>Ga0209181_10008177_pt1 | contig 14120 bp, 11 predicted proteins | sample MAT05_FD_187208 | JGI IMG/M metagenome (GOLD analysis project Ga0209181, IMG submission 187208) | Freshwater microbial communities from Lake Fryxell liftoff mats and glacier meltwater in Antarctica - MAT-05 (SPAdes) (version 2) | ecosystem: Environmental > Aquatic > Freshwater > Ice > Liftoff... | reverse complement strand
ACGGACTTCCGGGCGGGCATCGACACGGACTTCCGGGCGGGCATCGACACGGACTTCCGGGCGGGCATCGACACGGACTTCCGGGCGGGCATCGACGCCGACCTCAGAACGGTCGCCGCGATCGCCAAGCTGCGCGTCCGTAGTCACGGGGCGCTGCCGTACCCTTACCAGCTGCCGTGCGAGCCGTGCGACCCGTGCGAGCCGTGCGAGCCGTGCGAGCCGTGCGAGCCGTGCGACCCGTGCGAGCCGTGCGAGCCGTGCGAGCAGTGCTGACCGCTCCGCTGCACGTCGCCTGGATCGCCCTTCGCACCGTCGTCGGCCGCCGCCAGCGCGCGTGCGGACACGTCGCGCTGCTCGTCGGAGAGCGTGCCCGAGACGTCGGGCTTGAAGCTCGGCAGCGGCTCGTCGTCGCCCGCCGCCTCGTCGTCCATGCCGATGCCGTCCGGTCCTGCCATCGTGGTGCTCCCCGAAAGTTGTTAGCGAGTCTATACCGAGAACCAACCGCGTGTCACGTCCGCTCGCAAAAGCCTTCTACGCGCTCGTCGTAAGCCACGCGCCCGCCTAAGCCGAAGTCATCCCCGACTGCACGAAGTGATCGCGGCTGCGCACCGTCGTCCACCGCTGCAGCACGCTCAGCGTCGCCGGGTCCGCCGCAGCGAGCTTGCCGAACAGATAGTCCTGGATGCCCTTGTGTACGGCGCAGAGCGAGCTGAGGCGCATCGAGCCCCAGATGCTGCCGAGCGCCTTGTGGCTGTGCACTGGCGCCACACCACAATACGGGTTGTAGGTGCAGTCGATGCAGTCCGGCTGGCTGTCGCGTTGCGAGGCGATGACCAGCGCGCGCACCGTCGCGTGGCCGGTGATCTCGCGGTAGCTGCTGGTGCGCACGTCGCCGAGGAGGAAGGTGTCGTCACCGGTCTCGTGGAGCATTCGCCCCTCGTCGCAGGTGAAGATCTTGCCGTCGTAGTTATAGGCAAGCTGGCCGATGCCCGCGCCGCCGGGGCTACGGATGTCGAGGAAGTTCGGATCTTCGCCAGCGAGGATCTTGGTCAGGAAGATCGCGGCATAGCGCTCGAGGATCTGCACGCCCTGCTTGTTCAGCTCGAGCATGTAGTCGGTCGCCTGCTGATAGAACTCCATGTATTCGCTGCGCGGATATTCGATGCGCGCGCCGGTCTTCTCGACGAAGCCGAACGGATCGATCGGCCGCAGAAAAAGCGCCTTGCAGCCGAGGCCGACGTAGGTGTCGACGACTTCTTTCCAGCGCGGCAGCGTCTCCTTCGTCGTCGTGAGCAGCGCCTCAACGTGATAGAGGGTCGGGTCGAGGCCCATCTCGGCGTAGGCCTCGTTGATGCGCGCGATCCACTTCGTGGCGGCCTTGTGCGACGAGAAACCGGGGAGCTTGCGCTGCTTGTCGTGCAGGTGCTCGGGGCCGTCGATGCTCGTGCAGATCTGCACCTTGTGCTGCAGCAAGAAGCCGAGCTTCTCTTCGTCCATCAGCGAGAGGTTCGACACCATGGTGAACTCGAGCTGCTTGCCGATGCTCTCGTTCTTCTGGATGGCGTACGCGATGGTGTGCTTGACCACCTCGAAGTTCACCAGCGGCTCGCCGCCCTGGAACTCGATGGTCACGCTCGGGCTGGTGGAGCGCAGGATGAAGTCGATCGACCGCTCCGCGGTCTCCTTCGACATGTCCGTGTGCACCGCCTCCATGTTCGCGCGCGACGCGTGGCAATAGACGCAGGTCTCGTTGCAGCGAAGCGTGACGACGAGGATGTGCAGGTTCGGGCCGAGGTGCAGGAACGACTTGCGCGCGCGGACGCGGGTGATCGCCTTCTGTACGTCGTATTCGGCGCGGATGAAATTCGCGTCGCGCAGCAGCGTGTGCAGCGGCGTACCGGTCGGGACGTCGCCACGCGCGAAGCGGCCGAACTCTTCATCGGAGAGCAGCAGCCAGTTGCCCTCGTAGTTGGTGATCAGGACCTTCTCGCCGATGCGGCGATGGCGGAAGAAGGCGGGGAAGCTCGTATCGAGCTTGGCGCCGATGCCGACGAGGCTGCGGAGATCGACGGTCATTGCACGCCTCCGCGCTCGCGGATGGTGGTGCCGAGCGCGTAGTTGGCGAGCTCGCGCGCGACCTGCGTCTCACGCGCCGCGTTCTTGCTGCTGACGCGGACGATCCAGTGGCTCGCTTCTTCGACCAGCTCGAACGCGGCGAAGCGCGCGTACACCTTCACCGCCGCGTCGACCGCGGTGCCGGCGTAGAGCTCGCGGTGCAGGCGTAGCTCGGTCATGGCTTGCCTTCCGGATCGGGCGTTCCGTCCGCGTCGGGCTTGTCCTTCTTCTTGTACTTCTCTTCCCAGCTCATCGCGATGCCGAGCGGATCTTCGAACGACTCGTCACCGAAGTCGAAGCTCGCGAGATCGTCGAGCGAAGGTGGACCCATCGCGGCCGAGATCGCCTGCGAGGTGACCATCTCGATGACGGCGCGATTGTCCTGCGCGATCTGCCGGCGCCAGGCGGCGGACAGCAGCTCGTTCGAGAACTCGCCGACGAACGTGCGCAAGATCGTCTCGTCTGCGCCAGCCTTCTTCGGGGCGAGCGTGACACGGATGTTTCGCTCGTCGGGCCGGTCGAGGAGCACGAAGCAGCGATCGAGAAAGACGTACGCAGCGGCGTAGATCGCGCCGAGCGGGTAGAGCTGCGAGTCGACGCGGAGGTGCACCGAGCCGGCGCCGAGCTCCGCTGTGACGAGCTCCGCTGGGATGCCTTCGAGAGGGGTCGTCATGATGTGGGTTTCATTCGGGGTTGATCGAGACGCGCGCGGCGACGCAGCCCGCGTCTGGTGGCTCAGCGTGTGACGGTGAGCTGGAACTGATCGCAGCTCGCGCCGGGGGTAGTCCGGTACACGCGGACGTAGATCGGATTTGGCCACGTGACGTTTCGAGAGGTCCACTGATTCGGTCCACCGATCGACTGGTCGTCGACGAAGGACCACTCGGTGAGGTCGACTGCGGTTCCACCCGAGCCGCAGGCGAGCGCCGCTGCGGGGCAACCGCTCGACACCTCGAAGCGGAACGACGAGCCATCGTTGCGCGTGAAGCGGATGCGCGGCGTGCCACCGCCGTTGCTGCCGACGGGCGGGAACGTGACGTAGAAGAAGTCCGCGCCACCAGCGGCTGCAATGGAGCTGGTGAGCGAGTTCGCGCTGCTGCCGACGCCGATCGCGCCGAGCGCGGTCGCAGTCCCACAGGCGTTGCCGTTGCCCTCGTTGACGCACTCGCAGCCGTTGGCGTATCCGCCATCGACGTCTGCCGCGTTGCCGTTGCAGGCGCCGATCGAGCAGCCTGCGCCACCGCCGCAGACCGTGGTCGCGACGTTCGAGGTCGGTGGGCACATCGTCGCCGTGGGCGCGTTGTCGTTGACGCCGTCGCAGTTGTCGTCGGCGCCGTTGCACGCTTCGCCCGAGCCCATGCCGGCCATACACGGCACCGGCGCACCCGAAGCGCACATCGGTACGGTGACGACGCATGCGCCCATGCCGCAGCTCTGGCTACCGGCGGGATTGTCCGTACACGCGCCAGGCGTCATGCCGTTGCACGTACCCGGCATCACCGATTGGCACACGTCGTTGCAGTCGATCTGCACCTCGGTGCCGGCCGGCTGCGCAGGACACAGGTCTGCGGGCGCGAGGCACGCACGCGCGCCGTTGCAGGCTGCGCGGTCGTTGTCGACCGCCGCGCGGCGCCGGCATGCGCCGAGCCCGTCGAAGCCACCGTAGTAATCCGAGCAGGAGAAGCCTGGGCACTCGCCGTCAGGATCCGAGCCGCCGGCGACCGCCACGCAGGTACCAGCCGAGCCGGGCACGTTGCAGCGCTCGCATTGACCCGAGCAGCCCGTGGTGCAGCAGACGCCATCGACGCACGAGTTGCCGTCCTGACAGTCTTGCGGCCGTGAGCATGAGCCGCCGGGCGGACGATCGGGCGCGCAGATCCCGAGCTCGCAGTGCGCAGACGCGATGCAGCCGGCGTCCGTCGCGCAGCTCGTCGGGCAGCTCGGCGCGGTCTGCGTTGCCGCACCGGTGCAGAACACCGGCACGTACACGCCGCAGTCGAGCGCCTGCGTCGCCGTGTTGCACTCGCTGTCGTCGGGGATCCCCGACACGACGGTGCAGATGTTGGAGTCACAGGTCACCGCGCCGCGCGAGCCCTGGCAGGTCATCGCGGTGTCGCAGACCGTGGCGGTGCCGCCGCCGCAGTCCGTCACGGCCGCGCAGCAGCGACCCGACGCGCAGCAAAATCCGTTGTCGCAGTGGCCCGCGGAGCAGTCCGAGTCTTCGTCGCAGGTGCCGCCGTTCGGCTGATCGGGGAGGCACGTCATGCCGTCGCAGTGTGCGGCGTCGACGCAGAGTTCGTCGCCCGCATTGGGCATCGTCGACGGACACGTTACCGCGCAGCGGCTGCCGAGCCCCATGCCGAGCTCGCAGTTGAACTGACCGCATGAGGTGAGCGTGCCGCTCGTGCACATCGCGTCCGTACACATCCCGCTGCGGATGTCTTCGTAGCTGCCGGGCATGCCGACGTTCGGGCGGCAGACGCCGGTGACGCAGTCGGTCATCGTGCCGTCGATGGCGAGATCGCAGTCGTCGTCCGCACCGTTGCAGCGCTCGGGCTCGCCTGGATTCACGTCGGGGTTCGCGTCGTCGCAGTCACGGCCCATGCAGCCGACGCCCTGCCCGTAAGTGTCGCGATCTTCGTCGACACAGCAGGTCGCGCCGAGCGGCGCGCAGACGTATTCGTCGACCTCGAGCGCGGAGCTCAGCGTGCAGTTCAATCCCGCGGGACACGACGGCAGATCGGGATTGCAGCTCGGCAGACAAGCGCGACCGCCGGTCGTCAGTAGAGCGCAATACGAGCCGGGGAAGCAGTCACCGTTGGTCTCGCACGACTCGCACGTGCCGACGCGCGTGCCTGGCCCGAGATCACCGAAGTCGGGGCCTGCGTCGACGCTGATCGGCATGTCGACCGCGCCACCCTCGATGTTGGCGTCGCGCGGTCCGGCGTCGCCAGCACGCACGGGAGGCTTCGAGCCATCGGCACAACCGAAGCTGAGAACACCGACGCAGAACACCACGCCCAGCCCGACGATGGATCTCAGAGTGCGTGACATCCGGCCGACCTCCTGCGCGTTCGCCGCGTGCGAGGGAGAGGCTAACAGGATGGTGCACGTCTACACAAGCGCATGCGTGCGTCGCGTGTAGCGAAGGAGCCACTGATTCGACGTTCGGGGGCCTACGTCGCGCCGCGTCGTTCGGGTGAGCGCGTGGGCGTCGAACAGCGCGCTCACGAGCTGGTCGGCGGCCGCCGCGTCGTCGTTGCGGTGGTGCTCGAAGCCGGCGGTCGAGCGCTCGGCCAGCCGCGCCTGTGGGCGCGTGCGCGCGAGCGCGAACGCGACGTTGTCGACGATCGTCAGCGTGCCGCCGGGCCGCAGCGCCGGCACCAAGCGCGCGAGCGCGGCGCGCGGATCGACCAGGTGGTTCCAGCTGCGCAGCACGAGCACGTGGTCGAACGACGCGGGCTCGAGGCGCGCGTCTTCTGCGCTGCCCTGGCGCACCTCGCCCCACGGACGCTTCTCGCGCAGGCGCGCGCACGCCGCGGCATCTGGCTCGAGGCCGACCCAATCGACAGCGCCTGCGCGCGCGCGCGGAGCGAGCACGTCGTCGTATGGCCCTTCCCCGCAGCCGACGTCGAGCACGCGCCCCGACAGGGTCGCGAGGATCTCGCGGACCTCGGCGTCGTCGCGGCCGAACACATCTTCGAGGCGCGGCTCGAACATGCCGGTGCAGCGCGCGTACACGCTGCATCCGGCGCAGAGCGCGCTGCGCTCGAGCTGCACCAAGTCGCGCGCGAAGTCGTCGGGCGCGGCCTTCTTCGAGACGTCGACGTACACCTGCCCGAGATCGTGCTTCACGTGCTCGAGCTCCACGTCGGCAAAGTCACGCGTCTCGGTGCGATAGCGCGCGACGCGCGTGCCGTTGCGCACGAACAAATGCCGACCGCGATCCCACGGCGTCACGCCCTGCGCGCCATCACGGAGCGGACAGAACTCCGTGGCGGCGTCGGTCGCGACGAGCTGCTCGAGCACGTAGTGAAACGAGTTCGAGCGCGCCGCGGGCTGCGGCGGACGCAGCTCGTCCGCGCCGAACGCGTCGTGATATCCGCGGAACAAGCCCGGACATGGCCCGCGCAGCGCGCAGCTGCCGCACTTCTCTTCCGGCTGCACCTTCGCGCGATCGTCGACGGGGTAAAAGTCCGGCTCGCCGACCTCGACCATCGTCGCAAAGCGGTCGGTGCGGAGGTCGTCGAAGCGCGCCTCGAGGCCCGGCAGCAGGCACAGCGGGATCCCGTCATGCGTGAACGCCGGACCCGGAGCGCCACGGCTCCGCACCTGCGCGTTGCCGTATTCGATCGCGTCGCGTACGCGCTCGGCGACGTGCGTCGCGCGCGGCATCAGGTGCTCGAACAGCTTTTCGCCGCCGCCCTTCGGCTGCACCATCGAGAGCTTGAGCACCAGCCGCTCGAACGGCAGCAGCGCGTCGACGAGCCCGCGCAGGTGGTCGACGTTCTGCCGCGTCACGACGCAGTTGATCGTCAGCTCGATCTCAGAGCGCGCGTGCACGTTGCGGATGGCACGCAGCGCCTCGTCGAAGCCGTCGGCGCGCACCAGCGCGTTGTGTACGCGCGCGCTGCCAGCGTGCAGCGACATGTAGACGTAGCGGAGCCGCTGCGCGACGAGCTTGTCGAGCGCGTCGTCGTAGGCGAGCAGCCGGCCGTTGGTGACGAGACCGAGGTCCATGTCGAGCGACGCGACATGCGCGGCCCAGCGCAGCAGCTCGGGGCGGATCGTGACCTCGCCGCCCGAGAGCACGACCATCGTGTGGCCGAGCTCCTTCGCGCGGACGATCTTGCGATGCGTCTCCGCCTCGTCGCCATCGATGTGGCGCACGTCGAGCGTGTGGCAGAAGGTGCAGTGCTCGTTGCACCCATAGCCGACCTTGATGAGCGCCTTCATGGAACGACGGCACAGCATAACAGGGCTCGCCCGTGCCGCCCCTCGTGCTGTCTTTCGCGCGGGTTCGCGCTAGGGTCGGCGCAGGAGATCCCCGAATGTCGAACTCGCGCTCTGCCTTTCTTTCACTTCGTACCCTCGCCGCGACGCTCGCGTGTGCCGCGGCGCTCATCGGCTGCGGTGACGACGACGACACCGCGCCGACCGACTCGGGCGTACGCGCCGATCTCTCGAACGTCGACCTCGGCCCTCCCGTCGACCTCGGCGGGCCGATCGATGGCGGCGGCGCAGACCTCGGTCAGCCGATCGATGCGGGCCCACCACCAGCGTGCGTCGTGCCGACATTCCCGTCGCTCGCCACCGAAGTGATCGGCCCCCGCTTCAGCTCGCCTGTCGGCGTGACGTTCGCGCCGGGTGACCCGGCCGCGGTGTACGTCGTCGAGCGCGCCGGTCGCGTGCGCCGTGTCGTCGGCGCGACGGCGACGCCGTTCCTCGACATGACGGCCGCCATCGGCTCGGCGCCCGGTGGCAACGACGAGCGCGGTCTGCTCGGCCTCGCGTTCGCGCCCGACTACGCCACCAGCGGCCGCTTCTTCGTCGGCTATACGCCGACCAACGGCGGCCCCGACGCGAACATCGTCGCCGAATACCGCCGCTCCGCCGGCGATCCACTGGTCGCGGAGCCCGCGCAGGTCGACCGGCTCGTCGACCAGTCCGATCCCGAAGGCAATCACAATGGCGGCTGGATCGGCTTCGGCCCTGGCGGCTTCCTCTACGCGGCCGTCGGTGACGGCGGCGGCGCCGATGACGACCATGGAGCGTTCGGCAACGGCCTGAACACGGGCACGCTCCTCGGCAAGATGTTGCGCCTCGACATCAACGCCTCGGCGACCGACTACGCGGCCGCAGGGAATCCGTTCATCGGCGGAGGCGGCCTCGCGCAGATCTGGGCGTACGGCCTGCGCAATCCGTGGCGCAACTCGTTCGACCGCCTGACCGGCGACTTTTACATCGCCGATGTCGGTCAAAGCGAGTGGGAGGAGATCAACGTCCAGGCGGCGGCGAGCGTCGGCGGCGAGAATTACGGCTGGCGCGCCTACGAAGGCCTCGAAGTCTTCGATGCCGCCAACGTCAGCCGCGTGCCGGTGCACGCGGCACCCGTGCACGTCTATCGGCACGGCTCGGACACCGTGCTCACCGGCGGCGTGTCGATCACCGGCGGCTACGTGTATCGCGGCGCGGCGATTCCTGAGCTGAACGGCATCTACTTCTTCGCCGACATCAACTCCGAGCACGTTGGGGCTCTACGCTACTGCGAGGGCGCAGTGCGGGGCCCAGTGCGCGTCCCTGGGCTCAGCGGCCTCGGCAGCCAGCTAGTTTCGTTCGGCGAGGACGCGGCCGGTGAGCTCTATCTCGTCTATCTCGACGGCACGATCCTCAAGGTCATTCCCGGCGCCTGAAGCCAGACGCGCCGAAGTGAACGCGAGGTGTGGCCCCGCCGCGAAACGACGTGATCGTCAGCTTTCGCAGCGTAAGGACAACCGACGCGACTTCGACATCGTCTACCCGGGTATGCCGGACGATCTGATCAAGGACGACGTCACCATCAAGCTCACCCTCCGCGCGCCGCGCAGCTGAGCCTCTGGGCGTCTCGGCGCCAGCGTGCGAGCGAGCGCGCAGTGAGGTCGCGCGGGGCGATTTGCGGGCCCGGCGCGCGCGCGGTACGAGGCGTGCGTGACTCTCGGCGCGATTCTGAAACCGGTGCGCGCGGCGGGCTTCGCGGCGCTGACGGCGGGCTCGCTCGTGTTGCTCGCGGCGCGCGAGCAGATCGCCACGGCGGATGAGAACGCCGCGATCTTGGTGCGCCACAAGAAGCGCTACTTCGCCGCGATGTTGCGGCTGTTCGGCGCCGACCTCGAGGTGCTCAACGGCCCACCGCCGCCGGCCACGCGCGCGCGTCTGATCATCGCCAACCACCGCTCCGCGCTCGATATCGGCGTGCTGATGTGGCTGTTCGACGCGAAGATGCTCAGCCGCGGTGATCTCGCCAGCTGGCCGCTCGTCGGACGCGGCGCGCGTAGGCTCGGAACGCTGTTCGTCGACCGCAGCGACCAAGCGAGCCGCGCGGGCGCCGTCCGCGTGATGCGCAGCGCGCTGAAGGCCGGGCGCTCGGTCGTCGTCTTCGCCGAGGGAACGACCTTCGCCGGCGACGAAGTGCGGCCGTTTCATCCGGGCGCGTTCCTCGCCGCGCGCGGCCTCGACGTCGAGATCTTGCCGGTGGGACTCGCCTACGAGCCAGGCGCCGACTTCGTCAGCAAGACTTTCGGTGCGCACGTCGTCGCGATCGCAGCGCGCCGCTCGAGCCGCGTCGTCGCCAACATCGGCGCGCCGATGTTGCCCGCGCGCGATCCACGCGTGACCGCAGAGCAAGTGCGCGACGCCGTCGCGCGCCTCGTAATCGAAGCGCGCGCGCGTGTGTAGCGGCTCGGGTTCGCGCCGAGCCGCCGCCTTCTATTGCGCGCCGCCGAACTTCCAGTCGCGGATCTCCGGCATGTCGTCGCCGTGCTCGCGGATGTAGGCGCTGTGCGCGTCACGCTTCGCGGTCATCTGCGCGGTGATCTCGTCCTTGCGCGCGGCGAGCTTCGGGACGCGCTTGTAGACGTCCATCACCAGGCGATAACGGTCGATGTCGTTGAGCACGCACATGTCGAACGGCGTCGTCGTCGTGCCCTCTTCCTTGTAGCCGCGCACGTGCAGGTTGCCGGCCGCGTCGTGGCGATAGGCGAGCTTGTGGATCAGCGCCGCGTAGCCGTGGAACGCGAAGATGATCGGCTTGTCGACGGTGAAGATCGCGTCGAACTCCGCTTCGTCGAGCCCGTGCGGGTGCTCGCTGCGCGGCTGCAGCCGCATGAGGTCAACCACGTTGACGAAGCGCACGCGCAGCGTCGGCTCGAGCGCGCGCAGCATGTCGGCGGCAGCGAGCAGCTCGACCGTCGGCACGTCGCCGGCGCAGGCGAGCACGACGTCCGGGTCCGCGCCATCGAACGTGCTCGCCCAGGCCCACACGCCGGCGCCCCTCTTGCAGTGCGCGATCGCGGCGTCCATCGACAGCCACTGATGTTCGGGCTGCTTGCCGGCGACGATCACGTTGACGTAGTGCTTGCTGCGCAGGCAGTGATCGGTGACCGAGAGCAGCGTGTTCGCGTCGGGCGGCAGATAGATGCGCACGACCCCCGAGCTCTTGTTCGCGACGTGATCGAGAAAGCCCGGATCTTGATGGCTGAAGCCGTTGTGATCCTGCCGCCACACATGCGAAGTGAGCAAATAATTCAGCGAGGCGATGGGCTTGCGCCACGGGATCGTGCGCGTCGTCTTCAGCCATTTGGCGTGCTGGTTGAACATCGAGTCGATGATGTGGATGAACGCTTCGTAGCAAGAGAAGAAGCCGTGCCGGCCGGTCAGCAGATAGCCCTCGAGCCAGCCCTGACACTGATGTTCGCTGAGCATCTCCATCACGCGTCCGTCGCGCGCGAGGCCGCTGTCGCTCGGCACCTGCGCGTCGAGAAAGACGCGTGACGTCGCCTCGAACACAGCATCCCAGCGGTTCGACGCGGTCTCGTCGGGGCTGAAGACGCGAAACGTCTCCGGGTTCGCCGTCACGATGTCGCGGATGAACTTGCCCTGCTCGCGCGTGGCCTCGGCCTTGATGCAGCCGGGGCTCGGCACCTCGATGGCGTAGTCGCGAAAGTCCGGCAGAACCAGCTCGCGCAGCAGCACGCCGCCGTTCGCGTGCGGGTTCGCGCTCATGCGCCGCGCGCCCTTCGGCGCAAACGCGCGAATCGCATGCAGCGGCGCGCCCGCCGCGTCGAACAGCTCTTCTGGTCGATAGCTGCGCATCCACTGCTCGAGGATCGCGAGGTGCGCGACGCTCGCCGCATCGTCGCCGTGCATCCCGGTCACCGGCACTTGGTGCGAGCGCGCCGTGCCCTCGACCGGCTTACCATCGACGATGTGCGGGCCGGTCCAGCCCTTCGGACTGCGCAGCACGATCATCGGCCAGCGCGGCCGGGTCGTGACGCCGTCGACGCGCGCTGCGTGTTGAATCGCGGCGATCGACGCGATGACGCGATCGAGCGTCTCCGCCATCTTCGCGTGCATCGTCATCGGCTCGTCGCCCTCGACGAAATACGGCTCGTAGCCAAAGCCGCAGAACATCTGCTCGAGCTCTTCGTGCGAGATGCGCGCGAGCACCGCCGGGCTCGCGATCTTGAAGCCGTTGAGGTGCAGGATCGGCAGCACCGCGCCGTCGCGCGCCGCGTTCAGAAATTTGTTCGAGTGCCAGCTGGTCGCGAGCGGGCCGGTCTCGGCCTCGCCATCACCGACGATGCAAGCGACGAGCAGCTTCGGGTTGTCGAACGCGGCGCCGAACGCATGCGAGAGCGAATAGCCGAGCTCGCCGCCTTCGTGCAGCGAGCCCGGCACCTCTGGCGCGACGTGGCTCGGGATGCCGCCTGGAAACGAGAACTGCTTGAACAACCGCGTCATCCCCGCGGCGTCGAGCGACACCTGCGGATAGAGCTCGCTGTACGTGCCCTCGAGGTACGCATTGGCGACCGCGGCCGGACCGCCGTGCCCCGGACCGGCGATGTAGACGCAGTCGAGATCGTGCGCGCGGATCACCCGATCGAGATGCGCGAAGACGAAGTTCAGGCCGGGCGTCGTGCCCCAGTGCCCGAGCAGCCGCGCCTTCACGTGCTCCGCGCGCAGCGGCTCACGCAGCAGCGCATTGTCACGCAGATAGATCTGCCCAACGGCGAGGTAGTTGGCGGCGCGCCAGTACGCGTCGAGCGCTCGAAGTTCGTCGGTGGTCGCGGTCATACCGCGTCGAAGTAAACACCCGCGGCGACATGGCCAGCCGTGCGCGAAAGAAGTCGCTCAGCGCGCCGCTTCGCTGGTCGCGCCGAGCAGCGCCGCGACGAAGCGCACGATGTCGACGCGATCGCGTAGCGTCGGCTCAGAGCGGAGCTCCGCGTGACGCAGCGCCGGTGTCACCAGCGCGCCCGCGAGGATGCGCGCCGGAGTGCGCTCGGCGAGCGCGCGTGTCTCGCTCGCCGGGATGATCGGATCGTCGGCGCCGTGGAGCAGAAACACCGGCACGCGCACGCGCTGAATGTGCGTGACTGGCGAGGCCGCGTGAAGCGCTGGGAGATCGCGCTCGAGCGCGCGCTCGAGGCGTGCGATGACGCGCGCCGGATAGCCCTGCGCGAGCAGCGCGTCGAGCGTCGCGCGGCTCTCCGGACTGACGCGCTCCGCGAGCTCGTGTGCGCGCGTGAAGTCGTCGGACAACCAAGTCAGCAGCGCCGCGCGCGCTGGCGCGAGATCGGCGGGCGCGACGAGCGCGTCGAGATAGCGCAGCGCGATCACGCGGCTGCCGTACGGATGTGGCGTCAGCCGGCCGCCCGCTTGGCCAGCATCACCGCCGCGCGACAATAGAAAGCGCGACACACGCGCAAGATCGGCGTGCCCACCGATCGACGCGACGGCGCCGATCGCGCGTCCATCGTGCGCGCGGCTCGCGGCGAGCAGCGAGAGCCCACCGCCGAAGCTGATGCCGATGACGGCGACGTGTCGCGCGCCGGTGTACTGCGCCTGCGCCGCTGCGACGTCGCCTACCAGCGGCACGCCCGAAGCGTCGATCCGAAAGCCGCGCAGCGCGTCGATGTCGGGCGTGACGACGCGCAGCCCAGCGCCGGCGAGCGCGCGCGCGAACGCGACCAGCCGCGGCTCGCGCATGCCGAGATGATGCACGCCGTGGACGAGCACGACGCCAGGCGCATCGGCGACGCCGCGCGGCTCGTAGCGCACGACCGGCACCGCGACGCCCGACGACGTCACGCTGCTCTCCTCGACGCGCAGCGCGCTGGTGTCGGTCGGCGGCGCGGTGAGCGACGTCAGCAGGCGTGCGGCGCGGGCGTGACGTGAGGCTGGCGTCCACGCGAGCGCGATGACGCCGAGGGCAAACGCGCCGAGCCCGAGCGACACGCGCTTTCGGCGCGTACGCGACGCAGGTGGCGCAGCGTTGGTAGGCGACGCAGCTGCGCTCATCGCGCGGTGCTCACGCGGTGGCGTCCGCGCGGAACGCCTCGGCGAGCAGCGCGACCGTCGCGTCCGGCTGATCGACGTGCACCCAGTGACCGGCCCCATGCACGAGATGGACGTGCACGCGCGCGGGCTGCTCGGCCGCGATGTGAGCGAAGCGCGTGCGATCGTCCGCGTCGACGACCGTCGAGTCCGCGCCGATCAGCACCTCGACGCCCATGCGTCCAGGCGGCCGCGCGACGACGTCCCACAGATCCTGCGCGAGATAGTCGTCGAGCATCGCGCACACCGCGTCGATGTCGAGGCCGAAGCGGAAGCCCGTGGCGCCCTCGCCTTCGACGCGCTCGAGGTTCATCGCCAGCCAGGTCGCGAGCTCGCGCGACTGGCCACCCGCGAGCAGCTCCGCGACGAACGCCTCGCGCGTCGGGAACACGCCGCGCATCTCCGCGAGCAGCTCGACGACGCGCAGCGTGCCCTCGGAGCCCGTCGCATCAGGCCGCGCGCCTGGCGTCGAGTCGACGACGACGAGCCGATGCAGCTCGCCGTGCACCGCACGCGCATACGCCATCGCGACCTTGCCGCCGTAGCTGTGCCCGACGATCGCGTCGACGCGCACCTCGACCGTCTGCGTGAGGCGCACCAGATCCTGCGCCGCCGCCTCGAGCGTATGCGGCGGTGGAAAGCCGCGCGACTCACCGTGGTTGCGCAGATCGACGAGCAGCGCGCCCCAGGTCGGGTTCGTCGCGATCACGCGCTTGATCAGCGCGCGCCAGTTCGACTTCGTGCCGAGGATGCCGTGCAGCACCAGCATCCAGCGCTCTGGATAAGGCACGCCGCGTTCGTAGACGCTGTTGTAGGAGAGCTGGCTGGGAGATGAGTCGGACACCGCGCGAGCTTAGCGCGCCGCGGTGATGCGTGTGTGGCGCTCACTGAGACACACGCCTGGTCGCTGA
>Ga0209181_10008174_pt1 | contig 14126 bp, 9 predicted proteins | sample MAT05_FD_187208 | JGI IMG/M metagenome (GOLD analysis project Ga0209181, IMG submission 187208) | Freshwater microbial communities from Lake Fryxell liftoff mats and glacier meltwater in Antarctica - MAT-05 (SPAdes) (version 2) | ecosystem: Environmental > Aquatic > Freshwater > Ice > Liftoff... | reverse complement strand
TCACCAAGCCATCCTGCAGGACCAGTGGCCCAGGCGGGAAAACAGACACAACATCAGCACGGGCAATACGTTGAGAACACCCGCGCTGTAGTGCTAAGGCGTTAGTACTACTCCGTTAGAGGCTGGAATCGACTCAAGCGGTTCCGACCTCTAACCTTGCATGAAAACCTACACTCCAACTCTCGATGCGGCTGTTCTCGACCGGTTGCGTGATTACGCGAGCCTGTTCGCCGATGACTTCCCCCAGTCCAAGCCCGCCCTCTGGGCCGGCGTGTACCTCCAGGGCTTGCTCCTCGACGGCGAACGCAAGTCCATCGAGCCGCTCTCACGCCGCATCACGCTGCCCGACGGGCTCACCAGCACCGATCCCGAGCAGGCCCTCCAACAGTTCGTCAACCAAAGCCCCTGGGATGAGAAGGCCGTCCTCCGGCGCTACCGCGCCCACCTCGCCCAGACGTTCGCCAGCCCCGACGGGATCTTCCTGTTCGACGACGTCTCGTTCCCCAAACAGGGCACGCACTCCGTTGGCGCTCAGCGGCAGTACTGCGGCGCTCCGGGCAAGAAGGCCAACTGCCAGGTCGCGGTCTCCGCTCACTACGTCAGCCCGCACGGCCACTACCCTCTAGACCTGCAGCTGTACCTGCCCGACTCGTGGCTCACCGACACCAAGCGTCTGGACAAAGCGGGCGTGCCCAAGGATCGACGTACCGCTCGAACCAAACACGAGATCGCCCTGGAGTTGCTCGACCGGGTGCGGAGCGAAGGTTTACCCGGCCGCGCGGTGGCGGCCGATGCCGGCTACGGTGTCTCCGGCGCGTTCCGGGCCGGGTTGGAGCAACGGGCGTTGAAGTACATCGTGGGGGCGACAGCGGACGTCGTTGTCTTCACGGAAGAACCCAGGTGGGATCGGCCCGATGCGGGCAACGCGGGGCCGGGCCGGCCCCGCAAACGGCCACGGTTGTCCGCGAGCAGTCCTCGCCCGGTGGCGTTGAGCGTGTTGGCCGAGCGGGTCGAGCGTCACCGGGTGGGTTGGCGGGAAGGAACCAAGGGGACGTTGTCGGGGCACTTCGCGTGGGTGCGGGTGTGGCCGACTCAGGGGTGGGCGACGGGCGACTGTGCCGGCGCCAAGCCGTTGTGGCTGTTGGTCGAGAAGCAGGGCGGGGATGGCCCGCCGACGTTCGCCTTCTCGAACCTGCCGGCGGGCACGGGTCGGGTGGCGGCGGTGCGTCCGTGGAAGAGCCGCTGGCCGGTGGAACAGGGCTACCAGCAACTGAAGGAAGAGCTGGGCTTGGACCACTTCGAGGGTCGGAGCTGGCGCGGGTTCCACCACCACGCGGCGATGACCCTGTTGGCCTACGGGTTCTTGTTGCTGGAACGCCGCCGGCTGACGGTCGAACGGGAGCGGAAGAAAGCAGCCCGCGCAACGCGGGCAAAAAAGGGGGTGCCGAGCCGGTGCTGACGCTGCCGGGGATTCGGCGCGCGTTGCAACACCTGCTGTTGCCGATAGCCAGGCCCGATTGTGCCTACTGCCGATCACCGCACTTGCACCCGCGCAAAGAGTAACGGAGTAGTACCAAGAGGGAAGGGGGGACGTACCGACCGACTTTGCTGAGACTTGTGTTCGCGTAGCGGTGTCGCAGGATGCGACGGGGAGCAAGCACCCCTCCCCCTTTGGGGGAGGGGCCGGGGGAGGGGTTGACCACGCCCGCGCACGCTGCGGCGATAACATAGCCCGGGCCGCTCGCCAGGTCCGGTTCGCCATGCCAGGACGGTCCCCCATGCCCGTGTTCACCCTCGCCGCGAAGGACCTCCGCCTCCTCCTCCGCGACCCGCGCAGCGCCGTCATCCTCCTCCTGATGCCGCTCGTCCTCACACTCGTGATGGGGCTCGCGCTCGGCGACGGCTTCGGCGAGAAGGCCGACGACCGGCTCCGCGTCTCGGTCGTGATCCTCGACGGCGGTCTACCCGCGAAGGCCGGCCGCACCTTCCCCGCGAAGCCGTGGTCCGAACTGGTGCTGGACGACCTCGCCGCCGACCCCGACGGCACCGGCGGCGGCATCCGCGTGGAGGTGATCGGCACCCGCGAGGAGGCCGAGACGCTGATCGCCCGCGGCAAGCGGCCGGCGGTGCTGGTGTTCGAGCCGCACTTCAGCGACCGCATGGACCGAACCTCGTTCCTCGCCGCGCCGGGGTTCGAACCGGTCAACCCGCTCGGCCGGGACGGCGTGGTGTTCGATCGCGTCGGCCTCGCGGTGCTGCGCGACCCGACGCAGCCGACGGCGTCGGCGGTCATCGAGCAGGTAGCGCAGGTGTCGATGTTCCGCGTGGTGATCCCGTACATGATCGGGCAGGCCTTCGCCCGCGTCGGCGACGACCGGTTCATGGCGAACCTCGCACACGACCTGAAGACCCGCAAGCCGCTGCCGCCCGACGTGCTGGTGGAACTCGACCCGGTGGTGCAGAAGCTCCTCGCCGCGCTGCTGGCGGACCCGGCGTTCGACAGGATGTTGCGGCGCGAGTTCGGCCTGTTCACGAACACGATCAAGGGGCAGATGCCGCAGTTCCGCCGGCTGCTGGGCGAGGCCTTCCGCGACCGCGAGGTCGCCGCCCGCGTCGGCAAGGACGTGTCGATCGGCGAGGTGATGACGCCGGCGGTGCGTGCGGAAGTCGGGCCGGGGGTGAAGGCCGGCGTCGGCGAGCTGTTCCCGAGCTACGACTTCACCGCGCTGACGTGGCAGCAGCTCACGCGCACCGGCGAGCGATCCGGCGCGGCCGCCAACCGCGCGGTCTACGCCGACCCGGGGGCGAAGCGGTATCAGATTCTCGTGCCGCAGTTCACGGTGATGTTCGCGTTCTTCCTGGTGCTGACCGTCGGCTGGTTGTTCGTCGCCGAGCGCACCCACGGCACGCTCGTGCGGCTGCGGGCGGCGCCGCTGTCGCGCGGGCACGTCCTGCTCGGGAAGCTGCTGCCGTGCCTGCTGGTGTCGCTGGTGCAGGGCGTGGTACTGCTGCTGGCCGGGCGGCTGGTGTTCGGCATGAGCTGGGGCGCCGAGCCGTGGCTGTTGCTGCCGGTGGTGGCGTGTACGTCCGCGGCCGCGGTGGGGCTGGCGATGCTGGTGGCGAGCGCGGCGAAGACCGAGACGCAGGTGGCGGTGTACGGCACGCTGCTGGTGTTGGTACTGGGCGGGGCGAGCGGGTCGCTGATGCCGCGCGAGCTGATGCCGGAGGCGATGAAGCGCGCGAGCCAGGTCACGCCGCACGCCTGGGCGCTGGACGCGTATTCGCAACTGCTGGGGAGCCCGACCCCGGACGTGGGCGTGGTGCTGACGGCGTGTGCGGTGCTGCTGGCGTTCGGGGCGGCGTTCCTGGCGCTGGCGTGGTGGCGGTTGGATTTGACGTGAATCGGTTGAGCTCCCGAGCGGGGTCGCGTCAGCGCCCCGTGCGATCCCATTGCTTCCAGTCATGGATTCGCACGGGGCGCTGACGCGACCCCGCTCGGGAGGTTATTCGGTCCGCGCGGTACGCAGGCCGTTCGCCGCACGCCAAAAAGAAGAACCTCCGCCAGGGGGTGGCGGAGGCAAGGGGAAGGTTGGGGGGACGGGGATACGGACGTGTCAGGGGACTTGTCGGGAGAGAGGGGGAACACTCTCCCGCGGCCGGGCGTCAGGGGGACTCACGCCCGACCGTCAGTCGTCGCTCGGCGTCGGGCCGCGTGGGGGTGGCTCGCCTTGGGGGAAGGCTCGCCGTCGCGGCCCGGCACCGACCCGCGATTCCTTGGGGGAAGGTCGTCGCGGACGATTCGGAGTAAAGCAGCGGTCGTGCCAATCGCGCCGGCCCCGTTCGCGCCGCGGTCGTAAGCGGCTGGCGGAAGCTGAGGTTCGGGAAAAATTGACGGCGCGAATTCGCACTCGAACGCCGCCGCGGCCTGCGTTCCTTTGTAAATGTTGCAGGGCGTTGTAAGACGTATCGCAGGAAGAATTGACACGACCCGCCCGGGGCCACCCATGCCCGCCGACCAGCTCGTCGCCGACCTCACCACCGCCCTCGACGCCATCCCGCTCATCGACCCGCACTCGCACATCGACCCGCTGGCGCCGGCGTCCAGGTCGCTCGACGACATCCTCGGCTACCACTACTACACGGAGCTCGCGCACTCGGCCGGGATGAGCCAGGAGCCGCTCGGCAAAGATGTGTCGCCGCGGGAGCGCGTCCGCGCCATCGTCGGCCACATGGATCGCTACGACAACACCGCCCAGTACGGCTGGTTCGTGGACATCGCCCGCACCTTCCTCGGCTTCGAGGGCAACAAGATCGCCGCTTCTGACGCGGACAAGTTGTTCGACGCGGCCGAGAAGACGTTCGCGCAGCCGGACTGGGAGAAGCAGGTCTTCAAGAAGACGAACCTGGAGAAGATTTTCCTCACCAACGAGTTCGACGACCCGCTGGAGAATTTCGATACGTCGATCTATGTGCCCTGCCTCCGCACCGACACGCTGGTCTTCCAGCTCGACCGAACTGACACGCGCGAGCGGCTGTTCAAGGCGACGGGGGTGCAGATCCGCGACGCCGGCAGCCTGCGGAAGGCGCTGGCGTCGCTGTTCCTCCACTTCACGCGGAAGGGGGCGAAGGCGTGCGCCATCTCGCTCCCACCGGACTTCGAGCCGGCCCACTACGACGACGAGTACTTCTACGAGCAGATCCGCCACCACGACTGCCGCGACCTGGCCCCCGGGCTGTTCTGGATGGTCGCCGAGCTGTGCCGCGACTTCAAGCTGCCGTTCGACCTGATGATCGGCGTGAACCGCAAGGTTTACGCCGACGGCGTGTTCCAGGGCCAAGACCTGTTCGACCAGCGGACGAGCCTGATCCAGTACAAGCGGGTGTTCAACGCCTTCCCGGGGGTGACGTTCCCGGTGTCGGTGCTGACCAGTGCCCAGAACCAGGAGCTGGTAGCGTACTCGTGGATCTTCCCGAACGTGGTGCCGAACGGGCACTGGTGGTACTCGAACGTGCCGCCCTACATCCGCAAGGATTTGGGCGAGCGCCTCAGCGCCGTGCCGAAGACGAAGCTGATCGGCTACTACTCGGACGCGTACAAGCTGGAGTTCGTGCTGCCGAAGTACGCGATGTACCGCCGCATCCTGGCGAACACGCTCGCCGACGACTTCGTGCGGCCGGGGGTGATGAGCGAGGCGGAAGCGGTGGCGCTGGGGACGCGGCTGTTGCGCGACAACGTGCGGGAGACATTCAAGGTGTGAGGGATTTCGCCGCTTGCGGCGTAGCACCGCGGTGCTACGCCGCAAGCGGCGACACTACGCCCGCACTACCTTCTCGCGGCCGTCGCGCACGTTCCGCGTCGCGTTCCGCGTGTCGATCACCAGCCGACTGTGCCGCACGATCTGCTCGTAGTCGTACGCGGTGTGGTCGGTGGCGATCAGCACCGCGTCCTGCGCCGCCAGGTATTCCGGCGTGATCACCTGGCTGGCCATCTCCGGCAGGTTCGGCCAGTGGCGCATCCGCGGCAGCTCCGGCACGTGCGGGTCGTTGTACGTCACCTTCGCGCCCTTGCCGATGAGCTTGTCCAGCAGCTCGAACGACGGGCTCTCGCGCGGGTCGTCCACGTCCTTCTTGTACGCCACGCCGAGCAGCGCCACCTTGCTCCCCTTCCCCGCCTTGCCGGCGTCGTTGAGCGCGTCGGCCAGCTTCGACACCACGAACGCCGGCATCCCGGTGTTCACCTCGCCGGCCAACTCGATGAACCGCGTGTTGAAGCCGTACTTGCGGGCCACCCACGTGAGGTAGAACGGGTCCACCGGGATGCAGTGCCCGCCGAGGCCCGGGCCGGGGTAGAACGCCTGGAAGCCGAACGGCTTCGTCTTCGCGGCGTCGATCACCTCCCACACGTCGATGCCCATGCGGTCGTAGAGCACCTTCAGCTCGTTCACCAGCGCGATGTTCACGGCGCGGTACGTGTTCTCAAGAATCTTGCACGCCTCGGCCGTCTCCGGGCTGTTGACGCGGACCACCTGCGGCACCACCGCCGAGTAGAGCGCGCAGGCCGCGTCGCCGCTGCCGCGGTCGAGCCCGCCGACGACCTTCGGGATGTTGTTCACGGAGAACGTGGCGTTCCCCGGGTCTTCGCGCTCGGGGCTGAACGCCAGCAGGAAGTCCTTGCCCGGTTCGAGACCGGTGCGCTCCAGGATCGGCAGCACCACGCCGCGGGTGGTGGTCGGATAAGTGGTGCTTTCGAGCACGACGAGCTGTCCCGGCCGCAGCTGCGCGGCGACGGCGTGGGCCGACTCCTCGACGTAGCGCAGGTCGGGCTCGCGGGCGTCGGTGAGCGGCGTTGGGACGCAGATGAGGACGGCGTCGGCCTCGCCGAGGCGGTCGAAGCGGTCGGTGGCCTCGAAGCCCTTCTCGCGCATGCCGGCGATGGTGGCGTCGGGGAACTGCTTGATGTACGACTTGCCGGCGTTCAGCTTCGACACCTTGTGTGGGTCGATGTCGAAGCCGAGGACGCGGAAGCCGGTGCGCGCGAAGGCCCGGGCCAGTGGCAGGCCGACGTAGCCGAGGCCGATGATGCCGACCCGGGCGGTGCGGTGGCGGATCTTGTCGATGAGCGTGGCGGCGGCGTCGGTCATGCCGGTCCCCGTCCGTGGGTGAGGCGACGGCCGGCATGGTGGCACGAACGGCGGCGGCGTGTCAACCGCGACTCAACAGATATGGAGCCGGCCCCGTCAGGGGTCGGAGTGCGCATCACACTCCGACCCCTGACGGGGCCGGCTCCGGGTGCCGTCCGCTCTGTGGTCACTCCGCCCGCGGCGCGCCCGGCAGGGTCGAGCGGCCGGCGACGGTGATCTTGCCGTCGGCCGCCTCGAGCGTCAGCACCTGCGTCGGCGGGGTGATCGGCTGGTCGGCGAAGAACTTGAACAGGCCGACCGGGTTCCCCTCGTTCCGGTACCACGTCACGTCGATGTTCCACTCCCGCGCCGCCTCCGACACCGCGTCGAGGATGCTCTGCGTCCCCAGCGGCAGCCGCCCGGCGCGCAGCTCGGTCACCTCCAGCGCCGCCAGGTTCGTCTCGCCCTCGACCAGCCACACCCGGAACTCGACCCACACGACCGAGCTCCAGAACCCGCGGCCGTAGCGGAACCCGACCTTCACCCGGTCGCCGTCGACGGCGACCCGCGGGGCGTGGAGCTTTTCCGGCAGCGCCGCCCCGTACCCGTCGCGGTCGCTCATGTGCTCGGCGAAGAAGGCGTTCAGCTCGGCCGCGGTGAACGTGTCGCCCCACACCAGCTTCGACCGCACCTCGTTCTTGAAGTCGAGGAGGCGGGTCGGCAGGCGGGCGGCGCGCTCGCGCGTCTCCCAGTCGGCGGGGGCGCCGGCCCGGGTGTAGAACTCCGGCTCCCGCCGGGCCACGAACACGACCGCCCCGGCCGCGGCCGACACCCCGCCGACGAGCAGGAACAGGGCCAGCAGCTTCGACCGTCGGCGCATACCGGCCCCTCCGTGGGCCGGCGGCATACCACCGGCCGGCGCGCGGGTCAACCGCGGCCGGGTTTCCTCCGTTGCCGCGTGGGAGTTGACGCGCACCCGGGGTACGGCTATGGCTCGGTCGGAATCGGTTCCGACGGGGAGAGGGGGCATCGCGTGGCACGTGCGATCGCGTACTGGGTGACGACGGCTCTGCTCGCCCTGACCTACCTGTACGGCGGGTACATCGACCTGGCGCAGCCGGACGACTTCACCGAGAAGACGGCGAAGCTCGGCTACCCGCTGCTGTTCTTCCGCATCCTGGGCGTGTGGAAGCTGGCGGGTGCGGTGGTGGTGTTGGTGCCGGGCCTGCCGCGGGCGAAGGAGTGGGCCTACGCTGGGTTCGTCATCAACCTGACCGCCGCGGCCGCGACCCATGTGGGGATCGGCGACCCGCCCGGCGACCTGATCCCGCCGGCGGTGCTGCTGGCGTTCGCGGTGGCGTCGTGGGCGCTGCGGCCGGCGTCGCGCCGGCTCGCGGGGCCGTGCGTGTAGCGAATACGCCGCCGAGCGGGGTCGCGTCAGCGCCCCGTGCGAATCCACGACTTCAAGCAATGGAAGCGCACGGGGCGCTGACGCGACCCCGCTCGGTGCGTTAATACGCCGCCCGGTACACGCCCTCGATCTCCGCCGCCGACTGCGGCATCCGCGGGTTCACGCGCATCAGCCGCTTGATCGCGTACGCCTTCTCCGCGAAGCCCGGCAGCATCGCCTCCGTCACCCCGATGTCGCGCAGCCGCGTCGGGATGCCGATGTCTTCGCGCAGCTTCGACACCATCGCCACCGCACGCACCGCTGCGTCCTCGGCCGACTCGACATCGTCGGGGGCGCCCAGCAGCGCCGGCAGCTTCGCCAGCGTTCGCACCGCCGCCGGCCGGTTGAACTCCATCACGAACGGCAGCAGCAACCCGTTCCCCGCGCCGTGCGACACGTGGACGGCGCCGCCCACCGGGTACTCCATCGCGTGAACCAGCGCCACCCCCGCGTTCGAGAACGCCAGCCCGCCGAGCGTGCCGGCCAGCGCCATGCCGTCGCGCGCCTCCAGGTCGTCGCCGTTCGCCACCGCCCGCCGCAGGTACTTGCCGACCAGCGTGATCGCCTCCCGCGCCATCACGTCGGCCATCGGGTTCTTCCCCTGGTACACGGTCTTCTCGCCGCTCGGCAGCGGGAACAGGTCGTTGTCGATCGCGGTGAACGCCTCGATCGCGTGCGTCAGCGCGTCGATGCCGCTGTCGGCCGTCACCTTCGGCGGGCACGACGCGCTCAGCAGCGGGTCCACGACCGCCGCGTCGGGCCGCAGGAAGGGGCTGAGGCAGCTCACCTTGATCTGCCGGGCGGTGTCGGTGAACACGGCCGCGGCCGACACCTCGGACCCGGTCCCCGCCGTGGTCGGCACGCCGATCATGGGCAGCACCGGGCCGGGCACGCGGCAGTCGCCGGTGTAGTCGAGCGGGTCGCCGCCGTGGGCCAGCACCAGCGCCACCAGCTTCGCCGCGTCCATGTTCGACCCGCCGCCCAGCCCCAGAATCACGGCCGGCGCCACCGCCCGCGCCTTCGCCGCCGCGGCGCGCACGATCTCCACCGACGGCTCCGGCTTCTCGACCAGGTACGTCTCGACCGACAGCCCCGCGGCGAGCAGCGGCTTGACGACCGCGTCGAGGGTGCCGACCTTCTGCAAGATCGGGTCGGCGACGACGAAGACGCGGCCGGCGCCGAGGCCGCGGGCGACGTCGGCGAGGTGCCCGGCCGCGCCGCGGCCGAAGAGGAGGCTGCCGGCCGACTGGAAGGACCAGGTTCGCATGGGGGCGGGGAGGATTCGGGATTCAGGATTCGGGATTCAGGGAAGACGGACGTTCGCCACCCCCTCCCGAGCGGTTAGTATACCCAGGGGTCGGGCCGGCCTCGGTTCGTCCCCGAATCCCGAATCCTGAATCCCGAATCCTCATGGCAATTCGCGTAGGCATCCTCACCGTCTCCGACCGGGCCAGCCGCGGCGAGTACGAGGACCGCGGCGGCCCCGCCATCTTCGACGCCCTCGCCGAGATGCTGACCGGCGCGTGGGAGCCGGTCCGGCGGATCGTGCCGGACGAGCAGCACATCATCGAACTGAACCTGACGGAGCTGTGCGACGGTGAAGGGTGCGCGCTGGTGGTGACGACCGGCGGCACCGGCCCGGCCCCGCGCGACGTGACGCCCGAGGCCACCGAGGCGGTGTGCGACAAGCTGCTGCCGGGGTTCGGCGAGCTGATGCGGGCGGTGTCGCTGAGGAGCGTGCCGACGGCGATCCTGTCGCGGCAGACGGCGGGGGTGCGCGGCAAGACGCTGGTCGTGAACCTGCCGGGGAAGCCGGCGGCGATCCGCGAGTGCCTGCTGGCGGTGATGCCGGCGGTGCCGTACTGCGTGGACCTGATCGGCGGGCCGTACCTCACCACGAACGAGGCGGTGGTGAAGGCGTTCCGGCCGAAGGGGTGACACGTGCATCGCCGCTAGCGACGGAGCAATACCGCTCACCCCAGCTTGTACGGCGCCCGGTACTCGTAGCCCAGCAGCCGGTTGCTCGCGGCGTCGTTCGTGACGCGCTCCGCCGCCGCGTCCCACGTCAGCGTCTTCCCCTGCATCAGCGCCACCCGCGCCAGCAGCGTCGCCGTCGTCGAGCGGTGGCCGACCTCCGCCGGGCACGTCGTCGCCGAGCCCTTCAGGACGCCGTCGAGGAAGCTCCGCGCGTGCAGCGCCGTCGGGTCGCCGGCCACCTTCTGCGCGTACGGCATCCGGGCCTGCCGCGTCGCCCGGCCCTGCTTCGCGTTCGCCTCGCGCTGCAGCGGGCTCAGCGCCGGCAACTCCTCCGTCCGCTCGTTCTCCGGCACCAGTTCCAACACCGTCGCGGCGTCGTTCAAGAAGATCGTCCCTTGCGTGCCGCGGAACTCGATCGTCGCGCCGCGCGGGTTCCCGGCGCTGGCGTTGCAGTTGAACTGGCTGAACGTCACCAGGCAGCCCTCGTACTGCCACACCGCTTCGAGCGTGTCGGGGATTTGGCGGTTGTCCGCGGTGCCGAACTTGCCGCCGAGGCACGCCACCGCCTTCGGCGCCTCCTGGTTCAGCGCCCACTGAATCACGTCGAGGTAGTGGGTGCCGAAGTTCGTGAGCTGGCCGCCGCTGTAGTCCCAGAACCAGCGGAACTTGTACAGCACCTTGTTCCGGTTGAACGGCACCTTCGGCGCCGGCCCGAGCCACAGGTCGTAGTCGAGGCCGGCCGGCGGCTCGCCGTCGGCGGGGGCGCCGATGCCCACCGGCGATTCGTTGCGGTAGTGGTAGCACTTCGCCACCGTCACCCGGCCGATGGCGCCATCGCGGATCAGCTTCACCGCCTCGGCGACGAGCGGCGAGCTGCGGCGGTGGAGGCCCACCTGCGTGACGCGGCGTGTCTGCCGGGCCACGTCGGCCATGCGGCGGCCTTCCGAGATCGTGAGGCTCAGCGGCTTCTCGCAGTAGACGTGCTTGCCGGCGTGGCAGGCGTCCACGAACTGCAGCGCGTGCCAGTGGTCGGGCGTGGCGATGACGACGGCGTCCACGTCGCGGCGGTCGAGGACGCGGCGGTACTCTTTCACCACGACCGGCTCCGGCCCGGTGGCCTTCCTCACCTTCTCGGCCGCGGCATTGAGGTACGGTTCGTACACGTCGGCGAGCGCCACCACCTGCTGGTCGGCGTGGGTGAGGAAGGCGTCGAGGAGCTGGTCGCCGCGGTTGCCGACGCCGATGACGCCGAGGCGCACGCGGCCGTTGGCGCCGGGGATTTGCGCGTAGCTGGCGGCCGGCAGCGCGGCGGCGGCCGCGGCGAACGCGCGACGGGAAATGCGGGGCATGACAGGCTCCAAAGAGGAGAAGAGATTGGCCGCAAAAAGGCACAAAAGACACAAAAAGGAAGACCGATCAAAACCTGAATTCAGTCTTGGCTCGGGTTTCCTTTTTGTGTCTTTTGTGCCTTTTTGCGGCCAATCTGTCTTGGTCTATCTCGCGGCTCGTACCTCGGCGACGCTCAGCAGCGTGAAGTACGCCCCGTGTGGGTTGTCGCCGTTGGCGACCTTCAGCAGCACCGTGTTCTTCCCCTTCGTCAGCCGCACCGCCACCGTGTGCTGACCCGGCGCCGCGGCGCGCGTGTCGGCTTGGCGGAACACCTCGCGGCCGTTCACCCACAGGACGGCGCCGTCGTCGATGCCGAGCAGCACCTGCGCGTCCTGATCGTCCGGCGAGTCGATCTCGGCGTACAGGTACGACGCCGACTGCTTCCCCGCGGCGCCGTGCAACCCCGCGAGGTCGAAGTAGCCCTTGCCGTCGGGGCGGATCGATCGCCACGCCACGGCGCCGAACTTCGCCGCCGGGTCGAACGCGGCCTTCTCCGGGCCGTACTCCTTGCCGAGCGCCTCGGCCATCGACGCCGCCGGGAACGGACCCGCGAGGCGGAACGAGTCCGGCGTGTAGCCGGCGGTCTGGAGCGTTTGCAGGTAGGTGACCATGTCCACCAACTCGTCGGCGCTCATCGCCGCCACCACGTCCTGCGGCATCAGCGACACCTTCGACTTGCGCACGTCGCCGTCGATGTCGGCCTTGGGAATCGACGTGTCCTTGCCGTTGGCGTCGCGGAGGGTGACCGCCTGCGGCGTGTCATTCACCAGCAGCCCGGTCACGGTCACGCCGGCCGCGGTGGTGAGGGTGTACGACGTGTGCTGGTCGGCGATGGCCTTCGACGGGTCGAGGATGCTGTCGAACAGGTTCTCGCGGCTGGCCTTCTTGCCGATCATCGACAGGTCCGGCCCGACCTGCCCGCCGACGCCGCGGACGGTGTGGCACTTGGCGCACTGTGCCGCGCCGGTGAGGGAGGCGTCCCACACGACTTTGCCGCGGGCCGCGTCGCCGCGGCGGGCGACCAGCTCCGTCATCGGCGGCAGGTTCTTCAGGTCGAGCCGGCCGGGGGCGGGGAACAGCACCATCGCGCGGTTCCGCTCACCCTGGAACGGGCTATTCCGCAAGAGCTGCCCGGCCTCGGCGACGAGCGAAACTGGCAGCTTCTTCGCCGCGTGCTGGTCGAGCAACCACACGGTGCCGGCGCGGGTGCCGGCCAGAGCCCCGACCGCGGCGCGCTGCGCGTCCTTGTTCTCGACCAGCCCTTGCAGCGCCGCCAGCGCCTTCGTGCCGGTGTCGTCGAGCTTGGGGTTGGTGCCGACGAGCCCGCCGAGGGCGTTCACGGCTTCGGCGCCGACCGGCGGCCCGGCCTTCGCCAGCGCCGCCAGCGCGTCCACGGACGCGGCCGACTTCAGCTTGCCGAGCGTGCGCACGGCCTCGGTGCGCACCTCGCCGGACGCCTTGGCGTCGTCGGCGATGGCGGTGACGACCGGGGCGCGGTTGGAGTTGCCGGCCGCGGCGATGAGCTGAAGGCCGGTGACCCGCGTGGCGGGGGTGTTGAGAAGGCCGTCGATCGCGGCGGTGAGGTCGGGGCTCTTGGTCAGGGCGTTCCACTTCGTCGGCAGGAACAGCCGCAGCTGGTCGAGCGCGCGGGCCTTCACCTCGGGGGCGGCGTCGCCCTTGAGGACGGACAGCATGGCGGCGCCGGCCGCCGGGTCGTCGCTGGCGGCGAGGATGTCCACGACGCGCGCCTTCTGGGCGGCGGTGAGCTTGGCGTCGCTCAGGAGCCCCGGCAGCCGCGGCAGGACCGACTTCGGCCGCAGCTCCCACACCAGGTCGGCGACGCGGTCGTTCCACTCCGGGAAGTGCTTGTCGAAGTCGGCGAGGATGGCGTCGCGCCGGGCCGGGTCGGTGCCCGCGGCGATGTTGAGCGCGGCGCGGTAGAAGATGTCCTGCCCGTCGTAGAGTTTGGCGAGTTGATGGAAGAGCGGCGCCACCCGGCTCGGTTCCACCTTGCTCAGCCCGAGAGCGATCTCGCGGAACACGACGGGGGATCGCTGCGCGGCTGGCAGGGTCTTGAGGTTGTAGTCCAAATCGGCTTGGATCAAATCCGCGATCAGGGTCTCGGGTTGCTGCCCGCGAGACTTCGCAGCTCCCTCCGCCTGGATCAGTAGGGTGCGGATTGCTTGAGCACGCGAACGCGGGTCTTGTTCAAGGGTGGCAAGGATTCGTTGGAACGCTTCTTCCATGCCGGCGGGTGCAACCGCTTCAGCGGGAGAAGCCGTACGGGAATGCCAGAAGGCTCGGGCGGCGAGAAGCGGGGTCTGCCCCGTCCCCACGGCCGCTCGCACGACGAGGTTAGCGTCCTTCGTGGGCATCTGGTGAACGACGTTGATCGCCAGCGCACGCGTCGCCGAACACGGCGACCCGAGCGCCGCCAGAATCCCCTCCTTGGTGTCCACCTTCACGTCCGGCGTCTTGTACCCCGTGGTACTCTTCGGGGTGATGCGGAAAACGCGGCCCATCTTCCAGTCACCCATGCCGTGACCGCCGACGCCGGGGTCGTACCAGTCGCAGACGAACACGCTGCCGTCCGGCGCCACCCGCACGCCGCTCGGACGGAACCAGTTGTCCGTGCTCGTCAGGATCACCTCCTTGTCCAGCTCGTAGCCGGCGCCCTTCGGCTTGCGGAA
>Ga0209181_10008173_pt1 | contig 14129 bp, 12 predicted proteins | sample MAT05_FD_187208 | JGI IMG/M metagenome (GOLD analysis project Ga0209181, IMG submission 187208) | Freshwater microbial communities from Lake Fryxell liftoff mats and glacier meltwater in Antarctica - MAT-05 (SPAdes) (version 2) | ecosystem: Environmental > Aquatic > Freshwater > Ice > Liftoff... | reverse complement strand
GTTCATACCAATGAAAGGGAAACATTTATGGATGTACTCAGGGGCTTTGCTATACTGGGTATTTTTATTGCCAACCTTGGCACCGGCTTTAGCGGTTACCGCGAAACAGCCAATGCAGCCGGTCCGTTTCTGGTGCCTGTTTGGGACCACCAAATGAGTTTCCTTCACCACATGTTTATCGAAGGAAAATTTTATTCCATCTTTAGCCTGCTTTTTGGCTGGGGTATTGCCCTGCAGGTAAAACGAGGGCTGGTAAAGGGAGTTGATGCACTGCCCACCATTAAAAGAAGGTTGGCTTTTATGCTGCTGCTGGGTGCCGTGCATTTATTGATATGGCCTGGCGATATTGTTTTCTTTTACGCCCTCCTGGGTTTTTTACTATTGCCTTTAAGAAAATTCTCCAATAAAACTTTATTGATTACAGGTACATCCTTAATACTACTACCCATACTTTTATATGCAGCCAAATCGCATTGGCAGTGGTTGAATGCACCGGCAGGCTTTTTATTCGAAACCGGGCAAAAGCTGGATACCAAACTTACTGGCATTACTTCCGAGGCTGAGTATTTTGAATTTGCTAAACATGCCAGTTGGTGGGATATATTGAAAGGAAATATTTCAGGATTCTTTTTTCGCTATGGCTATTTATTTTTTGTGAGCCGTATTCCCAAAGTGCTGGGTATGTTTTTAATTGGTTATGCACTGGGCCGTTCGGATTTTTATAAAAACATTACCCAAAATAAAAAAACAATTTACTGCATCGTTGCACTGGGCCTGCTTATTGGCCTGCCTGCCAATTTTTACCTGGCCCGTTATATAACTTACTACATGGATGATTATTGGAACCTGAAGACAAATGGGCTATATCAAACTATTTTTTATGCACTCGGCGTAGTGCCACTGGCACTGGCTTATGTTGGTTTGTTCATGTTAAGTTTTCAATCCACTGCCGGAAAAAAAATATTATCTATACTGGCACCGGTTGGTAAAATGGCTTTCAGTAATTACATCTTGCAATCACTTGCAGGTAATTTTGTTTTCCTGGGTCCGGGTTTAGGTTTATCCGGAACCATCGGCCCGTTTTATTATACTTTTTTTGGCATTGGTTTCTTTATCATCCAGATCATCCTCAGCACCATCTGGCTACAATATTTTAACTATGGCCCGTTGGAGTGGCTTTGGCGAAGTGCTACTTATAAAAAATGGCAACCACTTAAAAAAATACAAACAGTATCAGCATAATAAATAATTATTATCATCATGAAAAAAATCATTGTACTTCTCTTGCTGCCAATTGCAATCAATGCACAAAAAAACTATCCCAGGCTGCTGGATGAGTATGCAAAAGCAGCATTTAAGGTAAACGAATTTAATGGCACCGTGCTGGTAATGCAGAAAGGGAAAACCATTTATAAACAATCTTTTGGTATGGCCGACAGGGAATGGAATGTGGCCAACACAGCAGAAACAAAATATCGCATCGGTTCGGTTACCAAACAATTTACAGCAGCCTGTATCCTTCTACTGGCCGAGCAGGGAAAACTCAGTCTTGAAGATAAACTCAGTACATACATTACCAATTATCCCAAAGGCGATAGCATCAACATCCACATGTTACTAAACCATACCTCCGGCATTAAAAACTATACAGATATTCCTGAGTTCTGGCCAAAAGCAATCCTTCCGCTTTCGCATGACTCTATGATCGCCCTGTTTAAAAATAAGCCACTCGATTTTTCGCCGGGCAGTAAATGGAATTACAGCAACTCAGGTTATTTTTTATTGGGTGTGATTGTTGAAAAAGCATCGGGTAAAAATTTCAGTGATTATTTACTGGAGAACGTAATTAAAAAAACAGGATTGAAAAACACAGCTATGGACGATCTGGATTCTGTTTTGGTTTATCGTGCAAAAGGATATGATAAGAACAGGCAGGGTGTTTGGCAACATGCTATGTATATATCCATGGAAGGGCCATACAGTGCCGGTGCCATGGTATCAACAGTTGATGATCTGTACCTCTGGACAAAAGCCCTGCATAACAACCAGGTGCTTTCTGCAGCAAGCACGCAAAAAATGATGACAGCTTATAAAGACAACTATGGTTATGGTATCGGGGTAGACAGTTTAAAAACACATAGGCGGGTTTCGCACAATGGTGGCATTCCTGGTTTTTCATCATACCTGGCTTATTTCCCTAACGATGATATTTGTGTTGCGCTTATCTCAAACAATGGATCAAATGCAACTGCGTTGGGTATTGCATTGTCATCCATTTTGTTTGATCTGCCTGTGCAAAAACCATATATCCCCAAAGAAGTAAAAATTGATCCGGCAATACTGGATAACTATCTCGGAAAATATATAGCAACCGGACCTATTGAACTGATTAAAAAAGATAACAAACTATACCGGCACCGTGATGGTTCACCTGATGTGGAACTAAAACCCGAATCAACAACGAGGTTTTTTTATGCTGATAAATCGGACCGATTTATTGAATTTGAAATTGATAAAACAGGCAAGATGAGCAAAGCCTGGTTTATAGGAACCGGCGATAAAATTGAAATGAAGAAACAATGAGCGAAGAAAAGAATATCCAGTGAACCGGTACTATATTCAACTAATCAGTAACTTACCAATGAGTAACTTACCAATTGGTAACATTTTAAAACAGTAAATATGGCACAAATGGATTCCCCCTTTTTATATGGCAAAACAGTGGCGGAAGAAAACTTTACCAACCGCACTGCCGACATCAGCCGCTTAACCAGGAACCTGAAAAATCATATCAATACCATCCTCATATCTCCGCGGCGATGGGGCAAATCTTCCCTGGTAAAAAAAGCAGCCTCGCAACTGCAAAGCCGCAACACTAAGATAATACAGCTTGATCTGCTGGGCATTCGAAACGAACAGGAGTTTTACAAATTACTGGCAGCCGAAACTATAAAAGCCACATCCAATAAACTAACCGAATGGATACAAACGGGTAAAGAATTCCTGAAACACATTACGCCAAAAATATCGGTAGGCACCGACCCCGTGAATGACTTTGAAATAAATTTTGACTGGAAAGAACTGGAAAAACACTATAAAGAAATACTGAACCTGCCTCAAAAAATTGCTGAAAAGAAAAAACTGCACCTTATCATTTGTATAGATGAATTTCAAAACTGCGGTTCATTTACAGAACCCCATCTTTTTCAAAAAAGGTTGCGTACCGAATGGCAGCACCATCAACACGTAACTTATTGCCTGTATGGCAGCAGGCAGCACATGATGGCAGAACTGTTTGAAAAACAATCAATGCCTTTTTACAAATTTGGGGATGTAGTTTACCTGCCAAAAATTGACCGGGCCGATTGGATACTTTTTATCCGTAAGCAGTTTACCGCCACAAAGAAAACTATAAGCGAAGCATTAGCGAACATAATTGCTGCAATGGTAGATGACCATTCTTATTACGTACAACAGCTTTCTTATTTAGTATGGACGGCAACAACTAAAACAGCAACAAAAGAAATTATTAATGCCGCCGTAGAAAACCTGCTTGCACAAAATGCATTGTTATACACACGGGATACCGAAGAACTTACCAATAACCAGCATAACTTTTTAAAAGCCGTCGCATCAGGCATACACAAAGGGCTAAGCTCAAAAGAAGTGGTGCATGAATACCGCCTGGGTACATCGGCCAACGTGTTGAAAATAAAAAAAGCGCTTTTGCAAAAAGAACTGATTGATGACAGTGCTGGCAATATTTCATTTTTAGACCCTGTTTACCAGTTGTGGTTTCAAAAATTTATTTTACAAAAAGAAATAAGCATTGACTAATATGAGCGAAGAAAAAAAAATACCACCGGAAGAAATTCCGCAAAAGCAACAAGCTGAAACAACTATTTCATCCGCTGAACCTATTACCAAAGTTGAGCAAAGCGAAATCCCGCCTTCAAGCGGGACAGAACAACAACAAACTACAAATTTAGCCTCCGAAGCTTCAGCGAAGGAGGGCAACCAACAACAAACTGAAGACATGGAAGTACATCATCACACCCACCCCGCCCACGGAAAGAAAAACTGGAAAGCTTATTTTTGGGAATTTTTAATGCTATTCCTGGCCGTGTTCTGCGGGTTTTTGGCAGAGTATCAGTTGGAGCATAAGATAGAAAAAGAAAGGGCAAAAAAATATATGTATGATATGGTAGAAAACCTTAAGTACGATACCATCCGATATAATAGAAACCTGATTAATAATGAAGCTATCGGCAAGCAACTAGATTCTTTTAGGGCGGAAATCAGCCAGGGTGTCAAAGGTATGATCGATGGCAATCGTTTATATGATTTATGGTGGAAGTGTAAAAACTTTAACTCTGTTGTTTTTAATAGAACAGCCATAACGCAACTAAAAAATTCAGGTAATTTTCGCCTGATTACAAATAATGTATTGTCTTCTTCCATCAGCGACTATTATGAACGGAAAATAGCTGCATGTGAACAGGCTGAAGAAACACTAGGAAGATCAAATGAAAGATTGAAAATTTCCAGTACCCGTTTTTTTTATTACGAACCCTTTGATCATTTACTTTCAACAGAAACAACTTTTAATGAACCTATTCCTGATTCTATCATCGCAAGAAACAAGAAACGCTTATCGGATAATCCCCCTTTAACTTTATTAAATACCAATCCTTCTGATTTGAAATTGTTGTACAATGATATTGGCATGAAAGAAGAAGCCATGAAAGTGTATAATGCTTTTTTACGCTGGGCAAGAGCAACAGCTATAGCATTGATGCAGGAGATAGATAACGAATATCATTTTAAAAAATAATGGAAGACAATAAATCAATCGATGGCGGGGAAGAACGCAAGTCGCTTACCAATGAACAACCGTTGAACACCGCTTCAACTAATGAAACGCTTGCAGCCTCTGAACCAATTGCCGAAGCTGAACAACCCTTAACGATAAACCCCGAACCTTCAATCATCTTAGATATGGAAGTACATCATCATGCCCACGACCCGGCAGCACCTCATCACAAGAAAAACTGGAAAGCTTATTTTTGGGAATTTTTAATGCTGTTCCTGGCGGTGTTCTGTGGATTTTTGGCAGAGTATCAGCTGGAACATGTAATTGAGGGCCAGCGGGAAAAACAATATATGCAATCATTTATTTATGATCTTGCAAATGATACGGCCAACCTAAATGCAGGTTTCCCAATTTACAAAGATGATCGAATTTTTAGGCGTAATTGCTTTGCTGATTGTATTTGAATTTCTCAACCTATTATTGCATCCTTTTTTAGAAAGAGTTACGCATCACTCGCCGGTGCTGATGTTACTGGCATTGGTTTGCATTGCAGCATTGCTGGTTCCCTTACATCATCGCATAGAAAAATGGGCAACCGCTAAACTGGTGGAGAAGAATAAAAAGATACGGCTGGCAAGTGCTAAAAAAACGATTGAGGAGTTGGAGAACCCGGGTATTGGTGGTTAAACCGGCCAATTCCAGATTTTACATTTTCTGCTAAAAATGGAATTGGCTAAATCCGGAATCAAATTCCGGATTTAGCCAAAAACAGCTTACCTTTCCTATATGATAAATCGTACAGCAGCAGCAAGGTTAATAAAGCTTGCCAAAACATTTAGAAGTGTGGCGGTAACAGGCCCGAGACAAAGTGGCAAAACAACCCTGTGCAGAACGGTGTTTCCGGCAAAACCCTATGTGTCTTTAGAAAACCCCGATGTACTGGATTTTGCAACAACCGACCCAAGGGGCTTTCTTTCTCAATTTAAAAATGGGGCTATTTTGGATGAAGTACAAAGGGCGCCTCATTTATTCTCCTACCTGCAGCAGATTTTAGATGAAACAAAAAAGAAAGGGCTGTTTATATTAACAGGTTCAAATAATTTTTTACTGCAGGAAAATATTACCCAAACACTTTCCGGCAGAATTGCCTATTTGCAATTGCTGCCTTTATCATTAAAAGAACTGGCAGAAAGTAAAAAAATAAAAGCAGACTATACTGCTCATATCCTTAGTGGCGGCTATCCCGAAGTAAATACAAAAAAGATAAATGCAGCAGATTGGTATGCCAACTATATTAATACTTATGTGGAAAGAGATGTACGGCAATTGAAAAACATTAGCAACCTGTTGCAGTTTATGAAACTGCTAAAGCTATGTGCAGGCCGTACCGGTCAGGTACTTAACCTTACTTCCTTATCCAACGATTGTGGGATAGACCAAAAAACAGTAGCTGCCTGGCTAAGTGTTTTGCAAAGCAGTTATATTATTTACTTGTTAAAGCCTTATCATACCAATTTTAATAAACAGGTTATGAAAACCCCAAAATTATATTTTTATGATACAGGAGTTGCCTGTTCGCTGCTTGGTATAACTAATGCAAAACAAATTACACAGCATGTTGCCAAAGGCTTTTTGTTTGAAAACATGATAGTAAGCGAAATGCTAAAAGAAAGATTTAATAATGGAAAAACCGATAACCTTTTTTACTGGAGAGATAAAACCGGTAATGAAGTGGATATACTAACAGACGATGCCAGTAAGTTAACTGCCCTGGAATTAAAAGCAGGAGAAACCATTTCAACAGATTTTTTTAAAGGGCTTGATTATTTTTCTTCTTTACAAAAGAAACCCATTAAAAAAATATTGCTGTACGGCGGCAAACAGGAACAAACAAGAAGTAACGGAATTACCATTTTACCCTGGAATAAATTTATTTAAGTATGAAAAAACTAATTGTACTGCTTTCCATTTTTTATTGCACAATGGCATGTTCTCAAAATTTAAATGTAAAAAGAGATAGTTTATACCAAATTTTGAAAAAGGCAAAGGCACCCGGCGAACAGGTTGAAGCATGGGCTGGAATAAGGGAATACTACAGCTATCGGGGACAAGCAGACAGCAGTTGGTTTGCCGCTGAGCAAATGCTTAAAGTAGCAACAGAATCTCACCAGGATTCTTTACTTGCCAGGGCTTATCTGCAGATAGGGGGTTATTTTACCAATACAAGCGATTTTCAGCAATCATTAGAATATAAATTTAAAGCTTTAGCATATGCTGAAAAAGCCAATAACACAAAAGACATCTGGATTGCAACTAAGGAGGTAGGGGTTGATTTTAAACAACTAAAGAATTACGGTGAAGCCTTAAGGTATTTATTAAAAGCTGAAAGCCTAGTGAAAAGTTTTTCTTCTATTGATGGAGATCAATTTAACAGAACATATACCCATTTGGCTGAAGTGTATTTAAAGACAGGGCAACCTGATTCTGCTTTGCACTATATACAATTAACCGAACAGAAAACCTCAAAAAAAGACGATTATGGACATGCTCGTATGCTTTACATTTTTGCAACAGTATATGATGAAAAGGGAGATGCAGACCTTGCAGAGAGTTACTATAAAAAATGTATTTCTTTCAGTAATACCGAAAATATCATGCTGCCATATGTAAATGCCAGTACAGATTTTGCGCAGTACCTGCTTAAAAAAGGAGATTACAGTCAGGCAAAACAATATGCATTAGCAGGGCTTACAAGATCTTATGAAAGCAAGTATAAATTAGGCGTTATTAATGCAGCCGGCTTGCTGCGCATCCTGTATAACAAGCTGGGATTAAAAGACAGCTCTTATTATTACGCAGATATGAAAGATGCTTACAGCGACAGTGTATTTAATGAACAACAGCGAAATCAAATTCAGAACATTTCTTTTGCACAACAGATAAAAGAAAAAGAAGACCAGGCCAAACAATCCGAAGAAGCTGACCAACGCAAACAAAACATCCAATTTGCTTTAATCGCTTTCGGCATCATCAGCTTCCTCATCATCTTTTTATTGTTAAGCCGCAGTTTTATAACCAATTCAAAAGTCATAGAGTTTTTAGGAGTGATCGCTCTGTTAATTGTATTTGAATTTCTCAATTTATTATTACATCCTTTTTTAGAAAGAGTTACAAACCACTCCCCTGTTTTGATGTTGCTGGCATTGGTTTGTATTGCAGCCTTGTTGGTTCCGCTTCATCATAAAATAGAAAAATGGGCAACAGCAACACTGGTTGAGAAGAATAAAAAAATACGGCTGGCTGCGGCGAAGAAAACGATTGAACAATTGGAAAAAACGAACAATGAAAAATAAAAATTACAAGCAATGAAAAAAGTATTAGTTATAACATTGGCCACTCTCATCAATTTTTACAGTCAGGCACAAAAGCCCCGTGCCAGAGATATCGGTATTCCTTTTGATGGAAAAACCGGCCCGTACAATGCCATCACCGATGTAACAGGTGTGGAAGTTGGTTACAGCACCATCATCTCCGGAACGGGAAAAAACATTAGAGGTAAAGGCCCGGTACGTACCGGTGTTACGGCTATTTTACCAAGAGGAAGAAATAATAATCCTGTTTTTGGTAACTGGTATTCTTTAAATGGAAATGGCGAAATGACCGGCACCACCTGGATAACCGAATCAGGTTTTCTGGAAGGCCCCATCATGATAACCAATACCAACAGCGTGGGCGTGGTAAGGGATGCGGTATTAAAATGGTTTGTAAAAACAGGATGGTACAAAGAAGATTTTTGGTACACCTACCCTGTTGTGGCCGAAACCTACGATGGTTTTTTAAATGATATTTATGGCTTTCATGTAAAAGAAAGCAATGCCTTTGAAGCATTAGACAGCGCAAAGAGTGGATTTTTAAAAGAAGGGAATGTTGGCGGCGGCACGGGTATGATGTGCCTGGGATTTAAAGGTGGCACTGGTACTGCATCAAGAATTATAAAAATTAAAGACTCCTCCTATACTGTTGGCGTGTTGGTACAATCAAACTTTGGCGGTAAAAATAATTTTACCATTGCCGGTGTGCCTGTTGGCAGAGAATTAAAGGACACCATGAATTATGAATTTAAAGCACCGCCTTCTTATCAACCGGGCGATGGTTCTATTATTGTAGTTGTTGCAACAGATGCCCCGTTGCTACCGCACCAGTTAAAAAGAATTGCAACCAGGGTTTCGCTCGCTATTGGTATTGTTGGCGGCAGGGGCACTAATGGCTCCGGTGATATTTTCATCGCCTTTTCTACTGCCAATCCATCTGCTTTTCAAAGGGAAGATTTTACAAAGCTGGATGAACTGCCCAATGATCTGATCAATCCGTTATTTGAAGCAACCGTGCAGGCTACGGAAGAAGCCATCATTAATGCAATGGTAGCTGCCGAAACCATGGAGGGCATCAATGGCAATAAGGCTTATGGCCTGCCGCATAAATTAGTGATTGATGTATTGAAAAAATATAACCGGGTAAAATAAACAGTTGAACAATTGAAAAATACAGCAGGGTTAAAAAGCAGTTCCATGTACCGATAGTTGGAGAAATGTGGTATATTTAACCACATTTCTCCAACTATACAAATTATGCAAAAAGCCATTACACTTATCGGGCGGCAGGAGGAAACCGCTAAATTATACACTATGCTGCAATCGCCGCAGGCAGAATTTCTGGCCGTGTATGGCCGGCGGCGGGTAGGCAAAACATTTTTAATAAGGCAGTATTTAAAACCCAATATTGTATTTGATATTACCGGCACACAAAACGGAAGCAAAGAACAGCAGCTAGCCAATTTTTTTGATGAGTATTTAAGAAGAGTAAAAGGTAAAAAAACAATGCCATCTCCTGCAAACTGGCACGAAGCTTTTTCTTACCTGGCGAATTATCTTAAAACATTGGCAAAAGCAAAAACAAAACAGGTTGTTTTTATTGATGAAATGCCCTGGTTTGATACTTCAAAATCTGAGTTTGTATCTGCGCTGGAATTTTTCTGGAACCAGCATGTTTCTAAAATGAGGCATGTACTGCTTATTGCCTGTGGCTCGGCCTCATCGTGGATAAAAAAGAAACTGATTAATGCAAGGGGAGGTTTGCATAACAGGGTAACGCAACGGATAAAGCTAACGCCCTTTAACTTACATGAAACAGAGCTGTTCATTAAAGCAAAAGGCATCAGCCTGTCCCGCTACCAAATACTTGAACTCTATATGGCAATGGGTGGCATCCCTTTTTATTTAAACCAGCTTGTAAAGGGAAAAAGTGCCGTGCAGTTAATAGATGAAATGTGTTTTTCAAAAAAAGGTTTGCTGTATGGCGAGTATGCACAACTATACCATTCTTTATTTAAAAATGCCAATTACCATGTTGCTATTATAGCTGCATTGGCTGCACAGCCGCAGGGTGTATCAAGGCAGGCATTGGCTGCTAAAACAAAAATGAGCGAAGGCAGCTTGTCCAGGGCATTGGAAGAACTGGTTGACTGTGATTTTATTGCTGTGTACGACCCATACATTAATAAAAAGAAAGAAGCCGTTTATAAGCTTACCGACCTGTACTCTCTTTTTTACCTCAAATTTATTAAACCCAATAAAGCAAGCGGCAAAGGTGCCTGGAAGCAGCTATCGGCCGGTAGCGGTTTTAGTGCATGGGGCGGTTATGCGTTCGAGAATATTTGCATGGCTCATATACAGCAGGTAAAAGCAGCCCTGGGTATACAGGGAGTTTATGCAATCACCCATTCGTGGATGTTTAAAGGCAATGATGCACTGCCAGGCGCACAAATAGATATGATAATAGACCGGGCAGATAATACCATTAATTTATGCGAAGCAAAATTTACCAAAGACAATTTTATCATCACAAAAAAATATGCAACCCAACTAAAATTAAAGAAAACAATTTTTCGACAGATAAGCCAGACAAAGAAAGCAACATTTACAACACTGCTTACTACGTACCCTGCAATAAAAAATAATTATTACAGCGATGAAATAGAAAATGAAATAACAATGGACAGGCTGTTTGAGAAAGATTAAATCAGCAGGGTATATTAACAGCTTTAAAACAATTTTGCAAATTTAGATAACTGGAGAAATGTGGTATTTTCAGGTAGATTTCTCCAAATGAAATTAAACTTAACTGCAAGTATGAAAAGAATATTTATCGCCGCATTTATTTGTTTGCTTACCTACAACAGTACGGCACAAAACCAATCTATTGATACCATACTGCAAAAAATTACTATTGAAAAAAACGAAGACAAAAAAGTTGATTTAATCATCAGCATTTGGGGCACTGGGTTGGACAGAGATCCTTACCTCGTTATCAAAACCGGGCAGGCCCTGCTTGCGCAAGCCCGGAAAAGCAATGACATTATACAAGAAGCTTCTGCCTACGCCATTTTAGGTACCGGGTACCGGGTTAGCGGAAACCCCATCAGAGGTTTAGCACTTTCACAAAAAGCATTGATACTGGCAGAGAAAGCAGGTAATTACGCCATACTTGCCATGACAAAAAACCAGATGGGGCATACTTATCGGGATCGTGAAGAATACGAAAATGCATTCAAAATATATACAAAAGCATTCGAGGATGCAGCTAAAGCAAAAAATGAAGTGATAAAGATCTGGCCTGTGATGAATATGGGTGTCTGTTACCTGAATATGGATAAACTGGATTCTTCCTTAAAGTATTTACAAAGAGCTTATGAATTGAGTTTACAAATTAATAAAATTGATTTATCCTATATCCTCTGGAATTTAGGAGGGACACATAGCAAGCTGGGGAATGCAGCTTTGGCCATTACTTATTATAATATGGCTATTCAAAAAGCTATAGATGACAAAAGATTAAGACAATTGAGTTTTGCGTATACCGGGTTGGCAGAACATTATCAAAGAATGAACCAAAGGGATAGTTGTTTATTTTATTTAAAAAAAGGATTGGATGCAATACAGCATACCCCTTTCTTTTTCATGAGTGTAAAGCCTGCAAAAATGATAGCTGAACTCTATGAAAAAACAAATTGCGACAGTACATTGAAGTATGCCAGTATCTATAAAGTAGCAAATGATTCTGTGTTCAGCAATAAGACAAATCAGCAAATACAACTAATGACTTTTGACGAAGATCTGCGGCAACTGGAACTGGCATCAGAAAAAATTAAGGTTAATGATGAACGAAAACAAAACATCCAATTTGCTTTAATTGCCTTTGGCATCATCAGTTTCATCATCATTTTTTTATTACTCAGCCGTAGTATCATTACCAATACCAAACTCATTGAATTTTTAGGAGTGATCGCTTTATTGATCGTGTTTGAATTTCTTAATTTATTATTGCATCCTTTTTTAGAAAAAATAACCAACCACTCCCCTGTTTTGATGTTGCTGGCATTGGTTTGCATTGCAGCATTGTTAGTTCCTTTACATCATAGAATTGAAAAATGGGCAACAGCTAAACTGGTAGAGAAGAATAAAAACATACGGCTGGCGGCCGCTAAGAAAACAATTGAGCAGTTAGAAAAAGAAAACAACCAAAATAATTAAACATGAAAAGATTATTCATCGCAGCCAGTATTAGTTTGCTGGCATTCAATGGTTATGCACAACCCTATAAAAAAATTCATGCTAAAGCAATTGTTGTAGATACACACAATGATATATTGATGAAGGCTGCCGATAAAGGAATCGTATTTGACCAAAACCTCAACGGTAAAACACACAGCGATTTAAACCGCTGGAAAAAAGGCGGCCTGGATGTACAAATCTTTTCCGTGTATTGCGATGGTGCTTTGAAAAACTCATTTGCCTTTGCCAACAGGGAAATGGACAGCCTTGATGCGGTGGTGGCACGCAACCCCGAAAAAATAATGAAAGTTTATCATTATGCCGAACTGCTTCAGGCAGTTAAGCAGCATAAGATAGCTGCCATGTTTGGGGTAGAGGGCGGCCACATGATAGAAGATGATCTCAATAAATTAGACTCCTTATTTAAGCGTGGAGCAAGATATTTAACCTTAACGCATAACATAGCTCCATCCTGGGCTACAAGTGCTGCTGATGAGACATCGAAGCCAAACCTGCAGCACAGAGGGCTTACCGATTTTGGTAAACAGGTGGTGCAACGAATGAACCAGCTTGGCATGATGATAGATGTTAGCCACGCCGGCGACCAGACTTTTTGGGATGTAATTGCAATTACAACAAAACCCATCATCGCTTCGCACAGTTCAGTTTACACCCTTGTGCCGCACCGGCGCAATTTAAAAGATGAGCAAATAAAAGCAATTGCAAAAAACGGCGGTGTGATACAAATAAATTTTAACCCCGGATTTATTGATAGCAGTTTTGATAAAAAAGAAACAGCCTTCCTGAAAAAACATGCAGCAGAAAATGATTCGCTTGTAAAAACCGGTATGGACGATTTTTACGTGATGGATTACCTGTATGCCAAGTATGCCGAAGAAGCAAATAACATCCGCCCGGCTTTATCGCTGCTTATTGATCATATTGATTATATCGTAAAATTGGTTGGTGCAGATTATGTTGGCCTGGGCTCCGACTTTGACGGTATAAACCTTACGCCGCAGCAATTAGATGACGTTACAACCTATCCGTTAATTACAAAAGCACTGATTGAAAAAGGTTATAGCAGAAAGGATATTACAAAAATACTGGGCGGAAACCTGTTAAGGGTTTTAAAAGCAAATGAAGTAAAATAAAACCGCCCCGTGGTAAATTCACGGGGCAGTTAAATACTTTATTAAAGCGGTATTTAGGCTAAGGCCTAATTGCGGGTAACCCCAGCCTGTTTTATTTTAATGCTATCTATTGCTTTGCCCAACTCCGCAATTTTTCTTTTGTCCTGATCGTTCTCCATTTCCATAGAAGTATTTTTGGCACTCAAACCGCTGGCAACTTCTTTAGATTCCTTATTGGCTTTTTTGGTATTCTTTTTAATGCTCTTGTTGTTCTGGCTAATGTCTTTTTCCAGTCCTTTTATTTCGCTGGTCATACGGGATGCTTCTGAATAATAATAATCAGTCGAAAACTCCACGCTGAAATCGTTCATTATACCAAAGTGAAATATTAAATAGTCCAAAAGTTACCTTCAAAAATATAGCTATAAGCACAAGTAGATTTTACCATAGTTTCATTAACAGTTTTTGCTTCTTCATAAATAAATTTACTTAAGCTTTCAAGTGTATGAAACAATCGGTTTGTAAATTTTCTTTTAAATTTAGCCCACATTTTTTCCGCAGGATTAAGTTCCG
>Ga0209181_10008170_pt1 | contig 14131 bp, 16 predicted proteins | sample MAT05_FD_187208 | JGI IMG/M metagenome (GOLD analysis project Ga0209181, IMG submission 187208) | Freshwater microbial communities from Lake Fryxell liftoff mats and glacier meltwater in Antarctica - MAT-05 (SPAdes) (version 2) | ecosystem: Environmental > Aquatic > Freshwater > Ice > Liftoff... | reverse complement strand
CCTCAAGCCCGATTCAACGGCAGATTCAACAGCAGATTCTGCGGCTTGAGTTTCAATTTGTTTTCGGTATCCATCGCCATAGCCAGATAAACCGGTCTCCCGGCAATTGCCGGTCGCATGTCGGACGGATTTTTGAAGCGCAACTCAAACAGACAGAGGAGTCGATTCATGCGCTCTTCCGCAACCGTTGTATTGTTGTAGAGATCGTTCAAAACCCCACTGGCTGTGGCATCCAGCCCGACGTGCCAGACCCATTGCTTGTCCTCAATTTCGCGGCGATGGGCAATGGTGACTTCAACGCCCAGGAAATGCGCGACCCATTTCTCCAGCACCCGCATCAGCGCATCAAGCGCCGGTTGCCCGCGATTGAAGCTCACGGCGAGATCGTGACGTTCATCGCGCTCCCAGTAGATCGTGGCGTTGTCCGGGGACAGTACATCGAGGTCGATTGATCGCGTCGCTGTGTTCTGCTTTTTTAGCAGTTCACCGAGCGAACCGAAGCCACCCGTTTCCGAGAACATCTCAATGGTTTCTTCGTCCGCTGCCATCACTGCGCCGTCTTCCAGAACGCTGATTTTTTGTACACGAAACAGGCATTCCGCAACCCGCGCTTCGAGCGGATCAGCGTCCTCACCCAGAATGTGCCGCAGGAAAATCTGCGTCAGCTGAAACACAAAGACAGGTGGCACATCGACGCCTTCACCCTTGAAAAGCCCACTATATGCGGCCTCCAGTGTTGGCGCGGCGATTAGTCGATCACGGAACTTGAGCAAAACGCGGTAGTTCGCCTGGGCGTCGGGGTCGGAGATGGTCAGCAGCTCTGCCGCACCGACAGGTCGGCGCGGTGCGGCCAGCAACGAGTCGTGCAGCTTGATCTCACCGGCGCAGGATTCAGCAATCGGCGCAACCTCAGGCCGCAAAAACAGCGCTCGCAAAAAATCATCAGTGACGATGAGCGCTTCGCTAGAGCGGGCAAGGAGCTTATAGCCCGTAGAAGACCAAAAATCAGGCATGGCGCACACGAGAGTCGTAATGGCGCAAGCGTAAACGAAGCGCCATTGACGCTGATTATCTGCAACGGCTGATTTCGGGCTAAAATCAACATTGTTCGAGGAGCGTTGCAACCGGCCCCTGCATTTTCAGGCGCGAACCGGCTAGGCTCGAACAAGCTTTTTCCAACCGCGCTCGCAGTTTTGGTGACATCCGGGTCACAACTCTCGCGAGCGATGGGCTTTGTGTCCTTTTCTCTCTGGCTTTCCCGTTTGTCTCCCAATTAAATTGGACTGACTATGAACGCTATTGCCGATAAAGTTTTTACAGATTACGTGATTGCCGACCGCTCGCTGGCCGAGTGGGGCCGTAAAGAAGTCAAGATTGCCGAGACCGAAATGCCGGGCCTGATGGCGATCCGCGAGGAATTTACCGCCGCCCAGCCGCTTAAAGGCGCGCGCATCACCGGTTCGATCCACATGACGATCCAGACCGCCGTGCTGGTCGAGACGCTGCAGGCGCTCGGTGCCAGCGTGCGCTGGGCCTCGTGCAACATTTTCTCGACACAGGATCACGCTGCCGCAGCACTTGCCGAACGCGGCACGCCCGTGTTCGCCACCAAAGGCGAAACACTCGCTGAATATTGGGAGTACACCCATCGCATCTTCGAATTCGGCGCTAAAGGCACTGAAGGCGAAGGTCCAAACATGATCCTCGACGACGGCGGCGATGCCACGCTCTTGATGCATCTTGGTCAACTCGCGGCGAAAGACGCGTCGCTCATCGCGAACCCAACGTCAGAAGAAGAAACCTGCCTGTACGCATCGATCAAGGCGAAGCTTGCTGTTGATCCAACATGGTACGAGCGCAAGGCCAAACACATTATCGGCGTGACCGAAGAGACGACTACCGGCGTGCATCGCCTGAACGAAATGAGCGCAAAAGGCACGCTGCTGTTCCGCGCCATTAACGTCAACGATTCCGTTACCAAGAGCAAATTCGACAACCTGTACGGCTGTCGTGAATCACTGGTCGACAGCATCAAGCGCGCGACTGACGTAATGATCGCTGGCAAGGTTGCCGTAGTCGCCGGTTATGGCGATGTGGGCAAGGGCTCGGCGCAGGCATTGCGCGCGCTGTCCGCTCAAGTGTGGGTGACCGAGATTGACCCGATCAACGCGTTGCAAGCCGCGATGGAAGGCTTCAAAGTGGTGACCATGGAGTACGCCGCTGACAAGTGCGACATTTTCGTGTCCGCCACCGGCAACAAGAGCGTGATTCGCTACGAGCACATGGCCGCGATGAAAGACGAAGCCATCGTCTGCAACATCGGTCACTTCGACAACGAAATCGACATCGTCTCGCTCGAAAAATGCACTTGGGACGAGATCAAACCACAAGTCGATCACATCATTTTCCCGGACGGCAAAAAGATCACGTTGCTGGCTAAAGGCCGTCTGGTAAACCTCGGTTGCGCCACGGGTCACCCAAGCTTTGTGATGAGCTCGTCATTCGCCAATCAGGTGATCGCGCAAATGGAGCTGTTCACCAAGCAGGATCAGTATGAATCTGGCAAGGTTTACGTATTGCCGAAACATCTTGACGAGAAAGTGGCGCGTTTGCACCTGAAAAAAGTTGGCGCGATGCTGACTGAACTGACGACCGAGCAAGCGGCGTACATCGGCGTTAGCAAGGCTGGGCCGTACAAGCTGGATACGTACCGATACTAGGTCGTTTCACGTAGGGTGGGCAACGTGTTGCCCACGCGTGATTCGCCAATCGCAAACAACGTGGGCACGGGGTGCCCACCCTACGGGAGAAATTTCCATGATTCGTCTACTAATCGTCTGGGTACTCAACGCTGTTGCTCTCATGGCGGTCGCGTACCTGATGAGCCCGCACATCACCGTGACGAGCTTCTTCGCCGCGTTATTGGCCGCGTTCGCACTTGGCGCTGTTAACACACTCATTCGTCCGGTGCTCACGCTCCTGACGCTACCGATCTCGATCCTGACACTCGGCTTTTTCTACCTTGTAATCAACGGCCTGTTGTTCTGGATGGTGGGCAAGATGTTCAACGGATTCTTGGTTAACGGCTTCTGGGCGGCGGTGTTTGGCGGTCTGCTTTACGGTCTGATTTCGTGGCTGTTGTCGATGATCATTCCGTTCGGCAAGTCCGGCAAAGCGTCCAAAGCGCAGTAACCATTTGTCATGCGCGCCGATGTGTTGCTCGTTGCGCGGGGGCTCGCGCCGTCACGCACTGCTGCGCAGCGTCTGATTGCAGCGGGGCATGTATTTGCTCTCGACGGTATAGCAAAGGTAGCGCTAACGAAGCCGAGCGTTAACGTGCACGATGATGTTCAACTTGAAATCGAAGTCAGCGAGCTAGATCGCTTCGTCTCACGCGGCGGACTCAAGCTAGAAGGCGCGCTCAACCGCGTAGCGCTGGATATCAAAGGCTATCGTTGTCTGGATGTTGGTCAATCGACCGGCGGTTTCACCGATTGCCTGCTGCAACACGGTGCAGCGCACGTGGTCGGCGTTGACGTTGGTCACGATCAACTTCATGCAAAGTTTCGCAACCATTCGCGAGTTACCTGCATTGAAGGCACAAACGCCCGAGTCCTCACACCTGTTCTTGTAGGAGCGGCTTGCCGCGACCCAGCGCTACATGAGAAAGAACAGTTTCGGGAAGAGATCATTAGTGAGGTCGCGGTGAGCCGATCCTACAAGTTAGCAGAAGCGCGCTTTGATCTCATCGTCGCTGACGTCTCGTTTATCTCTCTCACCAAGGTGTTGCCGCAATGGCCCGCGCTACTACGTAAAGATGGACACGTGCTGTGTCTGGTCAAACCGCAGTTCGAAGTGGGTGCGGACAACCTGGCCCGGGGTGGCATTGTGCGCGATGAATCGCTCTACCTGACCGTTGAGAAAACCATCCGAAAGGCTTGTTCCGTGGCGGGTCTCAATGTGCTCGACTACTTTGACAGTTCGATCACAGGCGGTGATGGCAATCGGGAATTTTTTGTTCACACGAAGTTAACGGAGCGAGCATGAGTAACAAGCCCAGCCGTGCCGCAGCAGACGAATTTCGCGACTATTGCCTTGAGCTTTTCGCTTGTCTTGCGCCGCAGGCAGGCGTTGGAGGTGTAGTGACTAAACGCATGTTTGGCGGCACAGGCTTTTCGATCAATGGCAAGAACTTCGCCATGATCGCCTCCGATCAACTTTGGCTTAAGGTCGACGACGTTTCGCGTGCTGAATTTGTAGCGGCGAAGTGCCCAATCTTCACGTACACGTGGACCGACGGTATGGAACGGAACCTTGGCTACTATGCCGTTCCGTCCGACGCCATCGAGTCCGCAGCCGACATGCGGCCCTGGGCCGCCCTCGCATGGGATGCCGCCCTGCGGGCTGCTTCCTCAAAACCCAAGAAATCCAGAAAATCCAAGAAAATTGAATAACATATCATTCGAATTTTTCCCGCCGAACACGCCGGAAGGCGCGCTTAAACTGCGCACCGTCACGCAACAACTCGGCGCGTTAGCTCCCGAGTTTTTCAGCGTGACCTACGGCGCGGGTGGCTCCACGCGGGACAAAACGCTCGCCACCGTGCTTGAAATCATCGAATCTGGTCACGCCGCCGCGCCGCATCTTTCCTGCATTGGTGCGACCCGGCAAAGCATTGCCGAAACCCTCGCGCTTTACAAAGAAAAAGGCATCAATCGTATCGTCGCCTTGCGCGGAGATATGCCCAGTGGCACCGTCTCAATGGGTGAGTTCGCCTACGCGACTGATCTGGTGCGTTTCGTGCGCGAGTATCACGGCGACGATTTCGTGATTGAAATCGCCGCCTACCCCGAATACCACCCACAATGCCGCTACGCCGAACAGGACCTCAATAATTTTGTGACCAAAGCCAAGGCTGGTGCTCATTCGGCGATCACGCAATTTTTCTTTAACGCCGACGCCTATTTTCACTTCGTCGATGAAGTCCGAAAGCGCGGCGTCACTATCCCCATCGTGCCCGGCATCATGCCGTTTCACAACTTCTCGAAGATTGCCCGTTTCGCCGCGAAAGACTCCATCGACGTGCCGCGCTGGATCGCGCTCAAGATGGAAGGCTATATGGACGACGCCGCCTCGATCCGCGAGTTCGGTGCAGATGTCATCACCCAGCTCTGCCAGCGCCTCATTGATGGTGGGGCGCCCGGCATTCATTTCTACACAATGAATCAGGCCCCACTTACGAGCGAAATTGTCACTCGCCTGCGCACCAAATCCGCTTAACTGAAAGAAATCTAACATGAGCAATCACGTCATCCACACCGATAAAGCGCCTGCCGCCCTCGGCCCCTATTCACAGGCCATCAGCGTGAATTTTGCGTTCAAAGGTACGGTAGTTTTCTGCTCCGGCCAAATCGGAATTGACCCCGCAACCGGCAATTTGCGCGAAGGCTTCGACGCGCAAGTCGATCAGGCGTTCGCCAACATGCAGGCTGTCATTGCCGCTGCCGGCGGAGAGACGTCAGGCATCGCCAAGCTCACGCTCTTCCTCACGGATCTCGCGAACTTTGGCTTAGTCAACGCAAAGATGGAAGCGCTGTTTCAGAAACCGTATCCCGCTCGCTCAACGGTGGGCGTGGCTTCGCTGCCGAAGGGCGCGCTGTTTGAGGTTGAGGCGACGCTGGTCGTCTAATCCTGCGCCAACAAATGGGATTCAGCTTGTTGCTTGCATGGCACGGGTTGGATCAACATTAAACTGAAAGCGCCGCTGCATTGGGGCTGGCGGTGATTTTTGCCATTTATCGGGTTTACGCATAAAACGAGCGGTAGCCCAAGTGCAGCGGTTGTTTCAGAATAAAGCTGCCTGAATCGTGTCTGACCCATTTGTGGAAACAACTATTCGTGAGGAAATCTCAGAGCCAGGCCCCTTTAGTTGAGTTTCCTAAATTTGAGTTTGACCACCTTAATCATTACGAACCATTTGAATATCGCGCCAATGACCGCGCACGAACCCAATCCACACAAAAAAAAGTATCAAAATAAATCCCGGCTCGTGAAGCGGGCTCAAACGTGACAAATTCGTGGGCGATTCGATTGAGAGCATACCTCCGGGAAGCAAAAACGACACGCAAAGTGAGAGCGCTGAAACAGAGGAAGACATCGCAAGCCATATACGGGGACGTTTAGGAAAGCTTCGCACAAGAATCGGGTACAGCGCAAATTGCGGCCGGACTAGCAATAACAACAATGGAACCGGTAACGCTACCTGTACTGCGTCAGTGAGCGAGCGAATTGTCCGAAGGTCCAGCTTCAAAAGTACTGTGCATGACACAGTCAACAGTAGCGCGCAGATGAACAATTCGAGCGCAACGCGATGCCTCGTGGACGGCAACGAATTACCATCGCCGCCCAACAGCAAATCAATCCAACCAGTTCTACCGCCGACTAACCACGGGTTAGTTGAACGCGCAGTTTCAATCATGTCTTTGTTGCCCCGATAAGCCCACATCATGGCTCAAAATTACGCTAACAAGCGGATCGACATATCGCCCAGCCAATGATCGCGTTGGCCTTGCAGTTCTGCTTGCCAAGAGCTGCGGCCGCGCCCGCCAAGGCCACAGCCGCCGCGCCGATTGATCGTGCTCTCGGATCAGTCAAATCGCCGACTAAAATCGCTACACCCACGATTGCTCCGACTTGCACATCAAATATGGCGTCACACACGGACGCTTCCATGTCTCTTTGTCCATCGCAATCGCTCAAACAACTTTCGGCTAATCTAATCGCTTTGTGTAGCTCGCCAGAGCGTTGGCTTTGGCTCGATGAGGATCGAGCCTGACTAGCGTAGGCATTTGCATCTAGTCGAACGCTTTCCAAAGTTCTATCTTCGTGCTGAATCAGCTTCGGAAACGATGAAGCCACTTGCGGAGCAAGTACTCCAAACTCGCGAATACCTACAATTCCTACGGTTTGTCCGACACCATTCAGCAAAACTACCTGTGCTCCATTTTCGTTGGTGGCCGACAAAAATCGCAGTTGACGATACACACCGTCAACCGTCAATCCTTGCAATCGGTCGCCTGAGAATTGCGCATTCACTTCGCGACCGTCGAATCGAATCGATGCAATATTGCCATTCGCGTCGAATATTGCGCTTGCAAGTAACGAATCAAGCTTGGCCTTCAGCTTGTCTGCGGCTTGAAGATTTTCGGGAGTTGGCGCTTCGGTTGCCGAAAGGAACGCGTCAAGAATTCCATTGATTTGGGATTCCTTGACCGCTGATGGCACAGCCGCAGACGATGGCATCGCGATTTGAAAGATCAGCGATAAGGTTAGCGCTAAGCTGCGAAAAGTTGTGTATTTGCTCAAAATATTACTCTTAAAGTGGTTGGCATAAATTCATCGACGCGAATTGGACGGAAAAGTCCAACGCGTTAATTGTTCACATATGCCATTGTCATTGTCATTGTCGAGATCAATTTAAGAGAAATTTAAGGGTTCACGCAATTTAAGAAGGATTAAAGGGGCCACCCGTTAGCCGCCCAGTGTCAATTGGCAACAACAATTCGTGACGAACAATTTTCGTCCCGTTTCGCTGCTCCAATATTTAGTATCGTATCTGAGCCATCCAGTTCAGAGCGCTACAGCAACTTCGCGCCTCGGTTTTTCGCTTCATTGGTTGCGACACAAATCGCACCAGTCACTCATCAGGATTTAGCCGGGGAAGACGCACCGCTTGCGGCGCGCCGGGTTCTCCATCGGCCGTGGCGAGTCCTCTCGCCCCGGCAAGGATAAGGCTTGAGTCAAAAATGGAGTGCAACACCACAGATGAGATAGATCATCTAGGAGCAATTGCATGGAAACCACTTACAAACACCTGAGTAAACATGAGCGTAACTGATGCAAGCCGCCGTTCCTCGCTCAGCGCGGCAATCAAACAGGCGACGGCAGCGCAACTCCGAGCTCAATCGCAATCGGCATCAACGCTGGCATGATCGTTTCATGCAGGGCGACGCCTTCCGCCAGCTGCTTGCGTTTCCGCGACAGTCCACCTTCTCCCGGCAGACGCACGCGCTCGACGCCCGGCCGTGGTTTCGACGCATGTGAAATTTCGCGCAGATGATCGGTCTGTCGTTCGAGCGCGGCGCGACCGCCGAACGCATCCGGGTCGATCACCTGCACGAACACGTTGGCGCCCCAGCCTTCCGGCGGATCGGCGCGCCCAAAGCCCGTGAGCCCCGAAGTCATCGATTCGATCATCAGTCCAAGGCCGAAGCCCTTGTGGCCCGCGTCCAATCCGCCCAGCGGCAACAGCGCGCCCTTCGGCTCGACGTAAGCTACCGACGGATCGTCGCTGCCTCTGCCTTCACTATCGACAAACCACACGCCCGGCGCGCGTTTGCCTTCTTTCATGAGGCGCATCGACGGCCCGTTCGCGGTGATCGAGCTTGAGATGTCGATCATGATCGGGTCCGCGCCGGTGGGGATGCCAATGGCAATAGGGTTCGGCGTCATGATCGGGGTGATGCCGCCGTGCGGCGCGACGCTGGCGGTGCAGGGGTCGGAGCTTTGCACCATGACAATGAAACCTTCGCGTGCGGGTGCCTCCAGATACGCAGCAAGGCAGGCGATGTGATGCGAGTGCTTGATGCTGATGGTGCCGGTGCCGTGCGCTTTTGCCATTGCGGTGGCCGTGCGAATCGCCCGGTCCGTGAGCCACAAGCCGGAGAGGCGCTGGCCATGCCACGCCTGCGCGACGGTGCGCTGATTCTCAATCACGGGTTCTCCGGCGGCGAGCAACTTGCCGTCGGCTAACGCGCCAAGATAGCCCGCCAGCAACGCCATGCCGTGCGTGCTGTGGCCGAGCAAGTCGGCCTCCACCAGAATGCACGCCGAAATCGCCGCGATGTCCTCGCGCATGCCACGCGCCTTGTACAGCGCTTCGCAGAAGGTGATGAGGTCGTCATCGCGGTAGCGTGGTGCGGAATTTTCGGTTGCTGTCGTTGCCATACACTTCTCCTTCATGTCTGTGCCTAATGTCTCAAATGCTACGCCGCTCCCCGTTCCCGGCTCGGCGGCAGGCTCTCTTTCGATCAGCATCGTCGTCTATAGGCTTGACGATGCGGAGCTAGCGCTGAACTTGGGAACGTTGATGCGGGCCTGCGGGCAGGCCGCGTTGACTGGTGTTTCGCTGACTTTGGTGGATAACAGCGAGCAGGGATCGCAAGTAGAAGCGTTGCAGGCGCTTGCTGTGCGAACAGGTTGGCCGCAGGCAGCCGTGTTGTCGGGGCACGGCAACGTGGGTTACGGCGCTGGGCACAATCTGGCGATTCGCGCTGCCACGACGCCCGCGTATCTGGTGCTCAATCCTGACGTGGAACTGGATGTGAACGCGCTGCGCTCCGGCCTCGCAACGCTCGCGCTTCCCAGCGTTGTGCTGGTGGGCGCGGTGGGACGTGACGGTGACGGCAAACCTGGGTATTTGTCGAAACGCACGCCCAGCGTATGGACGTTTTTCCTGCGTGGATTTGCGCCTGCTTGGCTCAAGCAGCGTTTCGACGCGCAGCTTGCGCACTACGAATATCGCGACTTGCCGAATGATCGCGTGAGTGATGTCATCCTGGTGTCCGGTGCTTTCATGTTGTGTCGCACCGATGCTCTGCGTGCGGTTGGCGGTTTTGACGAACGCTATTTTTTGCATTTTGAAGATCTGGATTTGTCGTTGCGGCTGGCAAAGCACGGCCGAGTCGTTAGCGATCCGCAAGTCACGCTCATTCACCACGGTGGCAATTCAGCGTCGCGCGGGCTCGCTCATCTGCGCGCTTTCGTGCGCAGTGGACTGCGCTTCTTCAACACGCATGGATGGCGACTGTTCTAGGTATCGCATCGGCAACCTACAATCTGCCTCCCGCCCCAAGCAATCTCAAGTCCTCCTCATGCGTCCTTCAAACCGTTCGTCCGACCAGCTTCGCCCTGTCAAAATCACGTCACACTTCACGGTTCACGCCGAGGGCTCGGTGCTGATCGAATGCGGCCACACGCGTGTGCTGTGCAATGCCAGCGTGGAGAACGGCGTACCTGGCCACAAGAAAGGGTCTGGCGAAGGTTGGGTCACGGCGGAGTACGGCATGCTGCCGCGCTCCACGCACACGCGTTCGCGACGTGAGGCGGCGAGCGGAAAACAGAGTGGTCGCACGCAGGAGATTCAGCGGCTGATAGGACGATCGCTCCGCGCTGTGGTGGATTTGAAGAAACTGGGTGACCGCCAGATCACGCTTGATTGTGATGTGTTGCAGGCGGACGGCGGCACGCGTTGCGCATCGATTACCGGCGCTTACGTTGCGTTGGCGATTGCCTGCAACAAATTGGTGAAAGCGGGCACCATCGCGTCGTCACCATTGATCGATTCGGTGGCAGCGGTCTCGGTGGGCGTATACCTGGACGCAACCGTGCTCGATCTTGACTACCTTGAGGATTCCAACTGCGAGACCGATATGAACGTCGTGATGACGGGTAGCGGCGGCTTTGTTGAAGTTCAGGGTACGGCGGAGGGCAAGCCGTTTAGCCGCGTTGAGATGGATGCGCTGCTGGCGCTGGCTACGGACGGGTTGAAGCAACTGACTGCTGCGCAAATCGCGGCCATTGCAGCGGCGTGATTTGTAGGAGCGGCTTGTCGCGACCTCATCGCGTGTGCAACCATGGTCGCGGTAAACCGCTCCTACAAGAACGGATATGCAACTTACGAAATTAAATACGCTGGTCATCGCCACCGGCAACCTGAAAAAGCTCAAAGAGTTCGAGCGCCTGCTCGCGCCGCTGAACATCGAGGTCGTCGCGCAAAGTGCGTTCAACGTGCCGGAAGCCCCCGAGCCACATTGCACATTTCTCGAAAACGCTTTGGCCAAAGCACGTAATGCCGCACGCCACACAGGTCTGCCTTCTCTCGCCGATGACTCGGGCATTTGCGTGCGTGCTCTCAGTGGCAATCCGGGCGTCAATTCGGCCTACTACGGTGGCCCCCAAAAAAGCGACGCCGACAACAACGCAAAGCTCATCACCGATCTGCAAGGTGTCGCGGATCGCGGCGCACATTACACCGCACTACTCGCGCTCGTGATGAATGAGTTCGACCCCGAACCCATCATTGCGGAAGGCCGCTGGTATGGCGAGATCATCGACACGCCGCGTGGCGATGGCGGCTTCGGTTACGACCCGCATTTTCTCGATCCGGAACTAGGCTTGACAGGAGCGGAAATGCCAATTCATGAAAAGGGTGCGCGCTCGCATCGGGGCAAGGCGCTGGCGAAGCTGATCGCCGAATTGCAAGAAAGGCTGGGTTAAAAAGTGCAGTCTGTTTTAGACGCCATCGAAGCCCGAGTCATCGGCACCATGATCGAGAAGCGCATCACGGTGCCGGATTCGTATCCGCTCACGATTAACTCAATCGTTAACGGCTGCAATCAGATGAACAATCGCGCACCGGTAACCGCTTTAACTGAGGCCGAAGTGACGAGCGCGGTGGAGCGCTTGCGTGAGCGAGGTTTTGCCGGGCTCTACACGGGGGCGGCGACGCGAGTGCCGAAGTACGCAGAGCGCTTTGCTGAAAGGCTGGGAATCGCGGCAGCAGAAACAGCGCTGCTCTGCGAGCTCATGTTGCGCGGAGCACAGATGCCCGGTGAGCTGCGTTCGCGCGCTGAACGGATGCATGCGTTTGCTGATCTGGGCGAGCTGGAATCCACGTTGCAGGCGATGAGCGAATTGACGCCGCCGCTCGTCGTGCAACTGCCGCGTGAAGCGGGTGCGCGGGCTGCGAAGTGGCAGCACATGTTGTTTGGTGGCGAGCTGCCCGCCGCGGATGCACCCACGTTGCCGCCATCAAAACAGGATCGCGAAACCGCATTGGCTGATCGCGTTACGGCGCTGGAAACGAAGGTTGCCGAGCTGGAAGACGTGCTGACTTCGCTTCGTGTGCAGCTTGGCGCGTAGCAAGCAACGTGTTCTTGTAGGAGCGGCTTGCCGCGACCCATTGCACGTTTCTCCAGCGCCCGGTCGCGGCAAGCCGCTCCTACAACACAATCACCTTTAACCCATGTCCTCACACCCACACGATTCCGCTACCGCTCGCAAACCCATCACGCTGCATCGCCTGCGCGAACTGCACGCGTCGGGCGAAAAGCTCACGATGCTCACCTGCTACGACGCGACATTCGCGCGCGTGCTCGATGATGCGGGCGTGGAGATGCTGCTGGTGGGTGATTCGCTTGGCATGGTGCTGCAGGGGAAATCAAGCACTGTGCCGGTGACGCTCGATGAGATGGCGTATCACGTTCGCTCGGTGGCCGCGGGCAACAGGACAGCCTGGGTGATTGGAGATATGCCGTTTGCCAGCTACCAGCAATCGCCGTCGCAGGCGATGCAATCTGCCGCTGCCCTCATGCAGGCTGGCGCGCAGATGGTGAAGCTTGAAGGTGGCGGCTGGACGGCGGAGACGGTGCGTTTCCTGACTGAACGGGGCGTGCCGGTGTGTGGGCATCTGGGGTTAACGCCGCAGTCGGTGCATGCGCTTGGCGGTTATCGCATTCAGGGCAAGACGGATGAGGCGGCCGACGTTTTGCGCCAGCATGCGAAGGAGCTCTCCGATGCGGGCGCGGCGATGATCGTGTTCGAGTTGATTCCGTCGGTGCTCGCCGCAGAGATCACGCGCCTGTTGCCGATTCCGACGATTGGCATTGGCGCGGGTGTGGCGTGCTCGGGGCAAGTGCTCGTGTTGCATGACATGCTCGGTATCACCCGCGGCAGACTGCCACGTTTTGTGAAGAACTTCATGCAGGGCTACGCGAGCATTGATGAGGGCGTCGCGGCGTACGTGGTTGAGGTGAAGTCCGGGCAGTTTCCTGACAACGCCGTGCACGGATATTGATCGACTACACAATGTTGGGTCCACATTTCACTGTCCTGCCACCGCTCGGTCTCTACATCCATATTCCCTGGTGCATTCGTAAATGTCCGTATTGCGATTTCAATTCGCATGAGCAAAGTGGTGGGCTGCCGGAGCAGGATTACATCAATGCGTTGATGAGTGATCTTGAGGTGCAGTTGCCCGAATTCTGGGGCCGCACGATTCATACGGTGTTCATCGGTGGCGGCACGCCGAGCCTGTTTTCTGCGCAGGCGATTTCTGACATCCTCGCGGGCGTTCGCGCACGCACGCGCCTATCGCCGCAAGCCGAGATTACGCTGGAGGCCAACCCTGGCACCTTCGAGATGCAGAAGTTTGCCGAGTTCAAAGCGGCAGGCATCACGCGGCTCTCGATCGGCATTCAGAGTTTCAACGATGCGCATTTGCAAGCGCTTGGTCGCGTGCATGACAGCGCCGAGGCGAAACGTGCAGTGGAGATTGGCCTCGCGACGGTGGGCAACGTGAATCTCGATCTGATGTATGCACTGCCCGCGTCGCGAACGGGCGGCGCGGCGCAATCGATGGCCGAATGTGAAAACGATATCCGCGAAGCGCTCGCCTTCCAGACGCCGCATCTATCGTGCTATCAGTTGACGCTGGAGCCAAATACCGTCTTCGCCAAAAAGCCGCCGCCGCTGCCCGATCACGATGAAGCGGCCGACATGCAGATTCGCGTGGAGGAAATGCTCGCGGCTGCGGGTTATGAGCATTACGAGACGTCCGCCTACGCCAAACCCGGCACGCGTTGCCAGCACAATTTGAACTATTGGGGTTTCGGCGATTACGTCGCGATTGGTGCCGGTGCGCATGGCAAATTGTCGATGCCCGGTAGCCCTACAGAAAAGGCAAAGATAGTTCGTACCGAACGGGTGAAGCAACCGCGCGACTACATGCAGAAAGCGCTCTCGAGCGATCCTGCAAATTGTGTGTTTGAGCGCCGCGAAGTGAAGCGAAATGAGGTCGGTTTCGAGTTTATGCTGAACGCGTTGCGGTTGAACGACGGCTTTCCGGTCGCGTGGTTTGCCGAGCGTACGGGCTATCCGATCTCGCTGGTCAGTCGTGCGCTGGACGAAGCTGAGCGTGAGGAATTGCTGACGAGAACGCACGAATTCATCCGCCCGACCGAGCGTGGTCAGCGCTTTTTGAATCGCATGCTGACGCACTTTTTGAAGTGAC
>Ga0209181_10008166_pt1 | contig 14134 bp, 16 predicted proteins | sample MAT05_FD_187208 | JGI IMG/M metagenome (GOLD analysis project Ga0209181, IMG submission 187208) | Freshwater microbial communities from Lake Fryxell liftoff mats and glacier meltwater in Antarctica - MAT-05 (SPAdes) (version 2) | ecosystem: Environmental > Aquatic > Freshwater > Ice > Liftoff... | reverse complement strand
GCGTGGGCCGCATCGGTCAGCGCGTATGTCGCCGTGCGCATCGTCGGTCTCTACATCGCCTGAGCCGCGCCTGACATCGTGCCCGGCGCGCGTGCCGCGAGCGGCGTGCTAGCCTCGCGGCCCTTCATCGGAGGAGCGCACGTGGCCCGCGAGATCGGCATCGGAATGATCGGCTGTGGCGTCGTCGGGCAGGGCGCGCTTCGCCTCATTCGCGACAACGCACGCAGCATCGAGGCACGTCTCGGCGGCAGGCTGGTGGTGCGTCGCATCGCGGCGCGCGACGCCGCCAAAGAGCGCGATCCGGTCGTGCCGCGTGAGCTGCTCACCTTCGACCCGCAGCAGGTGCTCGACGACCCGAGCGTCGACGTCGTGGTCGAGGTCGTCGGTGGCCTCGAGCCGGCTGGGCAATACGTTCGCCAGGCGCTCGAGCGTGGGAAGAACGTCGTCACCGCCAACAAGATGTTGCTCGCCGAGCATGGCCACGCGCTCATCGAGCTCGCTGAGTCGCGCGGCGTCGACCTCTACTTCGAGGCGGCCGTCGCCGGCGGCATCCCAATCATCCGCGTGCTGCGCGAGGCGCTCGCGTCGGACCGCATCCTCGGCCTGCGCGGCATCGTCAACGGCACCAGCAACTACATCTTGTCGCGCATGCACGACGAGGGCATCGGCTTTGACGAGGCGCTCGCGGCAGCGCAAGCCGCCGGCTACGCCGAAGCCGATCCCACGCTCGACGTCGGCGGCGGCGATGCCGCGCACAAGCTGACGATCCTCGCGACGCTCGCGTACGGAGCGCGCATCGCGCCAGCGCAGATCCCGACCGAGGGCATCACCGAGATCGACGCCGTCGACATCGAGTTCGCGCGCCGCTTCGGCTACGTCGTCAAGCTGCTCGCGATCGCGCGCTCGCTCGACGCACCGCGCGAAGGCGGCAACGAAGCGGAGCTCGGTCCGCTCGATCTGCGCGTTCATCCCGCGCTGGTGCGCGAGCGCAGCGTGCTCGCCAGCATCTCCGGCGCGCTCAACGCCGTTTACGTACAGGGTGAGGCGCTCGGCCCGTGTCTGCTCTCGGGGCTCGGTGCGGGCTCGATGCCGACGGCCGTCAGCGTCGTCAGCGACCTCGTCGACGTCGGTCGCAACGTCTTCGCTGGCTCGCGCGGCCGCGTGCCCTCGCGCGCCTTCCGCGGTGAACATCTCGTGGTGCGCAAGGTGCGCGACATGGGCGAGCACATCGGCCGCTACTACCTGCGCTTCGCCGTGCTCGATCGGCCCGGCGTGCTCGCGCGCATCGCCGGCGTGCTCGGCGCGTTCGACGTGTCGATCGAGCAGATGGTGCAGCAGGCGCGCTCAGCGTCCGCGGAAGAGCCGGTCAGCGTCGTGATGCTCACGCACGCGGCGCTCGAGCGCGACGTTCAGTCGGCGCTGCGCGAGATCGGCTCGCTGCAACACGTCGTCGCGCGGACGCGCATGATCCGCATCGAGGACGTCTAGCAGCCCGTCGTTGTCTGCTCGCGCGGCCGCGCCGTTGCGTACTCGCGCGGCCTCGCCGTTGCGTGCCTTCGGCGTGAAGCCTATCGTCTGCCGCTGATGGCGACGAACGATCTGACGGGCTTCGGCGAGATCAACGCGCTGCTCGGTCGTGGGACCGAGTTCGAGGGCAAGCTCACGTTCGTCGGTCGCGTGCGCATCGAGGGCAAGGTGCGCGGCGAGATCTTCGGCGACGACGTGCTGATCCTCGGCGAGGGCGCGGAGGTCGATGCGGAGATCGAGGTCGGCACGCTCATCGTGCGCGGCGGGACGCTGCGCGGAAACGTGCGCGCAACGCAGCTGATCGAGGTGCACGCGCCGTCGAAGGTGTATGGCAATCTCAGCGCGCCACAGCTGCTCATCGACAAGGGCGCGCTGTTCGAGGGGCAGTGCACGATGGCGCAGCCGAGCGGTCAGGCACGCTTGGTCAGCGCCGCGGAATAGCGGTCAGGCGACCGATTACAATAGGGGGCTTCATGCGCATGCTCGTCCAGCGATCAATGTTCGTCGTCGTCAGCGCCGGTCTCGCCGCGATCGGTTTCGTCGCGACCAGCGGCTGTAGCGAGTCGAGCACACCGCCGCCTGCGTCCGTGCCGCTCGCGGAGCTGCCGACCGGCTACGCGGCGGCGATCTGCGAAGCCGCCGATACGTGCTTCGGACAGCTACTGCCGATCTTCCTCGCGGGCGGCGACTGCGAGACGCCGTATCGCGGCGCGATCGCCAATGGCGCGCTGCCGCTGTTCGAAGCGGCGATCGCGCGCGGCACGCTGATCTACGACGGTGCGCGCGCGTCTGCGTGCTTCGACGCGATCGGCGCTGGCGGCTGCGACACGCTCTCGGGGACGATGCCCGCTGTCTGCGAGGAAGCGCTCGAGGGTACCGTCGCGCTCGGCGGCGTGTGCGACGTCGACGCGGAGTGCGCGGGCGACACGGCGTGCGTGCAGAACACGACGTGCCCCGGAACCTGCACGATGCGAGGCGGCCCCGGCCGCATGTGCGCGCGCGATGAGGAGTGCCAGAGCGGCTTCGTGTGCGACAGCACGAGCTGCACCGCACCGCCGAGCGAAGGCCAAGCGTGCCAAGGACCGAGCGCGCCCGACTGCCGCGATGGGCTAATTTGCGTCGGCGGCAACGAGACCCGCGCGGGCACCTGCCGCACGCAGATGAGCCTGTTCACTGCGGCCGAGGGCGCGACGTGCGACCTCGAGGCGGGGCCGTATTGCCAGGAGGGGCTCTCCTGCATCGTCGACGGATTCGTCGTCGGTGTCGGCGCGACGCTCCTCTGCGCGCGTCCGGTCGCGACCGGCGCCGCGTGTAAGATCGGCGTGCCGACGCAGTGCCCGCTCGGCGAATATTGCACCGCGCGCCTCGTTCCGGGCATGACCGAGGGCACCTGCATGCCGCTCCCCGTCGGCGGCGAGCCGTGCGCGATGGACACGTTTGGTCCTGCGTGCGCCGCAGTCCACGTCTGCGTCGGTGCGACCTGCCGTCCGCTCCAAGCGAACGGCGGCGCGTGCGAGTCGGTGGCGGAGTGTTATGGCGGCGTCTGCACCGCGGGCGTGTGCGCCGTACCGATGCTCTGCGCTGCGCCGTAGTCGCGCGCGTTCCGCACTACGCCGCGCGCATACGCCGGCGTCGCCACGCGAGCGCGACGACGGCGCACATCGCGAGCAGCGACGCGCCGTGTCCGGCTGACGCGCCGCGCGAGACAGCGACGCTGCAGCCGCTCTCGATGCTCGCCGCGCGCGGCCGCCCATCGTCGATCGATGCGTCGGCGTTCGCGCCCAGATCAGTGACGCCGTCGGCGACGCCGGCGTCGATCGTCCCCGCGTCGATCGGCTCCGCCCCCGCGTCAGCAGTCGCGCTCCCCGAGTCGAGCGGAGTCGCGCCCGCATCCGGCGGCGGCACGACCATCGCACTGCACACGCCAGCGGTAGCGAAGCCTTCTGCTGGCGCGCGGGCGAGACGCGCGAGCGTCTGCGGACCGCTGACACCGTCCTCGGCGATGAGGTCCTCGGCGTGGTTCGCGTTCCACAGCCGCTGAAACGCGCGGACGCTGAGCGCGCGCAGATCGTCGCCGCTCGCCTCGAAGTGGACGGCATCGGTGTCGGGCAGCGGGTGGGTGAAGCCGGCCGCCAAGAGCGCGCTCAGCCGCGCGCTCCAGTTCTCGACGTCGATCGCGCGGCCGGTCTCGTGGTTCGAGCTCCCCGGCGTCGCGGCGACGCTGCAGCCCGCGTAGAGCAGATACTGATCGGAGAGCGTGCGCAGCGCGGAGTTGATGCGCACCTCGCCGCCGTCCGCCGCGCGATAGAGCGCGTCGCGTCCCGCGGGCGAGAGATACGGGTGCACGCGGCTCGAAGTGAGCGTGACGTTGCGATGTTCGAAGCGCACCAAGCGACCCTCGGCGAGGCACAACATCTCCTCGATGAGCTGCGCGCTGATCGCCTCGGCGCCGGCCGTGCTGCAGCCGCCGCTGCCTGCGAGCGACTCGAGCGATAGCGCGCCGCGTGCTGCGCCGACGTCGTTGCGCGGCAGCTCGCAGCGATCCACTTCACCGCAGCCGGCGTCCGTCTCCGGCGCGGCGCAGCCAGCGGCAGCGGCAGTGGACACGAGCGCGAGGAGTGCGGCGGCGAGAGGGCGCTTCATGCACGGCGCAGAGAGCAAGCCGCGCACCAGCCGAGTGCCGCGTGAAATCGGCTCATTTGGCGGTGGCGAGTCCGCAGCGCAGCGCCAGGCTGGCGCACGATCGCGGAAAATCGAGTCAATTCGAGTGGATCCGCGGCGCATGCAGGTGTCCAAGAGTTGTGCGGGGCCGTTTCTTCAGTCAGCGCGGAGTCGGCTCGCGCACCACGTCAGTTGAACTGCCAGCCGACGAGGAGCTGAATCCGCAGCGCGGAATCGGAGCCGTCGACGCCCTGCGCGATGCTGCCGGGGCCGCCCTCGAACGCGAGGCCGTAGCTCTGGTAGCCGACGCGAAGCGCGTACGCGAAGCCCATATCGAGCGCGCCGCCGAGCTCCGCTTGCACGTCGAGGCCGTATGCGGAGCCGGTCTCGCCGAACGCCGTCGCGAGGTCGCCGACGCCGAACACCAAGCGGTAGCCGGCAGAGACACCAAGCGCGAGCAGGTCCTCGGCGATGACGATGCGCGCGGCGAGTCCCATGCGGAAGTACGTGTAGCTCGTCGATGCGAAGACGCCGTTGTCGTCGATCGCAAAGCGCTCGAGGCCGCCGCCGAGCACTGGTCCGAGCGCGACGGCTCCGTCGGCAAACGGGATGAGCCAGCCGAGCGCGCCGCCGACCCGCAGCGAGGACGAGCCGAACGCCTCGGCGACGCCCTCGAGCTCCGACGACAGCCCGAGCGAGTGCGCCGCCTCGACGCTGAGCAGGAGCCCCGACGCGATTCCGTCGACGTGCGCGAGCGGCCGCAGCTCGAGCGCGATCATCAGCTCCGGATAGACGCCGGCGTCGTAGCCACGCGAGCCGCCGTCGTCAGTCGCGACGTTGGCGCTGCGCGTGCGGACGTCGAGGCCGGCGAGCGCGCGGAACAGCGGCGCCGCGCCCGGCGTGCGATCGCTGTCGTCCGCATCGTCGTCGTCGTCTTCTTCGTTCGCTTCTTCTTCTTCCGGATTGTCGTCCGCGTCGGTGTCGCCGGTGTTGCCACTGGAGTCGTTGCCGGCGCTGGTGGCGCCGCCGCCGCTGCGTGCGAGCGCGTTCTGCGCCTCTTGCACCATCGTGATCGCCTCGTCACCAAGCGCGCGCTGCGCCGGCCGACCAAACGGCGGGCCCGCCTGGCGTGACGCGAGCTCGCGGCCGCTGACGTCGCGCACGACCAGACGCGTGCGAGCGCGTCGCGCGCGGCCGGACACACTGCCGGAGATGACCAGCTCGGCGCCCGCTGCGCGCGCGGCGGCGCCTGCGCCCTCGGGCGTCGCGAGGTCGACACGCTGCGTGCGCGCGGCCGCCTCGACGCTCTCGAGCGGCACGATCTCGACGACGCCGTCGAGCGCAGCGACGACCGCGCGGCGCGCCTGCGCACCATTGCGACCGCCGCCGAATTCGAGCACCACCGCGCGCCCTTGTGCAGCCGCTGCTGCGGGCGCGAGGAGCAGGAGCGCGGCCGCGCCGAGCAGAGAGACGCTGAGAAGGCGGAGTGAGCGCGACGACGTCATGGACCCGCGATGGTAGCAAGCGGCGCGAGCGCAATGGGAAAAGCCTCACGGCTCAGCCGCGGCAGCGGGCCGGGGGCCGGGGGGCCCTCGAGATTCATCACATCTCGCGAGGTCACACCGTCGCTGTGCGAAGTTGCCCCTTGGCAGGGGCGGGCTTTCACCCCCTCCCTGCCTCCCCCGCTGGGGGAGGAGTTTTCTTGTAAGTAAGTCCTCTCGGGGGAGGATGGTCGAGCGGCATTGTGTAGTTGGCTGCACGTCGCAAGCGCGGTGAGCGAAGGCCTGCGGGTTGTTTGGGTCGCGTAAGAGGTTGGGGTTTTCGGACGCCGCCGGTGGCGTAAATGAGCACTCCCGTCGCGCAGCAGCCTTCCGAAAGCCCCCTTTCCAAGGGGGTTGGGGGTGCCTCACATCGCCAGTCTCCGAGTGCACGCGACTCTCATCGCCGCCATCGGAAAAGCCCCCCTCGAACGAGGGGCTGGGTGAGGTTCCCAGCGCGGGAGCGCAACGAATCAGGCTCAAAAAGAAGTGATGAATCTTGAGGGGGGCCGGGGGGCACCGGGCTGGGCTGGCGATCCCGGCGCAGTGACCCCAGAATGGCGCCCTCAATCGGCGCTCGCTCGTCGATGCCATCCAGCTCCCCGGAGGAACCGACCATGAAGCACGTCATCCGCACGCTCTCCATCGCTCTCGCACTCGCCGCCGTCGGCTGCGGCAACGAAGCCGCCCCGGTCTCGGCGCCCGTCGTCGCTGCGCCCGTCGTCGCTGCGCCCTCCGCGCCTGCCGCCGCCGTGAAGGACCTCGACGTCGCCGCGGTCGCCGCGCTCGTCTCCGCGCACCGCGCGACCGTGTTCGACGTCAACGGCGCGTCGACGCGCGCGGAGTACGGCGTCGTGCCCGGCGCGAAGCTGCTGTCCTCGTCGTCGCAGTTCGACGTCTCGACCGAGCTGCCCGCCGACAAAGCCTCGACGCTGGTCTTCTATTGCGCGAACACCGACTGCGGCGCGTCGCACCACGCGGCCGAGCGCGCGCTCACGGCGGGCTACTCCGACGTGAACGTGATGGGCGCCGGTATCGCTGGCTGGAAGGAAGCCGGACAAGCGACCGAGCCCGCGCCGCAGAGCTGAAGAGCTGTCGAAAAATGTCCGTATCCGTCGCTCTGCCCGATGTCGATCGGGCGCGCGGCGGCTCAACTCTGCTTCTGCGTTGAGCGCGCGGGAATCGCCATGGACACACGCGCTCCTGCGTCTGCGCCGCGATTCTCGGCTACTGCTCGTCCGCCATGTGCCTCGGCGATGCGTCGCACCAGGGCGAGGCCGAGCCCGACGCCGCGCGCTTCGTCGTGCGCGGCTCCGTTGCCGCGGAAGAATGGCGCGAACACCTTCGCTGCCTCGCCGGCCGCGAAGCCTGGGCCTTGGTCTTCGACAGCGAACACGATGTCGTCGTGCACCTTGCTCACACGCAGCGTGACGTCCCCGCTGCCGTGCTTGCGCGCATTGTCGAGCATCGCCCCGAGCGCCCGCGCGAGCAGCGTCGCGTCGCCGTAGACGCGCGTCGCATCGCTCGCGATCTCGACCTTTGGGCCGACGTCGCTGCCTGGCATCACCGCGCGCGCCGCGGCCCGCGCTGCGAGCTCCTGCACGTCGAGATCGCGGAACGAGAGCGCGCCGAAGTCCATGCGCGCGCCAGCGAGCAGCTCGCCGACGAGGGAATCCATCTCGACCACCTCGGTCTCGATCTCGCTCAGCACGTCGCGCCGCTTCGTGGGCGTCGCCGCGCCCGTGTCCTCGTCGCTGTCGGGCGGCCGCCTGCCGCACGCTTCTGCTTCGTCGCGGCCGATGTCGACCAGCAAGCGGACGCGCGCGAGCGGCGTCCGCATCTCGTGTGAGACGTCGCCGAGGAGCGCCTTTTGTGCGCCGATCTGCGCCTCGATGCGCTCGGCCATGTCGTTGAGCGCGCGCGCCAGCTCGCCCACTTCGCCGCTCGCGCCGTGGCGCAGCCGGGCGCGGCTCTCGAGCTTGCCAGCGCCGATCTCTTGGGCGACGCGCGTCAGCTCCCACAGCGGCTTGGCGAGCTTGCGCGCCGCGATCCCCGCGAGCAGCCAGAGCACGCAAATTAGCGTCGTCAGCGAGAGCGCGGTCGCGCCGATCGGCCGGTGCGCCCAGGCACGCGGGTTGTGGATGATCACTGAGCCGAGCCGCTCTCCCGCCGCGCTCTTGACCGACAGCACGAACGGCTCCGAGCACGTCGCCCTGGAGCCGGCGACGTCGAGCACGCTCCCGCCGACGTTGGTGAGCTCGACCCGCACGTCGAACGCGCGCGCGAGCGCCCCGGCGAGCTCGGCGCGCTCCGCAGGGTGATCCCACACGAGCGCGAAGCGGCCGCTCGCGAAGAGCTCCATGCGGCGCATCTCACTGCGCCAGTGCGCCGGTCCATCGGACGTGAGCATGAACACGCCCCAGACGACGCCCATCGTGATCAAGATCGACATCGCAAAAGCCGCGAACAACATCCGATGCAGGCGCGCCCCGACCCAGCGCCGCATCGGGCCACGATGCCGCTGATGTTTCCAGTGCTGCAAGCGCGCGTGCGGCGACTCGCAGGGATCGTGACCGGGGCGCATCTCGTCAGTCTTTCGCCAGCATGTAGCCGACGCCGCGCACGGTCTTGATGCGCTGCGGTGTGCGCGAGTCGTCGCCGAGCTTCGCGCGCAGGTGCGAGATGTGGACGTCCACCGTGCGCTCACCGACGACGACGTCGCTGCGTCCGGCGAGCTCGAGGATCGCATCGCGCGGCACCACCCGACCGGCGCGCCGCGCCAGCGCGACGAGCAGATCGAACTCGAGCCCGGTGAGCTCGAGCGCGCGTCCCGCGACCGCGATGCGCCGGCCCTCGACATCGATGCTCAGGTCGCCGACCAGCAGCCGCTCGCTCGACGCTTCGGGCATCGCGCGGCGCAGCACGGCGCGCATGCGTGCGAGCAGCTCGCGCGGCGAGAACGGCTTCGAGACATAGTCGTCGGCGCCGAGCTCGAGCCCCACCACGCGATCCGTCTCGTCGCCGCGCGCCGTCAGCATCACCACCGGCACGCGGCTCTTCATGCGGATGCGCTTGCACACTTCGAGACCATCCATGCCCGGCATCATCACGTCGAGCAGCACCAGATCGTAGGCGCCGCTCTCGAGCATCGCGAGGCCGCGCCCGCCGTCTGGCGCGTGGTCGACGAGGAATCCGTGAGGCCCGAGGTAGCTCACCAAGAGCTCTGACAGCTTGGCGTCATCGTCGATCAGCAGCGCGCGTAGAGTCATCGAGTCGGCGGCGAGCATAGCCCGTCACGGCTGCGCGGGGGCTGCGATGGCCGCTGGAGTCGGAGGCGCGTAGCCGGGCGCGAACGCCCACGGCGCGGCGTAGACCCAGCCCGGCGGCGGTCCCCACTGCGGAGCCGCGTAGTAGCCGGCCGTCGGTCCCGGCGTCGCTCCTGCAGCGGCTGCTTGCGGCGCCGCGCCCGGTGCAGAGGTGCGCGCCGCGTCGACGCACGCACGCGCGAAGCGTCGCTCGAGCTGCGCCAGATGTTCCTCGCGCCGATCGCGGAACGAAGAGTGACAGCCACCGCCCCCGCGCGCGTGATGCACCATCGACGCGAAGCCGCTGCCGAATCCGAAGAACACACCGAGCACGAGCAAACCTGTCACGAGACGATAGCGAAACATGGCGATCCTCCGAGAGTCACGAGTTGAAAATCGAGTTGGGCGCGCGCGGGACGCTCACGCGCGGTACGGCCCTTCGCCGCCGCCTGCCCACGGGCCATCGCTGCCCATCGCGCCGCGGGTCCAGCCGAGCCGCTCGAGCAAGCCGACGAGCTGCTTGCGCTGCGCTGCATCGAGCACCTCGTGCACCTTGGCGAGCGACTCGCCGAACACGCGCTGCGTCTCTTGCACTTGCACGTTCTGCCGCGCGAACGCGCTGTCGAGCGTCGCCTGATCGAAGGGCTCCGCGCGCATCGCCATCGCGATGTCTTCGCGCGTCTTCTTCGCCTCGTCACGCAGGCCGTCCATCGCGCGCGTGACCTCGGCGAGCGCCTCGCCGATCACCGTCTCTTGCCCCGGCGTCGTCCGCAGCTGCTGAAACAGCCAGCGCTGCGCGTGACGCGAGAAGCTCCCACCGCCAAAGCCGCCGCGCTGCGCGTCGCCGTGATGGCCGTGATCGCGGCGGCCCCAGCCGCGCCCTTGCCAGCCATGACTGCCGCTTCCCGCGTGGCAGTCGGGTCCATATCCGAACCGGCGTTTGGCGAACCGCGCGCCGAGCGCCACGAGACATACCGTACCGAGAATGAATCCGAACATGATGGTCCTTCTCCCCTGCAGGGCGCGCGATGGCCGCGCGACCGACCGTGTGTGCCGAGCTGCGAGTGCCGAACCAACCTGGGCGTCTTCTGTGAAGCTCCGGCCTCGTACGCAGTGAAGAAGTGCAAAGGTCGAGGTGACGCTAGGTGACGCGCGTGCGACCCTCAGCCGGTGAGCACGGGCAAAAAGGGCACTCCGCTTCCGCTGTTCGGCGCGCCGAGCACGCGCGCGACCAAGCCCGCACCGAAGATCGACGAGGCGCGCGCCGCGCTCGGTGGACGCGGTCGGAGCTCGGCGCTCGCCGGCGCGCTGGTGCACGTCACCATGGACGCCCGCGCGCAGCAGCTCGGCGCCGTGGTGTTCGCCGACGAGACCAGCGTCGATGTCTGGATCGGCGACGGCCGCATTCGGCGCGTGCGCTCCGCGGACGTCTCCATCGCGAGCGACGTCGGCGCGCATCCGCTCGCGGCGGTCGCGGCCGACGCGCGCATCTTCGCGACGCTCTCCGAGGGCGCGCGCGTGCGCTTCCTCTCGCCGACCGGCGTGACGCTCGAGGGCACGCTCACCGAGAAGTGCCGCTACGGCGCGCTCGTGCTTGGCCTCGACGGCAAGCTGCTCGCGGTCAGCTTCCGCCGCCTCTTCCCGGCCGCGTCCGAGCAGCTGCAGTAGGCGCGCGCGACCGCGACTCCTACTGACTCACCACCATCGCGACGTCGTCGAAGTCGTCTTCGGAGATCGCACCGGCGCGCACGCAGCGCACCTTGCCCGCCGGGTCGACGAAGACGTGTACCGGGATGCTCGCGCCACCATCGAGGCCGAGCGATGCCAGGTACGCCTGCACCGCGCCTGCGTCCGCCATCCGCACGGAGGGGCCTACCTCGGGATGCAGCGCCTTGTATTGCTCGACCTCGTCGTTCGACGCGTCGACCGAGAGCAGCTGCACGTCCATCGAGCGGCCCATCCCGGTGAGCCGGTCCTTCCACGCGAACACCATCGGCATCTCCGTCACGCACGGGCGGCACCAAGTCGCCCAGAGGTTCACCCAGCGCCAGCGTCCAGGCGTACCGCGCGGCGTCGGCACGCCTCCGGCGAGCGCCGGCCAGGTGAACGGCTTTGCCTCGGCGGGGTCGGCGTGCGCATCGCAGAAGTCGTCGATCGACGCGCGCCGTCCGTGGGCGCGCACCGCGTTCACGCGGCTCGTCGGCGCCGCCGTGTCCGCCTCGGCGTCGTCACCGCAGCCGAGCGATCCAAACACACACGCGAGCGCACAGACGAGCGCGAGCATGGTCCCTGCGCGCATCACAGGCGACAGTCGATCCACGCGATGAACGCGCTGCGATTGAGCGAGCGCGCGTCGCAATCACCAGCGGTGCCGCTGCGCTGCCACGTACAGAACTGCTGATCGAGCTGCGCGTACTCCTCGCCGAGCCACAGCAGGCCGACCTCCTTGTCGAGATCCGGATCGTTGAACGTCGCGCGCAGGTACGTCATCACCGACTCCGCGCGCGCCTTCGACAGCTCGCGGTTGTGCTCGTCGTTGCCCTCGGGCGAGGCCCGCGCGACGACGAAGAAGTAGCTGGCGCCGCGCTGGTCGGCGAACACGCGGTTGACCATCGCGAGGTCCTGCGGATCGAGCTCGGCGCGGTCGAAGTCGAACTCGACGATGCCCGCGCGCTGCGCGAGCGGCGTGAACAGCGCGTTGAAGTCGTCGCCGCTCATCGTCGCGACGCTGCGCGCCTGCACCGGCTGACAGCCGCGCACGCCGCCGCCTTCACCGATGAGGCCGCAGCTCTGCAGCACGCGGCGCAGCACGCGCTTGAGATCACCGGTGCAATAGCCGACGTCTGCGGCCGCGGCGATGGCGACCTCGCCCTCATCGCCTTCGCCCGCCGCGCTGCGCTCCGCGATCGTCAGCCGGCGCTTGGCGGCGTGCACCCAGCTGGCGACGAGCACCGTCGGGATCATCAGGAGAATCAGGCCGATTACGGCCGCGACGATCGTACGTCCCATGTCAGCGACCTCCTGCGGCGAGCATGTGCGAGAGCGCGAAGTCCATGCCGAGATCGGTGTCTTCGTCGCAGAGCTTGCGGCCCTCGACGTAGAGCTGCGGCGTCAGCACCGGCAGCCGATTGCTCACCGCCCAGCGCAGCGAGCGGTTCAGCTTGGCCCGCACCGCCGGCGTTCCGAGGCACGCACCGAGCTGCGGGAAGCGCGCCCGCACCAGGCGTGCCGCGGCGGTAGGATCCGCGCGCGTCGCCTCGCGAATGTTCTCGCCCTCCTCGAACGCCCACGCGATCACCTGCGGCGCGGTCGGACCTGCGCAGAGCACCGCCTCGCTCACCGTGCACGCGCCCGGGTGCACTGGCTCGTCGACCATCCAGTTGCAGGTGCTGTCGAGCGGGAAAAGCACGACCTTGCGCGACAGCTGCGCGTCGAGCCCTGACGCCGACAGCCGCGCCTCGAACGCCGCGCACGAGGGACACAGCGGATCGAGGATCTCGATCGCGCTCTTGCCGCCGGCGTGCTCGCTCATCGTCACCATCAGGCCGCCCGGATCTTCCGGGTGCGTCAGCGTCCCGCAGGTGCCGACGTAGCGCGCGTAGTCCGGCATCGTGGTCACGTACACGCCGACCGGCACCAAGACGAACGCGACGCCAAGCGCAGCAGCCGCCGCGAGCGCGCCCATCGACAGTGGATCGGAGCCGTGATCGCGCGCTGGGTCGTACGCGCTCGCAGGCATCGTGTCGGCCGCGCCCGTCGCCGTCGGTACGCGCGCGCCGAACGCCGGGCCACGCGCGGCCTTGCGCCAGGCGATCAGCGCCGCGACGCAGCCGAACAAGCTCGCCAGATAGATGCCGACGCAGACCTTGCACACCGCGCCGAGCGTGAACACGGCGATGCCGCCCATCAACAGCGAGGCGAGCACCGGCAACAGCGTGCCGAGAAAGAGGAACAGCGTCGCGCGGCGATCCGTCTCGCGCCGCGTGGTGACCAGGTAGAGCGCCCAGAACGCGAGGAACGCGAACACGCTCATCGCCGGCAGCGAGATCGGCACGCCGCCCCACAGGCTCGAGCGCAGCACCGAAGAATACGGGCTCATCAGCGCGACATGACAGCCCGAACCGGACGCCTCGGTGCCGGTGATGCCGGGGATGAACGAGCAGTGCAGCCCGTGCACCTGCCGATCGAGGTGCTGCGCGAAGTCGTACGTGGAGAAGCCGGCGAAGAAGAGCCCGGCCAGCCCGGCGATCACGACGACGATGAGAAAAGGACGCGGCCTCACGAACACTTGGAACTCCTAGCTGACTGCGCGGACCGTCTACCGGCCCTTGCGGCCATGTCAACCGGGCCGCACATGAATGCCGTTCCCGCGACGTGCGTCGATCAGGCGCTCGATCCAAAGTCAGCCCGCTCAGCGTCGACCGACCCGAGAGGTGCGCATGAACCGTTCGCAGCTCGTCATACTCGCTTTTCTCACGGTGTTCGGCGTCACGACGGCGCCTGAGCTGCTGAGTGCTCGTACTCTTGGTCTCCGTTCGACCGCGCAGGCTCAGCCAGCCGCTGCTGCTACCGCTGCCGCGGAGACGCCGACCCACGTCGCCACACGGCTCGCCGATCACCGCATCGAGGTGCGCGAGGTCGCGTTCGCCGGGACCAGCGTGAAGTCGGGCCGCGCCACCGGCCTCGTCGATGCGCCGATCGCGATCGTCCAGCGGATCGTCCAAGACTACGCCAAGTATTCCGAGTTTTTGCCGAATTTCCGCGCCTCGCGGGTGCTCTCGCAGCGCGGCGGGCAGGCCGTCGTCTACCTCGAGGCGAGCGTGCTGCACAACACCGCGACGTTGTGGACGCAGATGCGCATGCGCCCGCGGCCGCCCGTCGTGAACGCCGACGGCACCACGACGCAGGTCGTCGAGGCGACGATGTTGTCCGGCAACGTCGAGCGCATGGCCGCTCGCTGGGAGCTGACGTCGGTCGACCAAGGGACGCGGACGCTCGTCTCCTTCGAATTCTTGGTCGAGCCAGAGCTGCCATTCCCCGCGAGCGTGATGACGAGTCAAAACGTCGCCGCCGCTCGCCGGACGCTCGGCCGCCTGCGCGCGC
>Ga0209181_10008161_pt1 | contig 14138 bp, 9 predicted proteins | sample MAT05_FD_187208 | JGI IMG/M metagenome (GOLD analysis project Ga0209181, IMG submission 187208) | Freshwater microbial communities from Lake Fryxell liftoff mats and glacier meltwater in Antarctica - MAT-05 (SPAdes) (version 2) | ecosystem: Environmental > Aquatic > Freshwater > Ice > Liftoff... | reverse complement strand
CAATTGATTTATCGCCAGGCCGTGGGGCGTTTGAATGGAGAATTATTCCAGTCTTGCCATATAGCAAATAGCGAGGAATAGAGGTTACTTTTAAATCCTTTTGTAAAAAGGAGGAAAACCGATTTTTAACCAAAAAACTATTTTCTAAATTAAACTTGGTTGATGCCTTCTTCCACTTAACAGAATCGGAATCAATTGAAAGATAAATAAATGTAACCTTCCTATTCTTAAATTTCTCTTTAAGCAACTTCGAACTAGGAAACTGAGCAATACAGGGTGCGCACCAACTTGCCCAAAAATCTATGTAAATAATATCTCCGGAGTGGGCCTTTAATAAATTGTCGAACGAAGTATTAGCACCATCCACTTTAAGTAGGTTTAATTGATCGCTTGTATCGAAATTTAGACCAAACTTATTAGTCAAATAATCTAAACTCAATGAGTCTTCGGCTATCTGAGCAAAATCCACGCAATATTTCTTTATCGATTCTACATCCGAATTCTGAATGATTTGCTCCAATGCCTTCCTTAGCAGGATTCGCTTGGTAGCTTCACTGTAGCCATCAGATTCCTTTACAACATCGTATATAGATTCAAAGTCTGGGACTATCGAGTTTCCGCTTTTAATTTTTTGCGCTTTTGATCCATAGTGGTCAAATAAAATTCTATTAAGAAAATCATTGTAAAAAGCATAAAAAAGGTAATCGTCTTTTGCCAGATATTTTTTTATATCCAAATCATGTAGCTGTATTACGTCAATTGAATCAAATCGATTCTGAATTCTAAAGAAATCAACAACAGATGGCGAGATTTTTTTTGACTCTTCCAAAGAATCTAACAACTGCCCTTCTCTTTCTATTTCATCAAAAGCCTTTGATCTAAATTCTTCATGTGTACGATTAAAAACTAAATCGCTTTGAGTGCTGTCTATTCTAATAAAAGCGAAGGGGTATTGATATTTTATTCTCGCAGGAAAATCCCCATCGCAAATATTATCTCGCATTATCATTTCATAATTAGAATCACCACTATTCGTCTGTCGGCTTAATATGGTGACATACGGCCGCTTTTCAACATATCGAAACAGTGCAGTATCACCATTTATTAATAAAATACTTAATTTATCTACTCCTCGATACGCGTGCTGAATCTCAATTAACTCTCTCTTCGAAATAATTTTAATCGTGTCCGAACTTGAATCTGCATTAGGGGAAATAAAATGTGGGAGTAGATTGTCATCAATGTATTGGATTTCGAAATCTCCATTATTTGTAATAATTCCGTTTGGAAAAACATATCTGCTATTCTCAGGTATGCTTTCAAAAATTAATACAAACCCACTCTGTTCTATAGTAGCGTAGTCTACTGGTTTTTCATAGCAACCAATAGTTATAAAAAAGATGATAAGGCAATAATGCGATAGCAAGTTCATGAACTTTAAGTTAAGCATTATTAAGTATTATGCCTAACGGTTACGTAAGTGGTAGGCATGATCCTCACTGGACAGCTCCCTTTCAAGATCTGGAAAGTCAGTTAATATAATTCGAAATAAGTTCTCTTATTTCGATACTACGGGGGCGTGGTGCATTAATTGAAATCATCTCACCTGCTTTTCCAATCAACATATATCTTGGTATCCCTGGTATCTGCATCTCTTTGGTAAAATCTTTCCCTTCAGCCAATCTATAGTGAAATACATTACTTCCAGTAGGAAGGGTATTAATTTTCTTCAACCACTTGTTCCTATCCTCATCAATGGAAAGATAAACAAAAACAATGCTGTCGTTTTTAAATTCTTGTGTTAGTTTCTTTGAATCTGGCATCTCCATAAGACAAGGACCACACCAGGTTGCCCAAAAATCCAGATAAGCCATTTTGCGAGAATGTTTTATCATTATTTCTCGTAACGAATATTTTTCTCCAGATGGAGTTTCCAGTTCCGATTCCAAAGCATCATTTGAGAATTCTCTTTTCGACTTTTTCTGTAATGAAAGCAGAGTATCCCGCATTGTTTCATTTCCTATTGAATCGAGTACTTCAGCTAGTGGAGATAACTGTCCAGAGCGTTGATAATCGCAGATAATTTCATCAAATAATAAAAGATCTCTTTTACTTCCTCGAAACGATTTTTGATAAAAATTCACAAGGAAAGCCTGATCCAGTTTCTTTGTGTCAACATTTTCAAGCATGAAAAATCTGGCGTAGTTAAGAATAAAACTCTTGTAATCCATTAGATATAAAAGTGAATCTTTATCAAATTCCCTTGACATCTCCCGGAGCTTGGCTTTATAAAAATTGGGGACAATCGAATGGTTCTTGGCACTTAATTCTATTGGATTCCAAGCTTGATACGGAAAAAGTAAGTCACTTAAATATTGATAGTAAAGCGCTTGGGTTATGACCTGATGACCTTGTGCTGAAATTTTGCCTTTGGCATTCAGCTCATTTAATAATTGCAATCTAGTATTATGCCTTTTAAGCGATTGATCAGCTACATATTGATAATCTAATTTGTCAGTAACTTGTAGCGTTTGATTGCCACTGCTTAGATAACCGAGTTTGGATGCCTCTATCAGAGAATAAAACATCAGTTCATGAGAAGGTCGAGAACCCCTAAACTGAAAGGGAATAGTGTCGTTGCTTGTCTTCGTGAATTTAAGAGTGTCGCCTGGGAACAAATAAACAAACTGAACTCTGAAATTCCAGGCAAAGTTAAATAGTAACGGACCCTTGGCGGGTATTTCAATAATCTGACTGCTGGTATCTATTTCATGTGAAGCCAACATTTGGAAAATAGTTTTCGGCACTACACTTGTTGGGGTGTAGAGTGAAAAAATAATTTGATTCCATTTTTTATTAGCATTAACAATTATTATTTTATTGCTTACTATTTTCTCCGTGCTGCCTTTTTTGTTAGTACAAGAAATATGTAATGATGAAAATAAAATTAACGAGGCAATAAAAGATAAACGGAAAGACATTTTGTGGCTTTTAGATATAAAAATGAATTTGAAGAAAATAGAAGGGTGGAAATTCCGACCCCTCTATTCACTTTTTAAATGCAGAAGCAGCCCGAATAACCGGCATTGTTGCAATAAGCTGTACATTGTGCAACAGATGACCCTGAGCATGCTCCGCCAGTAACAACTGGACCAACTGAGTACACGCATACTATTCCTGATCCCGCCATAATCCCTTTCATTTCATCCCTGCTAAGCACATCTTTGATGTTCTTAAAGCTCATTTTTTCTGTTTTCATTTTCAAGTTATAAAATTTGATGGATATGTCAACCTGCTTTGTCCCAATAGCTGTCGAAGTTGGTACATTTAAAGATTGAATTCTTTAAATGTATAAGGCATTCATGTTAAAGTGATCAAAAATGTTTATTCTATGGTAGAAGAACTACTCCGGTTTTTTCGTACCCGCAATGAATTAGCGTGTTATCTGGGATAATTAAACTTATCCATATCAATGGGTTGATTAAATATTACTTTTTTATAAATCTCCCATGCAAAAATTACCCCGTCATTCATGCTTGCGGTGTACATGGGAATCAGATAGCCATCAATATTTTTATAGTTTGAAATAATCGTGTAAATGTTTGTTTCAGGATCATAGATTGCCTCCAAAAGATAGGTATGCGTATTTATCAAAAAAAATTTATGCTCTCTTTGCCTGGTTTCGATATCAATTTCATGTAACGGATATTCCAAACCTGAGATTAACTTAGTTCCATTATAGGTTATTTTCCTACTATCATCCATACTCTTTTTAACAAGGGTTGGGTAGAAATCAAGTGTCATTGTCATTGTATCGTCATTGTTAAGTTCCATAGGAGGCATATTTCCTAGTACTATTACGCGCTTGTTCTTGAAAAAGTAAAAATTACTGGTTGAATTCAAAAAAAGTGAGTCACTGTATAATTCAACCTTAACTTTATCCGGCCAAACTTTATATGTTCTTCCGTAGCTTACCTTATCATAGTTAGGCGGGTGAAGCCCTGATTTAAAATCTTCTGTACTAAAATAATTCACTGTAGTAGCATAGGTCGTTTTAACCCTATCCCACTTAGAAATATCTCCATTTGAAACCGTATCTAAATAATGGTTCAGTATTTCACGGGCACCCTGCCCACGCAAAGGCGAAAGAAAAAAAAGGCAACTAATAGTTACTATCAATTGCCTTATGAAAAAAGTTCTTAGCATTTAATTATCATGGAATTTAATGGCAACCGTAGGAGACAGAAGAAAAATTAGCATAACACGCACTGCTTAGATTATTAACGCACGTGCTATAATTGAACCATTGACCTGAATTATAAAAGGAATTACAGCTAATGTTAGCCGCAGTTTGCACGCAGTTGAAGCAAATCCGCAAATTACTTCCCGCCATTATACTTTTCATCTCATCCCGGCTAAGCACATCTTTGATGTCCTTAAAACTCATTTTCTTTGTTTTCATTTTTTTGAAGTTAAAATTTTTAAAATAAATATACCAACCTGTTTTAATCCACCCATGGTCGGATGAGGTACAAGCCCTTTAAAACCCCTGTTTTGGCCAAACAATATTTTTATGCCGGTTGCAGGGCAACCTCTGCTTTTTTCTCCTGTTTCATTTTCGCGCCCAACCCGGGCAGCATCGCTATTAAATCATCGACCGTATAATGCTCGGGTAATTGGTATCCGTTGAGGAAAAACGTAGGCGTCTGCTGCACACCCACCGTTGTTGTCCAGGCATTTTGAGCAGCGGCCAAGTGTATGCATTCCTCCCTTACTTGCTCATCCACACGCCACTTTTCAGCAAACTTTTCCAAATCCCATATCGCAAACCAATCGTGCAACAGCCGCATGGTTATTTCCTGTTCGTTAGGTTTTGTATGTGCATGGATAAGCCACGCGCCCAGCAAGAAGCTGCCTGTGCCTGCATCAAGACCATTCACTTCGTGGGGAGCACTTTTTACAAACCGAAAGGTCACGCTTACATTATCCGAATAAGCGGCCAGCAACTGATCAACAACTTTGTGTTTTATTTTACAGGGGTTGCAGTATAGGTTGCTCACCATTACTAATTGAATGGCAGCCTCGGGATTGCCCGCGGTCATTTCTTTTTGAACGAAAGGCGTCTCTATTTTTGTTTGCCGGCTTAGTAAATTTAGAAACACCTCGGCATTATGCTTTATACGCAAGCCGCTGCTGTCCATGTTCAATTTGCCCGTGCGCTCAATCAGCACCTTTATCAATTTGATAATCGCGCCAAGCCCGGCAAATAAAAAAAGCAGCCCTACACCATGCAGAAGGTTAACATCAACCCGTTGTAAGCCTCCGGTAAAATAAGCGGTTGTAAACACGCACGCCTGCACAAACAAAATAGCAACCACCACTAAGCATAGCTTGCACCATGTTTTTGCCACAAACTTTTGGTAGTACAACGAGAACCCAATAATGGGCAATGTTAGTAAGGTCGGTATGATTAGCAGTTGTAAAAAACTGCTGCGCACAGTAGGAAAGATGTTGGCGCAGGTTAACGCTACAACTTGAAAGAGAAAATAAGCACTGGCAGCTTCGGAAAGACTTACGCCAAAAAACTTTATATCTGCTTTTAAAATTGCATCGCAGTTGGTGTTTTTACCCGTGTTGCAAAAATTATCAATGGCTTTATTTACGATGCCCAGTTCTTTTGCAATAAGAAAATATCCGGTTACTGCGCCTGCAAGCGCGGTAGTTAGCATAGCAATGGCAACCCAGTTACCCTGATTGAACAAAGGCAACAGTATGACGGTTGCCAACACAACGATAAGAAAAACGGTAAGCCTCTTTATGCTTAGGTCAAATGAATAAAGCTGATCATTAGCCGAGTCATGTACTTTATTAATTGGTTTGGCCTGTGGCACAACCCCGCCCCATTGCTGAAGCACCTCTGTTACTGATTCGCAACGCAGCTGGGTTATCAAAACACAAAGAATATGTTCAATGTTCAATTGTTTTTTAAACTATTGCCCAATGATTTTCTTCATAGAATATTTTTTGGATACATGTATGAAATTCTATCTTTTAGTCAATGATCACTATTCATTACGCGTGAATAGTATGCTTATCTTGCATATAAATATTCACAGCCTTGCCAGATGCTAAAAATTGGTATACAGCTAAGAGCGTTGCGTTTGCAAAGGGGTTATTGCCAAGAGTACCTGGCGCATGAATTGAATATGACGCAGGGCAATTATTGCAAGCTTGAAAGTGATCATCACTTTCCCTCTGCAGCGGCTTTGGAAAAATTAATTTCGTTATACGGTATCCCCGCGCAAGAATTGATAAGCGAGAGTAAAAAACAAATTCAAGACAGTGACCCTGAGCATTCAGTAAAAACGGTGATCGTATCTCAAGACGCACAAAAGTTGGTGGATGAATTGCTAACTGCTAAGGAAAAGATTATTGACCTTCAAGCAAAGCATATTGAATTACTCGAAACAAAGTTGCGGAATTTGGACCATCTTTAAGATAGCGGCCCCTTTTGCAATCCTGATTGTTTCCTTTCGCCACTTATAGAAATTCAGAAACCTTTTCTATCTTGATTGAGTAAATAGTGTCTGTTTATTCAACCCCAACTACATGAAGAAATTCTACACCCCACTTTGTGCGATGTTCCTGCTTTGGAATCTTCAAACACAAGCCCAAGAGCCCAAAAAAGAAGAAAAGGCTGATACCACTAAAAAAGAAAAGCCTAAAAAGAAAAAAGATCTTCCCCTTGAAATCGGAAGGCGCATTGCCATCAAAACTGATGAAGGCACCTGGATGTCGTTGGACGTTAGCCCCGATGGTAAAACAATTGCCTTCGACTTCCTAGGCGACATCTTCACTATGCCGATAACTGGTGGCAAACCAGTGCAATTCACCAGTGGCATGGCCTTCGACACGCATCCAAAGTTCAGTCCGGACGGAACTAAACTTTTGTTTGTCTCCGATCGCAGTGGTGGCGAAAATATCTGGTGGTTTTCATTGGACAAAAAAGATTCGCTTCAGGTAACGAAGGGCGATACTGATCATTACCAATCGGCTGAATGGACCCCGGACGGAAATTATATTGTTGGCTCCCGCGGCACCCGCAATTTAAAGTTGTGGATGTTTCATAAAGATGGAGGCTCCGGTGCACAGTTGATTACAAAGCCCGATCCATTAAAAACAGTTGAACCAGCTTTCGGTGCTGATGGCCGATACATCTGGTTTTCGCAACGTAACAATGCTTGGAATTATAATGCACAACTTCCGCAGTATCAACTTGCCATTTTTGATCGCGAAACCGGAGAGATTGAAAGAGAGACCGCACGTTACGGTTCAGCTTTCACGCCTACACTATCACCTGATGGGAAATGGTTAGTGTTTGGTTCCCGCCACAATGACCAAACCGGATTAACGATTCGCGATTTAAAAACAGGTGATGAAAAATGGCTTGCCTATCCCGTGCAACGCGATGAACAAGAATCCATTGCGCCACTTGGTGTGTTACCCGCTATGTCTTTTACGCCAGATAGTAAGAATGTGATCGCATCATACGGTGGCAAGTTTTATAGTATTCCTGTTACCGGAGGCAATGCCGTAAACATTCCTTTTCAGATGGAAACGGAATTGTTACTTGGACCGTTGGTTGAATTCAAATATCCTATAAAGGATGATAAGGATATGATTGCTACTCAAATTCGCGATGGTGTTGTCTCTCCTGATGGAAAGCAACTTGCCTTTACGGTATTGAATAAATTGTATCTAATGGATTTGCCATCCGGCACACCAAAAAGAATTACCACAAATAATTTTACTGAAGCCCAACCAACCTGGAGCCCGGATGGATCGCAACTTGCGTGGGTAACGTGGGAAGGAACCGGAGGAAATATTTATAAAATCAATTTCAAGTTGAAAGGCGCCAAACCGGTTAAACTTACTTCAACATTCGCGCTTTATACGGAACCTTGCTGGTCCTTTCAAGGAAATAAGATTGTGTTCATGAAAGGTGCAGCTCACAATTTTTTGGAAGCCGATGGGCCAACCTCATTTGCCAGTCAGCAAGACATTGCCTGGATTAGCGGTGATGGTGGCGCGATATCATTAATTGCAAGGGCTAAAGGAAGAGGCACACCACACTTCACAAAAACAAGTGACCGCATTTATTTATACAGCGGACAAAAAGGACTGGTTTCCATTCGCTGGGATGGGACCGATGAGAAAGAACATTTGAAAGTTACAGGTATCACAACATTTGGTTCTATTACCGGTGAAAATCATTGTATGCTGATTGAGTCGGCAACAGAGCCACAGAAAACTCCGTCCAACGCTAATCTTATTTACATGGCGCCTGAAGGCGATCAGGCTATGGTAAAAATTAACAACGAGATTTATGTTGTTACTGTGCCGATGACGGGTGGTGAGGTTCCAAAAATTTCCGTTGCCGATGTTGACAAAGCACAATTTCCAGCACGCAAGCTTACTAAGTTAGGTGGCGAATTCCCGACCTGGAGCCGTGATGCAAAAACTGTTTACTTTTCTTTAGGCAACGCCTTCTTCACTTACAATATTCCTGAAGCAAAAACAAAGGAAGAAGAATTGAAAAAGAAAAAAGCCGCTGAGGAGAAAGCTAAAGAAGAAGCCAAGAAAGAGGATGATAAAAAAGAGGTAGACAAAGACAAAGCAGCCGAAAAGAAGGATGATAAAAAAGACGAAGGCTATAAACCTAATGAGGTTCGCATTAAAGTAACAGTGCAAAAAGATATTCCTGTCGCAAAAGTATTGTTACAAAATGCACGCATCATTACTATGAAAGGTGATGAAGTTATTGAACGGGGTGATGTACTCATTGAAAATGCGCGCATCAAGCAAGTAGGTGCTGCCGGTTCTATCTCTGTGGATGGTTCTGTTAAAAAAATAGATTTGAATGGAAAGACCATTATGCCGGGCTTTGTAGATACACACGCCCACATATGGCCTGCTTGGGGCATTCATAAAACACAGGTGTGGGGTTATGCCGCTAACATAGCGTATGGTGTAACCACAACACGCGATCCACAAACTGCAACCACCGATGTGCTTACCTATAGCGACATGGTTGAGACGGGTGAGATAATCGGTCCGAGAATTTACTCTACGGGTCCTGGCGTAGGATACTGGGCATACAATTTAAAAGATGCTGATCAGGCAAAAGATATTTTGAAGCAATACTCTGAATACTACAACACGAAGACAATCAAAATGTATCTGACCGGAAATCGCCAACACAGACAATGGATTATTCAGGCCGCTAAAGAGCAACAGTTAATGCCAACTACGGAAGGCGGTTTAGATTTTAAGCTTAACATGACAAATCTGATTGATGGATATCCGGGGCATGAACATGCATTCCCTATTTATCCTTTATACAAAGATTTTGTTACAGCCGTTGCTAAATCAAACATGACCTATACGCCTACTTTGTTAGTTGCTTATGGCGGGCCGTGGGCAGAAAACTTTTATTACGCAACTGAAAATGTAAACGGTGATGCTAAACTAAATTACTTCACACCTAAATCTGAGCTTGATCAAAAATCACGCAGAAGACCAGGATGGTTTATGAAAGAGGAGCATGTGTTTGAAGATCATGCACGGTTTGTAAATGATTTAGTGAAAGCGGGCGGTAATGCCGGAGTTGGATCGCACGGCCAACTTCAAGGCTTAGGTTATCATTGGGAACTTTGGAGTATTGCGTCAGGTGGCATTACTCCTCATAATGCCTTGAAAGTTGCAACGATTCAAGGCGCAAAGGCAATTGGTTTAGATGGTGACCTTGGAAGTATTGAGCCCGGCAAACTTGCTGACTTAATCATTCTTGATCAGAATCCTTTGATCAACATCCGTAACACAAACACGGTTAATCAAGTGATGAAAAACGGAAGGTTGTATAATGGCAATACCTTGGATGAAGTTTATCCAGCCACTAAAAAAGCTCCTTCGTTTGGAACCGAACAAGTGAATCCACAAACAAGCTTACCCGGAATTAGATAATAGGATGCCACAGATTCACTGATTAAATTTCTTACCCCTCTCCTCAGGAGAGGGCAAGGGGGTTAGGTGAAAGGCTTAACCAACTACATTGAATAATTCTTAGCCACAGATTCACTGATTAATCTATATCGTTAACTAACCATACTTTTTCATAAAATTCCTCTCTTATTGATTCAGTCACCCCTCTCCTCTGGAGAGGGGAAGGGGGTGAGGTGAAAGGCTTAACCAACTACATTGAATAATTCTCAGCCACAGATTCACTTATTAATCTATATCGTTAACTAACCATACTTTTTTATAAAATTCCTCTCTTATTGGTTCAGTCACCCCTCTCCTCTGGAGAGGGGAAGGGGGTGAGGTGAAAGGCTTACTACATTGAATAATTCTTAGACACAGATTCACTGATTCACTGATTTAGTTCTATAAATTTGCGGCTTTTAATTTTGCGCTATAATATATCCTATTCGAAGGCCTAGTGCGGGACTAAACGCCAAGCGCTTTTCTTCATTTGGTATAGAGAACGCGAAGTCCCGTTGAAAATCATTTACCGCATCTGGCAGGTTCGGCTTCTTGTATTCAACGTTCCGTAGTGTGAGCCCGAAATTGAAATCCAAAATAACGCGATCAAACTTTCTTACATAACCATACTTAAAGGAAAGTCCTTGCTCGCGGTACTTTACTTTATATAAATATCGTCTAGAGAATTGAATTGTGCAGTCAAGATCGAAACACTCGATTTGCGTAGTGTTGCGGTCGAAGTTAATTATATTGGTATAGGCCTCGGCTGAGAGATAGCGAAATATTGACTCGCTAACATAGAAATAATATCGAAATTCTGATTTTAATTTTATACCCCGCTTATCAGAAAAGCGTTCCGTATCACGCCACGTTGCTGAGTTAACAACTAAGCCCGCATCTAACTGAATCGAAAATTTGGGATTCCATTTGTACTCATACGCAAACTGTAAAGTTGGATAAAAGTTACTCAAGTGTAGCGGACTCCATTTTATGATATGTAGCCTAAACTTGTTTGCGGTAGAATCATTGAGGCTAATCTGTGAAAAAGCAGTGATGCTAATAAAGCAAACTGGCAAAAGGAAACTAAAAATCCGCACGCACCACAGGAATTGAGCTTATGATCTCCATCGAGGCGAGCTCACAATCATACCGATATTGAAAAATCCCATCTTCTCCGGTTAGTGTAAATGATCCATTTTTTACAATAACATCATACGCATTAACAGCTTTAAGCTCATTTACCAAGTGTATTTCATCGTTGGCAACATTTAACATTTTTAATCCTGCTTCACCTTCACACACAAACAAACAGTTACCAAAAATGCCAAGCCCGCCTGGCGAAGTCATTTGATATTGGCGAATTAGTGAAGGATTATAAGGGTTGGTTATATCAATTATTTCTAACGAGTTTGATCCTAAATTACAAATGTTTCCCGATCGAAGCGTAACATAAGCGCGGTTACCTTGAACCACCACAGGATCGCACGACACAATGTGGGCATACCTAAATACAAACTCGGGTTGACTTGGATTGGCAATTGAATAAATGTACATGGCATCGCGTGCGCCCATATATAAGAAACTGCTGTTCGCCTGAATGGTCTCCAAACCAAAAGCTAATGGCACTTTGCTTATCTCTTGAAAATTGTTCTCACTTAAATCAAAAACATTGAGGGTGGAATTAGTAACTAAATACAGGTAGTTCCCGCTCAATGCAAATCGAGACAATGAACCCCCGCTGCCCTGGGTATTTGCCAAGTCGCCACTTTGCTCATTGCAAGAAAAAGCGAGCATGAATAAAACAAGCCATTTAAAACGCATAACACGCGGGATTTTGAAGCGTCTCCTGCTTCCAACCAATAACAAGACCATTTTCAGGAACTATGCACTCAAAGTAACTTTGTGATGGTGGAGGAACACCAAGAAACCAGTTGCTTATTTTAAGTTCTCCGGTTTTTTCCAATGTTTCGAAATCTGCAACTTTTAACGAAACCAAATTGCCCATATGATTTACATACAGCACATCATCTTTTATTGCCATATCGGTATTTCCAACTATCTCAATAAAACCCTTCGGCCTTGGATTGGACGGATCGGCATTGTTATATACATGTATACCCCTATTGATTTCATTTATTAGAAGGTAGCTACCATAGGTATAAATCTTTCCGGGTTTTTGAATGACTTGGTTATCTAATAATTTGATTTGTTTAGCTAACACGCTCCCGTAAATGGGAATATAGCCCGACACGGGCTCCTTTTTCTCCTCCATTGATGGGGATAAACAAGAAGTAAAAATAATTAGCAAAATGAACCAACTCTTTTTCATTAATTAAGACTTAATTTCACTGGGCATTAAAATCAAAGATGAATATAAGATAAAAGTCGAAGACAAAATAGTCGGTTTACTTGGTTTGGTCACTTCTCTACAAAAAAATGATCAACAAAAAACTAAACCTATCAATTTTCACTAATTTGCCTCTTTATGAAAAGAATCGCAAGTCTTCTTTTTTTGCTTATTCTTCTACTTAACCTAGTTGGTGGCTATATTTATTTTGGCATTCGAATAATGCAACTGCACGATGAAAAGCGAGCCGAGTTGAAAGGAAAGGATGTAAGTGAATTGGAGGTTATTACCTTATCTCTAAAAAAATTCAAGAAAGCGCTGGTGGAAGAGGATGAAATGGAATTGGACAATAAGATGTATGACATTGCCCGCACCGACATAAAAGGTGATACTATTATCATTTACTGCTTGCACGATGAAGATGAAGACAATCTACTATCCTTACTAGATAGCATTTTGAGTAATTCAACTAAAGACAAAAAACCAGTACCTTCTCAGATAGGTCAATTATTTTCCGCCATTCTCCCGGGCAATGTTTATCCACTCGCCTGCGCGATAGAAATCTCCATTACTCACAAATCGTCCTATCACAACTCAATAAGTCAGCATATAACAATGCTTGATTCTCCTCCGCCTCAGCAGGTATAATTCCTTATTAATCCACTGACGTAAAAGACTGCCTTACTCGACTATTTGCTCGGGTAAATTTGTCTGCTCGCTACCTTATGATATTTATCATTTTACAATTCTTAGATAAAAGAAATGAAATCAATATATATACTATTGCTTTTGATAACCTTTGTCATCCCTTTGTCGGCTCAGGAAAAAATTGACACCACAAAAACTTCTTACTTAGATGAGGTAGTAATCTCGGCAAACAAAATTGCTGAGCCGCGAAAATATGTGGCTCAGCAAGTGCAGATCATTAATCAATCCATAATCAGAAATCTGAATGCGCAAACTTCAGCAGATCTAATTCAAAACACGGGGCAGGTGGCCATGCAACGCAGTCAGCAAGGTGGTGGTAGTCCAATAATTCGGGGGTTTGAAGCAAGCCGAGTATTACTTATGATTGATGGTGTTCGGATGAACAACGCTATTTATAGAGGTGGTCATTTGCAAAACATTATTACCATGGATAATAATGTGCTGGACCGCGCGGAAATTTTATTTGGCCCGTCCTCAACTGTCTACGGAAGTGATGCGTTAGGTGGCGTTGTCCATTTCTTTACAAGAAACCCAGAGCTAGCGAATGATAAGAAAGTAAATGTTTCAGGAAATACGTTTGTCCGTTTCGGAAGCGCTAACAATGAAAAAACAGGTCACATTGATTTTAATATTGGCGGCAAACGATTCGCATCATTCTCTTCCTTTACCATTAGCGATTTTGGAGACTTACGGATGGGCAAAAAAATAAACAAAGCATTGGGCGAAGAGTATTGGGTTCGTAATGTGTATGCACAACGCGCTGCCGATAACTCGGGCGATGTGTTGATTACCAATGATGATCCATACACCCAGAAGTTTAGCGGCTACAAACAATACGACTTCTTGCAGAAGTTTCTCTTCAAGCAAAGCGATCGGGTTCAACATCTGGTTAACTTCCAGTACTCAACTTCCAGCAACGTGCCGCGCTACGATCGACTTACTGATGCACAAGGCACAGGCCTTCGTTCAGCAGAGTGGTATTATGGCCCGCAAGACCGCTTGTTAATCTCTTATCAATTTAAATTAAATGACTTAGGAAAAT
>Ga0209181_10008159_pt1 | contig 14139 bp, 15 predicted proteins | sample MAT05_FD_187208 | JGI IMG/M metagenome (GOLD analysis project Ga0209181, IMG submission 187208) | Freshwater microbial communities from Lake Fryxell liftoff mats and glacier meltwater in Antarctica - MAT-05 (SPAdes) (version 2) | ecosystem: Environmental > Aquatic > Freshwater > Ice > Liftoff... | reverse complement strand
AGGCGTTGGAACAGCAAGACCAGCTGGTCGTAGGCCGGGGTGCTGGCGCCGGTGTGGGCGCCGGTGTGGACATCGGTGTGGGTGGGGGTCTGCATGGCCGGGCATTTTGCCAACCGGGTCTGGCCCGGTGCGCACCACGGCACCCCCCGGAAGCGGGATTTTCGGGGGAGGCCGGTCGATCAGCCGCGCATAGGCTTCAGCGGCCGGGCCAGTGCTGCAGGGCCCAGAAAAAGCCGGCCGTCATCGTGACGTAGCGGGCCAGCTTGCCGATCGCCATGTAGCCCACGCAGGGCCAGAAAGGCATCCGCAACCAGCCCGCCACGGCACACAGCGGGTCGCCCACCACCGGCAACCACGACAACAGGCAGGCCTTGGGGCCGAACCGCCGCAACCAGGTCAAAGCGCGGCCCTGCGCGCTGTGGTGGGTGACACGCTCGTAAACGCGCTCGGCGCCATAGCCCATCCACCAGCTGATCGCACCGCCCACGGTATTGCCCAGTGTGGCCACTGCCACCGCCGGCCAGAACAGGTCCGGGTTGAGCTGGATCAGCCCGATCACCGCCGGCTCGGACCCCAGCGGCAGCAAGGTGGCCGACACCAGCGCGATGATGAACAGCGTGCTCAGCCCGTACTGGGGCAGGGCCAGCGCGGCCAGCAGCGCTGCCAGGTGGAGTTGTATCCAGGCTTCCATGCGCCGGCATCATAGGCCGCTGCACGGGGCGCGGCAGGCCCGCCGGCGGCCGGCCCGGGCAGGACCGGCGGCTATACTGGTGCCTGATTTTTCAGCAATTGCGCCGCCCAATCCCCCACCCTTGCCCATGCAGATCGGCCCCTACCCGCTGCCAAACCGGCTGTTTGTCGCCCCGATGGCCGGGGTGACCGACCGGCCGTTCCGCCAGCTCTGCCGGCGCCTGGGCGCGGGCTATGCGGTCAGCGAGATGGTGACCTCGCGCCGCGACCTGTGGGACTCGCTCAAGACCTCGCGCCGCACCGACCACACCGGCGAGCCCGGCCCGATCGCGGTGCAGATCGCCGGCACCGACGCTTTGATGCTGGCCGACGCCGCGGCCTACAACATCGACCGCGGCGCGCAGATCATCGACATCAACATGGGCTGCCCGGCCAAGAAGGTGTGCAACAAGTGGGCCGGCTCGGCGCTGATGCGCGACGAGCCGCTGGCGCTGGCCATCGTCGAGGCGGTGGTCGCCGTGTGCGCACCGCGCGGTGTGCCGGTGACGTTGAAGATGCGCACCGGCTGGTGCGACAGCGAGCGCAACGCGGTGGCGCTGGCGCGCGCGGCCGAGTCCGCCGGCGTGGCCATGCTGACGGTGCACGGCCGCACCCGCGAGCAAGGCTACCGGGGCGATGCCGAGCACCACACCGTGGCAGCCGTCAAGGCGGCAGTGCGGGTGCCGGTGGTGGCCAACGGCGACATCGATTCACCCGCCAAGGCGGCCGCGGTGCTGGCGCAGACCAGCGCCGACGCGCTGATGATCGGCCGCGCCGCCCAGGGCCGGCCGTGGATCTTCCGCGAGATTGCGCATTTTCTCGCCACCGGCCAGACCCTGGCGGCGCCCGGCACGCTGGAGGTGGGCCAGTGGCTGGTGGCGCATCTGCACGAGCACTACGCGCTGTACGGTGAACTCACCGGCGTGCGCAGCGCGCGCAAGCACATCGGTTGGGCGGTGCACAGCCTGCCCGGCGGCGATGCCTTCCGGGCGGTGATGAACCGGCTGGAGACCACCGGCCCCCAGATTGCAGCCGTGACCGACTATTTCGACCGGCTTGCCGAGCTGCACCCGCGCCTGCCGCTGGTAGCTTGCACCCACCCGGCCGCCAACGACGACCTCCTACGACGGGAAGCATGAGCAAAAAGGACATAGAAGACTGCATCCGCGACAGCCTGGAGCAGTACTTCAAGGATCTGCACGGCACCGAGCCCCGCGCCGTGCACGCCATGGTGGTCGGCACGGTGGAAAAACCGCTGCTCGAAGTGGTGATGAAACACGCCGCCGGCAACCAGAGCAAGGCCGCCGAATGGCTGGGCATCAACCGCAACACCTTGCGCCGCAAGCTGCTGGACCACAACCTGATCAAGTGAACGCGTGGCCATCGCCGGCCCCGGCCCCGGCTTGACGCCCCAGAGCCGCAGCCGCACGGCGCCCTTCACCCTTAGCGCCCACCCCCAAGTTTCGCCCAGATTCTTGCCAAGACCCCCACCATGACCACAGCCCTGCTCTCCGTGTCCGACAAGACCGGCATCGTCGACTTTGCCCAGGCCCTGCATGCCCGCGGCGTTAAATTGCTGTCGACCGGCGGCACCGCCCGCTTGCTGGCCGACGCCGGCCTGCCGGTGACCGAGGTGGCCGAGGTCACCGGCTTCCCGGAGATGCTGGACGGCCGGGTCAAGACCCTGCACCCGCGCATCCACGGCGGCCTGCTGGCGCGGCGTGACAGCCCGGCGCACATGGCCGCGCTGGCCGAGCACGGCATTGCCACGATCGACCTGCTGGTGATCAACCTGTACCCGTTTGCCCAGGCCACTGCCCGGCCCGACTGCACCCTGGAAGACGCCATCGAGAACATCGACATCGGCGGCCCGGCCATGCTGCGTGCCGCGGCCAAAAACTGGCCCGACGTGGGCGTGGTGATCGACCCCGCCGACTACGCCCAGGTGCTGGCCGAGCTGGGCGACCAGGGGCTGAGCCGCAAGACCAAGTTCAGCCTGGCGCGCAAGGTCTACGCCCACACCGCCGCCTACGACGGCATGATCAGCAACTACCTGTCGGCGCTGGACGACGGTGCCGAAGACCGCCCCGCCGCCGTGCCCCAGCGCAGTGAGTACCCGGCCGTCTTCACCCAGCAACTGGTCAAGACCCAGGACATGCGCTACGGCGAGAACCCGCACCAGAGCGCGGCGTTCTACCGCGAGCTCAAACCCGCGCCGGGCACCTTGTCGCAGTGGGTCCAGCTGCAGGGCAAGGCGCTGTCGTTCAACAACATCGCCGATGCCGATGCGGCCTGGGAATGTGTCAAGACCTTCAGCGCGCCGGCCTGCGTGATCGTCAAGCACGCCAACCCCTGCGGCGTGGCGCTGGGCGCCAATGCCTTCGAGGCTTACGCCAAGGCGCTCAAGACCGACCCGACCAGCGCCTTCGGCGGCATCATCGCCTTCAACCAGCCCCTGGACGCCGCAACCGCCGAGGCCGTGGCGCGCCAGTTTGTCGAGGTCATCATCGCCCCACTGGTCACGCCCGAGGCCCGCGCGATCTTTGCCGCCAAGCAAAACGTGCGGCTGCTGGAAGTGCCGCTGTCGCAGCAGGGCAACCTGCTGGACTTCAAGCGGGTGGGCGGCGGCATGCTGCTGCAGTCCACCGACTCGAAAAACGTCGCGTTGGGTGAACTGAAAGTGGTCAGCACGCTGCAGCCCACACCGCAGCAAATGGACGACCTGATGTTTGCCTGGAAGGTGGCCAAGTTCGTCAAGAGCAACGCCATCGTGTTCTGCGCCGGCGGCATGACATTGGGCGTGGGCGCGGGCCAGATGAGCCGCATCGATTCGGCCCGTATCGCCAGCATCAAGGCACACAACGCCGGGCTGAACCTGACCGGCAGCGCAGTGGCCAGCGACGCGTTTTTCCCGTTCCGGGACGGCCTGGACGTGGTGGTGGACGCCGGCGCCGGCTGCGTGATCCAGCCGGGCGGCTCGATGCGCGACGGCGAGGTGATCGCCGCGGCCAACGAGCGCGGCATCGCGATGGTGTTCACCGGCACACGGCACTTCCGGCACTGAGCGGGTTGGCCGGGTCCGCGCGGAAGGGTCTGCGCCCTCGGAAACCACGCCGGGGTTGACCCACCGGCGGACCTGAGCGGCCACGGTGACCTGGGCTACCGCGGGCCTGGCTGTCTCGAAGATCTACGGCGCGGTGGACGCGAAGGCATATCCGGTCTGCTCTCGCTTGGCACGGTACATGGCCCTGTCTGCACTCTTCACCAATTCGTCTGAAGTTGCGCCGTCGCCTGGAAAAAGGGCAATCCCGATGCTGCAGCCGACACGAAGCGAAAGCTGCACGCCCTTTGAGTTCAGCTTGCACGGTTGCCCGAGTTCTGTGACGATTTTTCTCGCCACCGCGGCGGCATCGGCCTTTGAATTGAGTTCAAGCAGCAGGTACAAGAACTCGTCACCACCGTGTCGGCTGACCGTGTCATCGACACGTGTCACTGCGATGAGCCTGCTGGCAATTGTCTTGAGCAGACTGTCGCCGGCCGGGTGCCCGTGCGTGTCGTTGATGGCCTTGAACCCGTCCAGGTCGATGAACATGACGGCAAGGGTTCTGGTGTGCCGCTTTGCCTGAGCGAGCCCGTGCTCGAGACGGTCATTGAACAGCACGCGGTTCGGCAGCGACGTCAGCGGGTCGTGGAACGCCGCATCGCGCGCTAATTTTTCCTGCGCTTGTGCCGCCTCCAGCGCATGCTCCAAAACCTCGCGTTCCCTCAGTTCGGCCTGCAATGCGCCGTTCACCGCAGCCAGGTCATCTGCACAGGCTTTGACCTTGCTTTCAACCACTTCGTTTTGCGCCAGCGCTTCTTCAAGGGCGGCCTGCGGCTGCAAGGCCAGTTCGTCCTTGAGTGCCGAATTGACCAACGCCAACTCTTCTGCGCAATCCTCAACGGCCCCCTTGATTTGCTCGCTCTGGCTGATGACGCGAGTCAGTTCGCGCGGAGTGGTCAGGTCCTGTGGCAGGTTCATGGGCGGGGACGGAATCATCTTTGGCGCGGGCGATTGGATTACGGCGCGCTGGAACCCAATCGCTCGAAGGCGGGTCACTGACGTCGGCGGTCAACAGTGGCAGTGTTCGCCCGCCATGTCTGTATGGCGGCGCACACAGCGTCGATCGGTGATGAGAACCATCCGGTTCGACCCTTCACCAGCCCGTCGGGCTGTCAAGTTCGCCGGCGCTGCGCTGGGGTGCCTGCCGAAACCTCGCCGCCGTGCCGTCTCTCTGCGCCGCCGCTGCACCGACCGCGCGGCACGACCGAGGCCGTTTGGTCACCAGATTTCCGGACTTGACTCAGCGCAACGGCCCGCTGACTATTCAACACAAGCGCGTGGCAGGCGCAAGGCAGGTGCGGCGCAGGCCCGCAGCGCGCGGTGTCGGGCAGGCAACGAAGCCTGCTTGACCTTTTTCCAGCAGCACGCGTCCTTCCCCAAGAGTCCCATGGACGCCATTGCTCCTTTTTTGCGCGCAACGGTTTGTGCCGCACGCTGTCTGCCTCACCGGTTCGCTGGGCTTGTTGTGGGGCATGGTGATCGCGGATGCGCTGATCGCCGCCGCCTACTTCTCGATCCCGGTGACCCTCTTGCGCTACCTGCGCAAACGCGGTCCGAAGCCGGGCACCTGGGTGGCGGGGCTGTTTTCGGCCTTCATCTTTGCCTGCGGCCTGACCCACGTGCTCGACATCTGGACCGTCTGGCAACCCGACTACGGCGCCCTGGTGCTGGCCAAGACCGGCACCGCGGTGCTGTCGATAGCCACCGCAGTCACGCTCTGGTTGCTGCTGCCCAGGGCGCTGAAAACCCCAGCGTGGGCCAGTTGCAGGCCGCCATCACGGCCTTGGAGGCCGAGGTGGGCCGGCGCCGCAGCGCCGAGCAACATGTGGCCGAGGTCGAGCAGAACCTGGCCGTGACCCTGGCCAGCATGGAGGCCGGCTTCATCGCCACCGACGCGCAGGGTCGGGTGACCCGCATGAACGCGGTCGCCGCGCGGGTCACCGGCTGGACGCAACAACAGGCCGGCGGGCAATCGCTGTGGACAGTCTTTGACCGCGAGGACCGGTCGGCGGAGGCGTTGGCCATGAACCCGATCGAGGTGATGCAAGCGCAAGGCGTCACGGTGGACCGGGTGCACCAGGTAGTGGCGATCGGTCGCGACGGCAACCGCACCGCGCTCGAGGTCAAGGCCGACCTGACACGCACTGACGACGGCACGGTGCGGGGCCTGGCGATGGTGTTCCGCGACATGACCCCGATCAACCGGGTCGAGGCCGAGCGGGCCCGCCTGGCGGCCATCGTCGCATCCTCCAACGATGCGATCATCGGCAAGACCCTGGACGGCCGCATCACCAGCTGGAACCAGGCGGCCCAGGATCTCTTCGGCTACAGCGCTGACCAGGCCATCGGCCAGCCGGTACAGATGCTGATCCCGGCCGAGCGCGAGATCGAGGAGATGCGCATCCTGTCCGATCTGGCGCAAGGCCGCACCGTGCCGCCGTTCGACACCGTGCGCCAGACCCCCGACGGCAGGCGCCTGGCCGTCTCGGTCACGATCTCACCGATCCGCGACGCCCAGGGCCGCATCGTCGGAGCGTCCAAGATCGCCCGCGACGTGTCGGCGCAGCGGCGCTCGGAGGCCGCGCTGCGCGAAGGCGAGGCCCGGCTCCGGTTTGTGCTCGACTCGGCCCAGCTCGGTGCATGGGACATGAACCTCGGCACCGGCATCGCCCACCGCTCGCGCGCTTCGTGTTGGAGGCGGGCGGCTTTGGGGTCGATGTCGCCGCCGATGCGCAGCAGGCCATCACCTGCATCGCCGGCCGCAGGCCCGACCTGATCCTGATGGACATCCAGATGCCGGGCACCGACGGACTGGCGCTGACCCGCCAGCTCAAGCGTGACCCGGCCACGCGGCACATCGTGGTAGTGGCCTTCACGGCCTATGCGATGAAGGGCGACGAGGCCAGGCTGCGGGCCGCCGGCTGCGATGGCTACCTCGCCAAGCCGATCAAGGTCGCCAGCTTTGCGGCGTCGGTGCAGGCCTTGCTGGCCGCCGGGCCGTCAGAACATGCAGGCCGCCAGGTCGACGGTGAAAGCCAGGATCGCGGTGTTGAAGCCAAACGCCAGCAGTGACTGCTGCGGCACCAGCCGGCGCATCGCCTGGGTCGTCACGTGGATGTCCGCGGTCTGCGAGGCCACGGCGATGGTGAACGCAAAGTACAGGAAGTCACCGTAATCGGGGTAAAAACCGGGCCCGTCACCCGGAAACTTCAGGCCCACGCCAGCGGCGGTGCGGCAGAACAGGCTGGCGTAGGTCAACGCAAATACCGAGGGCACCAGCAGCCAGGCGCCCACCACGGTGACCAGCGCCAGCACCAGGTGCGGCATCGCACACCGCCCGACAGGCAAGGCCAGGCCGGCGCCGCGGCCAGGCCGGCCACCAGCGACAGCGCCAGACGAGGACGCACACGCAGGTGCAGCACAACGGGATGCAGGCGGTGGGTGGCTGTGGGCTGAATAGCGCCCGAAGACGTCTCAGCGCTGTTGCCCGCTGTCGCCGACTGGACAGGCCCACCGCGGGTAAATCGGCTTCCGGCGGTCCGCTTGCCGGGCAGAGATCGCGGTCCATCGCCCAGCCTGCATCTGCCCGATGTGGGTGAACACAACGGAGACACAGCCCATGCACAAGACCCACGGCAAACCCACCGCAATGCACAACCCTGCAACTTTGCGCAGCCTGGCGGCAGCCGCCGCGCTGTGCCTGGCCGGCCTTGCGCCGGCGCAGGCGCAGGAGACCTTCAAGGTCGGCATCGTCAGCTTTTTGTCCGGCCAGGCGGCCGAGAGCTTCGGCATCCCGGCGGTCAACGGCGCCAAGGTGCTGCTGGACGCCTTCAACAAGGGCGCGGCGCCGGCGCCGTACAACAAGGTCGGCTTTGGCGGCATGAAGCTGGAGTTTGTCTGCGTCGATGAAAACGGCGGCGCCACCAAACAGGTACAGGCGTTGAAAAACCTGTACGACCGCGAGAAGGTGGATGCGGTGGTGGGCTATGTCGGCTCGGGCGACTGCCTGGCGGTGGCGCCGGCGGCCGAGGAGATGAAGAAGTTTCTGATCCTCTACGACTGCGGCACGCCGCGCATCTTCGAGGACAACAAGTACAACTATGTCTTCCGCACCGCCAGCCATGCCGCGATGGACAACGTGGCGCTGGTGCGCTACATGGCGGCACGCAAGATCAAGGCCGACACGTTCAACCTCATCAACCAGGACTCGAAGAAGGACTTCAGCCTGTCGATGGAAAAGCTTTACCCCGGCGCCAAGGTGGGCGAGGACCAGTTACCCAAATTCGGCGCCGGCCAGTACGGCACAGAGATCTCGGCGTTGATGGCCAAGCCGGCCGACGTCACCCACAGCAGCCTGTGGGGCGGCGACTTGCAGGCCTTTATCCTGCAGGCCGGTCCGCGTGGCCTGTTCAAGAAGACGCAGGTGGTGTTTTCGGCCGCTGACCACGTGCTGCCCGGCCTGGGCGACAAGATGCCTGACGGCGTGATTCTGGGCGCGCGCGGCGCCTACGGCCTGATGTCGCCCAAGTCGGCACTCAACGACTGGTGGTGGGACTTGTATTCCAAGGCCTACGGCGTGTACCCGGTGCAAGCGCCTTACCGCATGGTGCAAAGCCTGTTGGGCCTCAAGCTGGCCGCTGAAAAGGCGATGGCCGCCAACGGCGGCAAAAAGCCCAGCGGCGAGCAACTCGCGGCTGCGTTGAAGGGCTCGGAGTGGGCGTCGCCGGCCGGCAAGATCAGCATGGCACTGGGTGACGGCCACCAGGCGATGCAGGAAACCGCCATCGGCAAGACCCGCTATGACGCGGCCAAGAAGATGGTGATGTTGGACGACATCCAGCGCTTCCCGGCCGAGTGTGTCAACCCGCCGGCCAACATGAAGTCGGAGGAGTGGATCAAGGCAGGGTTCCCAGGCGCCAAAGGTTGCCCTTGACGCAGCGGCCGTGATCGAAGGCGAGCGGGCCCAGCGCTGGGCCGCTCCCAAGCGGGCCCGCATCCCCTGGGGGGATCGGGCGATGTACTCATCGACCGAGGGGCCAACATGGTCACCATCCTCATCGACGGCCTGACCTACGCGTCCTGGCTGTTCATCGTTGCACTCGGCCTGACGCTGGTGTTCGGCGTGCTCAAGATCCTCAACATCGCGCATGGCAGCTTCTACGCGCTGGGCGCCTACGCGGCGGCCAGCTTCGTGGGCTGGGGTGCCAGCATGAAATGGGCACCTGAGCTGTCGCTGGTGGCCATGCTGCTGGCGGCCGTCGCCGTGGCGGCCATCGTCGCGCCGCTCACCGAGCGTGGCCTGCTGCGCTTTTTCTATGGCCGCGACGAGGTGCTGCTGGTGCTGGTGACCTACGCGATGTTCCTGATCATGGAGGACGTGACCAAGCTGGTCTGGGGCGCCAACCCGTATTACGTGTCCGAGCCTTACAGCCTGTTCGGCAATATCGACATCGGGGTGCAGACCTATGTCGGCTACGACTTTGCGCTGGTCGGGCTGGCGGCCATCGTCGGCGGGGCGGTGTGGTGGGGGCTGAACCGCACCCGCACCGGCAAGATCGTGCTGGCGGTGATCCACAGCCCCGAGATAGCGGGCAGCATGGGCGTCAATGTCTCGCGGGTCTACATGGGCGCGTTCTCGGCCGGCATCTTCCTGGCCGCACTCGGCGGGGCGTTTACCGCGCCGATGATCTCGGTGCAGCCGGGGGTGTCGGTGGGCGTGATCATCGTGTCGTTCGCGGTGGTGATCATCGGCGGCCTGGGCAGCATCGAGGGCGCGGCGGTGGGCGCGCTGATCGTCGGCCTGGCGCGCTCATTTGCGGTGCACCTGGCGCCGGTGGCCGAGCTGTTTTCGGTCTACGTGGTGATGGCCATCGTGCTGATGTTCCGGCCCGAAGGCCTGTTCCAGCGCGTCCAGGCCCGGAAGATCTAGCGCGATGGCAGCAACCCTTGTGTCGAACCCGGCCGCGGTGCGCCCGGCCGGCAGCGCCACCGGTCACGGCCGAACCGTTGTGCTGGGACTGCTGGCCTGGGCACTGCTGGCCGCAGCTGGCTGGTGGATGCCCAAGTGGCTGACCTTTTTGCTGACCATGGCCGCGGCCAACGGGCTGGTGTCGCTGGGCATCGTGGGCCTGATGCGCGGCGGTGTGGTGCCGTTCGGCCAGGGCATGATGCTGGCGCTAGGCGGCTATGCGGCGGCATTGGCCTACAACAAGCTGGGCTTCACCGACGCGCTGGGTCTGGCGCTGTGCGGCGGCGTGGCGGCCACGCTGATTGCCGCGCCGTTTGCGCCGTTGCTGTCGCGCTACCGCGGCATCTTCTTTGCCATGCTGACGCTGGCGCTGTCGATGGTGACCTACGGCCTGCTGATGAAGCTGTCGGTGCTGGGCGGGTCGGACGGCTTCAACCTGGGCCGGCCCACGCTGCTGGGCCAGAAGCTGCCCGACGCCCGGGTCGGCTACATCATGTACCTGTTGACGGTCAGCCTGGCCACCGTGATGGCGCTGCTGGCGCGGGTCTACTTCGACTCGACCCGCGGCCTGGTCACGCTGGCGGTGCGCGAGAACGAGTTGCGGGTCGAGTACCTGGGCGGCTCGGTGCGCCAGGCGATGACGATCAACTTCATCCTGGCCGCGTTTTGCGGCGGCCTGGGTGGTGCACTGGCGGTGCTGTCGCTGGGCCATGTCGAGCCCAACATGGCGTTCTGGACCACGTCGGGCGAGTTTGTCTTCGTGGCCATCCTGGGCGGCTGGCAAAGTGTCGCCGCGGTGTTTGTCGCCAGTACCGTGCTGGAGGTGGTGAGGTCGTTTTCCAGCGCCTACTTTCCCAACACCTGGCAGCTGGCGCTGGGGCTGTTTTTGCTGTTCGTGATCCGCTTTTTGCCCAAGGGCATCGGCTCGCTGTGGATGCGGGGGCCCACAAGATGACCGGGGCTAGCGCCGGGCCGCCCCAAGCTGGCCCAATTCCCCTACGGGGGGCGACCGCTGTACCCGGCGGTCTTGGGGGCCCTGCGATCCTGGAAGCTGAAGGCCTGGAAAAGCGCTTCGGCGCGGTGGTGGCGGCGTCCGACATCAACATCCGCATCACCGCCGGCGAGCGCATCAGCCTGATCGGCAGCAACGGCGCGGGCAAGACCACCTTCGTCAACATGATCACCGGCTACTTGAAGCCCGACGCCGGCCGCATCACGCTGGCCGGCCGCGACATCAAGCCGCTGGCGCCGCGCGACATCACCCGGCTGGGCGTGGCCAGATCGTTCCAGATCCCGCAGCTGTACGGCGACCTGACGGTGCTGGACAACATGCTGGTGGCCAATGCCTGCCATGACCAGAAACTCAGCTTTTGGCAGCCGGCGCGCCGGCCTGATGCGATTGCCCGCGCCGATCTGCTGCTGGAGCGTTTTCGCCTGGCCGAGCACCGCGGCCGCCGGGTGGCCGAACTGCCGGGCGGTGTGCGCAAGCTGCTGGACATCGCGATGGCGCTGACCGGCAGCCCGAAGCTGCTGCTGCTGGATGAGCCGACCAGCGGCGTGTCGGCCGAAGAGAAGTTTCCGATGATGGCCACCATCATGGCCGCGCTGGGCCACGAGGCCCAGACCACTGTGCTGTTTGTCGAGCACGACATGGACATCGTCCTGCGCCACGCCAGCCGGGTGGTGGCGTTTTACGCCGGCCGCATCATTGCCGACGACACGCCGGCTGTCGCACTGGCCACCGACGATGTGCGCCGCTATGTCACTGGCGAGCTGCTGCAGGACTGACCATGAAAAAACCATGCTGAAGATCGAGAACCTGTACGTCGCCATCGGGTCGGTGGTGGCGCTGCGTGGCCTGTCCTTGACGGTGGCCGACGGCACCATGGTGGGCCTGGTCGGCCGCAACGGCGCCGGCAAGACCACGCTGCTGCGCGCGGTGATGGGCCACCTGGCGCCCAGCCAGGGCACGGTGCACTTCGATGGCCAGGATCTCGGTGCCCTGCCCGCCCACGCCCGCGCCGCGATGGGCATAGGCTATATGCCCGAGGACCGCGGCCTGGTACCCGAATTGACGGTTGAAGAAAACATCCTGGTGCCGGTCTGGGTCAACAAGACGCTCAAGGAAGCCGAGCGCCTGGCCCTGGTCTACCGCGTATTGCCCGAGCTGCTGGAGATGCGCCAGCGCCGCGCCATGCTGCTGTCGGGCGGCCAGCAAAAACTGGTGGCGCTGGCCCGGGCGCTGGCCGCGGGCACCCGGCTGCTGCTGCTGGACGAACCCTTCGAGGGTGTGGCGCCGGCGCTGTCCAAGCGGCTGGGCGATGTGATCGCCGGCCTGAAGGGCAGCGCGGTGTCGGTGCTGATCGCGCAGAGCGACTTGAACCATTCACGCAAGCTGGTGGACGCCGAATTTGTGATCGAGCGTGGCGCCAACGTCAGCCTGGCAGCGGCATGAGCGCCGAGCACCCGTCCGGCGCGGCCGGGCCAGCAGCCGTGCCCACGGCGACCGATCCCTGGTCCGGCTACCTGGTGCCGGCGCTGCGCCACGAGGCCCGCCACGGCGACCGCCTGGTGCGGTGTTTTGCCGACCGCCCGGCCTCGCTGTACGCGATGTTTGCCGCCTCGGTGGCGGCGCAACCCAGGGCCGAGGCGCTGGTCTACAACGGCAGCCGCTGGACTTATGCCGAGGCGGAGACCCAGACCGCACGCGTGGCCGCCGGCCTGGCCGCACAGGGCCTGCAGCCCGCCGACCGGGTGGTGCTGTTCGTGGACAACCGGCCCGAGTTCGTCTGGCTGCTGCTGGCGCTGCAGCGCCTGGGCGCGGTGGCCGTGCCGGTGGGCGTGCGCGAGCAGCGGCCGGGGCTGGCCTACATCGTGCGGCAGTGCGGCGCCGTGGGCATCGTGGCCGACGCCACCCTAGCCAACCGCCTGCCCGACGCCAGCGAGGCGCCAGACCTGCGCTGGTGCGTGCTGGTGGACGACGGCAGCACCCGCCTGCAGGGCGGCACAGACCCCGCCTGCGGCGCAGCGGCCGCTGGCCAGCCCGCAGCCGGCGCTGGGCCGACCCACCTGTCCCTGGCCAGCCTGGTGTCCGGCGCCGGCTGCGACCACCCGCTGGCGCAGCCCGCACAAGGCCGCGACAGCGACACCGCCGTCATCCTCTACACCTCGGGCACCACCGGCCACCCCAAGGGCGCGATGCTGACCCATGCCAACCTGGTGCATTCGGTGCTGCACTACCAGGCCTGCATGCGGCTGGGGCCGGCCGACCGGTCGGCGCTGGTGGTGCCGGCCAGCCACGTGACCGGGCTGGTGGCGGTCATCGCGACGATGCTGCATGTCGGCGGCACCGTCGTCATCACGCCACCGTTCAAGGCCGAGAGCTTCATCGCGCTGATGGTGGCCGAGCGCATCAGCCACACCATGATGGTGCCGGCGATCTACAACCTGTGCCTGCTGCATCCCCGCTTTGCCGGCGCCGACCTGTCGGCCTGGCGCATCGGCAGTTATGGCGGCGCGCCGATGCCGGTGGCCACCATCGACGCCCTCACCACCCGTCTGCCCGGCATCACGCTGCTCAACGCCTACGGCGCCACCGAGACCACCTCGCCCGCGACGATGATGCCCATGGGCCAGACCCGGGCGCACGCCGACACCGTGGGTGTGGCATTGCCGGCCACCGACATCCGGGTGATGGACGATGCGGGCATCGAGTTGCCCGCGGGCGAGACCGGCGAGCTCTGGATCGCCGGCCCGATGGTGGTGCCGGGCTATTGGGCCAACCCCGAGGCCACGTCAGCGTCGTTCACCGCCGGTTACTGGCACTCTGGCGACCTCGGGTCGGTCGACCCTGAGGGCTATGTGCGGGTGTTCGACCGCAAGAAGGACATGCTCAACCGCGGCGGCTTCAAGATCTACTCGGTCGAGGTCGAAAACGTGCTGATGGCCTGGCCCGGCATGGTCGAGGCCGCCATCATCGGCCGGCCCTGCCCGGTGCTGGGCGAGCGGGTGCACGCGGTGCTGTATGCCCCGCACACCACGCCCGACGACGCCGCCGTGCGCCGCCACTGCGTCGAGCGCCTGGCCGACTACAAGGTGCCCGAGACCTGGCAGTGGCGCAGCGACCCGCTGCCGCGCAACGCCAACGGCAAGTTGATGAAGCGGCTGCTGCGGGGCGCGCTGGCCTGACGGCACGGCTTGGGCCAGCTTGGGGGCTACCGCGGCCAGTGCGGTTGTAGCGCGGCATAAACTGCAGCCATGACCCGCGCCGACGCCATGGGCGTGTTGCTCGCCTTCATCGCCCGACTGATCACCGGCGCCCAAGGCCACTGGAAGGGCT
>Ga0209181_10008158_pt1 | contig 14139 bp, 10 predicted proteins | sample MAT05_FD_187208 | JGI IMG/M metagenome (GOLD analysis project Ga0209181, IMG submission 187208) | Freshwater microbial communities from Lake Fryxell liftoff mats and glacier meltwater in Antarctica - MAT-05 (SPAdes) (version 2) | ecosystem: Environmental > Aquatic > Freshwater > Ice > Liftoff... | reverse complement strand
GGCGGAGGAAGAATTCGCTTTCTTCCCGCCGAAAAAAGGTGCCCGCGACTTGCCTGGCGGCCTGGCAGCAGGGGCACTGGAGCGGGTCGGTGCCCCAGACGCGGAGGATGAGGTCGCGCCACAGCGGGCGCATGGCGCGGGCGGTGGTTTTGGGCGGTGGCGGGACGATGGGAGGCTTGGGTGCGGGCTGGCAGGCCGAGCCGGGTGCGGAAGGCGTCGCGCAGACATGCGGTGGCGGTCTGGAAAAGGAGGTGGAGGAGATGGCGGCGTTTGCGGAAGATGCCGCGGAGCATTTTCGGGACTGTGAACACGAACTGGCGGTGCGGTACGTCGTGGCAGACGGAGGCGGCGATCCATGCGCCGGTCTGGCGGGTGCGGCGCTGGTGGCAGGCGGGGCAGAAGTGGCGGGCCTTGCAGGTGAAGGCGAGGAGCTTTTCATGGCCGCAATCGGGGCAATGGAAGCGGGTGAAGCCGGCGGCGAGGTCGCCGCAGCGGAGGAAGGCGCGGACGGCGGACTGTTTCTCTCCTCATCCTGCTCCATCTGCATGACGGAGGAGGTGTCGGCGGGGCGGAGCATCCACGCTGTGGCGGTCGAAACTCCGGTGACGAGCGGGCGGACCGTCTGAGGATTGGAAACGTCAGGCGATTGAGCGGTTACTCACCGCCTTGCGCCAGAGCCGATGCCACCAGTTTTTCTCCGAGCCACACGCCATTCGCCGCCGCGGCCTTCGACCTTGGCGAGTGTGGCGTCGATGTCATCGACGGTGATGTAGGGCATCCATTGCGAGGGCTTGGTGCTGCCGTCGGGGCACTTCATGTCGGTGATGCCGCCGAGCATTTCGCCCTCGCGTCCGAACATGTGATAGCCGGGCATCGGTTCGCCTTTGCTCTCCCAGCCGACGAGGGCGGTGTAAAAGCCGATCGCTTCCGCGGCGCTGGAGGTGCTGAGTTCCGACCATCCGAAGTCGCCTTGGGTGTAGCCGAGTTGTCCCATGATGATGTTGGTTTGGATTTGTGGTTCGAGCACGCTGCTCTGGGAGCACCTGCCGACCAGTAGCGTGGCACGCCTTGTCACGTCTGGCTTGGGTTTTGCAAGTGTGGTGATGTGACGCTCCTGCGACTGCAAGACTGCGAGGGAACCGCGGATTTAGTCACCGGCACAGAAACCGAGCGCTTTCAGTGAAGGATTTTTGACCGCGAAAAGCACGAAAGTGACGAAAAACAGGGAGAAGCCACCCTCCTCTTTTCGCGCCTTTCGTGTCTTTGGCGGTCATTCCGATTTAATCAGCGGTTCCCAAGGGATTTGCTTTTCATCGCGCCGCGCCTGAAACGGGTCGGGCGACGGGCGGTGCGGGGGAGTGAGGGGTGGAAAAAGGACGAATGTCGAATGAGGAATGACAAATTGGGCAAGCGCCGAGGCTCACACCTCCACGAGATCCTTCTCCACGCGGAGATTCTCGATGATGAACTCCTGCCGCTCGGGCGTGTTCTTTCCCATGAAGAAGGACAGGAGTTCGTCGGAGCTGTAGAGGTGATGGAGGTTGATAGGGGCGAGCCGGATGTTCTCGCCGATGAAGTCCTCGAACTCGCCGGCGGAGATTTCGCCCAGGCCCTTGAAGCGGGTGATCTCGTGATTCGCAGCGAGTTCACGGCCGCGCTACCACAGGAGTGGCACGCCATAGCTCGGGAAGTGCGGATCGCATGTCACCAGCGTCATGGCTTCGATCATCGCCTGTGCGATGAGCAGGCGATCAAATGGGTCGCGATGGTGATGCTCCAATCGGCGCACGGCGGCAAGGTGGGTGACGCTGATCGGCAGAAGGGTCAGGCCGCTTTCGGTGATGGAAGACGGAAAGAGCGTCTCGAATTCCCCCGGCAATGTGAGCTTATTGAGGGAGACCTTGATCGCGAATTCCCAGAGACTGGCCACACTCACATGGGCGGCAGTGCCCGCTTCCTCGATCCTCTCGCGCGCAGAGGCGGGCAGGCGCGAGTCGGCTTGGAAGAACCAAAGTGCTGCGTGGGTGTCCAGCAGCAGGCTCATTCCATGTATTCGCGGAATTCATCCAGCGGCTCGTCAAAATCCGGAGCCATCCAAAACCCCGGACGCCCGATCCATACGCCAGCCTTCGCGCGAGGCGGACCATCGGCAGCGGGTTCCATGGTCGCGGTGATCCGAATCTTCCGATGACGCAACTCCTCCGGCAGCGGAAGGTGGAGCGTGCCATCGGCATCGGGTTCAAGGATCGCGGTGATCGTGCTCATTACCGCGAAGCTACCGTGCGGATCGCCGGTGGCAAGATTCTGTGAAGGGATTGCCTGTACACGGATACGAGCAATATCGATCTGGCGCTTTGATGATCGGTAACCTTGTCCCTCTCATCTGCCCCTCACACCTCCACGAGATCCTTCTCCACGCGGAGGTTCTCGATGATGAACTCCTGCCGCTCGGGCGTATTCTTGCCCATTAGGAAGGAGAGGAGTCCGTCGCTGCGGTAAAGGTGGTGCAGGTTGATCGGATCGAGGCGGATGGCTTCGCCGATAAAGCCCTTGAACTCGCCGGCAGAGATTTCGCCGAGGCCCTTGATGCTTCTCGATTTGTCTCATTGAGGATCAGGAAAGTGAGGGATCTGAAAGCGCTGCAATCGGCAATTGGCAGTCGCCCATTAGACAATCCCCATCTCTCCCGTCGAGTAGGTTTCCAGGAAGCGTGCGAGTTTGCGGAAGTCACTGTTTGGATCGATGTAGCGGACGACGGTGACCAGCGTCTGCGGGTCGATTAGTTGGGAAAAAGGAACATAGCGCAGGTCCAATTGACCGGAGATGGAGACCATGACGCCGCTAAAGCGTTTTTCGACCAGGGCCCGGTAGGCGCCCACTCCGAGCTGGCTCCCCAGCATCACATCGAAGGCCTGGGGCTTGGCGCAGCGGGACTCGTAACCCAATTGGACACCGGTCACCTTGCGTCTTTGACCGGTGCGGGCCTTGTAGGCGTCCGTCACGAGTTGGGCGAACCGCTGGCCAAGATTGACCTGTGAAATGGCGATGTGGTTGTGCTCGTCACGTTTCACGCCTTCCAAATATTTCGCCGGCAGGAATTCCGCCATGCCTTCGGCCATCACGATCACGCCGAATTTCTTGTTCTCCCGTTCGCGAGCCACCATCATGTCCACGATTCGGGCGACCACCCGCTCCATGTTCATGACGGGTTTGGTCGTCGTTTTCCCGGTCTTGGGGTCGGGGGATGTCTCCTCGTCACGCAACTCGCCGATGATGTCCTCGACGCTCAGAACCAGGCTCGCCTCGCCCGCGATGGCCGCGCCATAGGCCAGCCAGCCGGCACTCCGGCCCATCGTCTCGGCGAGAAAATAGGCCCGGTTCGCCTCGGCGTCGTAGAGGAGATTGCGGACTTCGACCCCGAGGGTTTCCACGGCCGTGAAATAGCCAAAGGTGAAATCAATGCCGCTGTAGTCGTTGTCGATGGTCTTCGGCAGGTGGACGACAGGAATCCGGTGGGCGTCCGCAGGCAACCGGTCTTGATATAACTGGAACTTATTCGCGGTCTTCAGCGTGTCATCGCCACCGATCGAGATCAGGGCGTCCACGCCCAACGAGCACAACCCGTCGTAAACGCGCCGCAGTGGTGCCGAGCGTTCGGGATCGTCCAGGTGCGACGGACTGGAGACGTCCTTGCCCGGATTGGTGCGGGCGGTGCCGATCAGGATCCCTTGCGAGTTTCGCGTCCGCCGCAGCACGCTGAGGTCGATGTCAATGTAGTCGCGGCCCATTACCAGTGGCCGCTCCGGAGAATACTCGGCCAGGCTTGAGTAACCGTATTTGATTCCCAGCACGCCAATGCCACTCCGCACGAATGCGGCCGCACACGTGGAAATCACCGCGTTCGCCGCGGGGGCCGGCCCTCCCGCAAAGAGAATGGCGACTTTACGAAACTTTCGGTCGGAATTTGAGGGTGTTGTCATCTGTAAACTATCGGCAAAAGGTGTCGCGATGCGGTGACGGCGCTGATGGTCCGTTCCGCAGGGCAACGAAGCTAGACCGGGAACAATTTCGACTCCAAGCACCAAATCATTTGGAGATGCAGCCGCATCCTGGCCGCAGTGTCGGCAGCGCATGTCGTGGTGCGATCAAAACCGGGAAAGTGATGGATTCGCATCCTCGCCTCGCTTGCCCGATTCCCCCGGTGGGCCTGCGCGCCTTGAAGCTGACGACGAAATTTACGGATCCGCCTGAGCTATCCTGAAGCGCGATCTCCTGTGTGGGCTGAGGTGATGATACGATTGAACCAGTCCTGTTGTCAGATGGCGGTGCGAGACTGGAAGGTAGCGTCGCTCTCCAGAATTGCGCGGGTGAATCTGAACGTGAAGCCTCGTGTTGCGCAGCTCTGGAGAACTACGCTACGGGACCCCACCGCCGCCTCCTGCATTGAGGCATTCAGTCTGAATCAATTGTACGACTTCCCGCCGCACGTTGCGCGGCAGGAAGGTCGGCGTCATCCGGACGGGATCGAATTCCGATCCAGGCATGCCTTTCTCTGTGTTCATCGCGCCTCGGTGGTCTGCCCTCAGACTGCCGGGGGTCGGGATGGCATGGGCGCGGGGACCAAGCGTATCGTTCGATGCATTCCCCAGGACTCATTCGCATCGCCTTTGCCGGTATCCGTTCTCAATCCACTGAGGCACGATGGACGCAGAGGAATCCTTCTGCACCGGCTGACTGAATGGAATCTGCCCTGAGGTCTCCGTGGACCGACTTTGAATCACACCGTTTCAGCCGGGGTGTGATTGAAAGTGGCTCCAGAAAGAGCCGGGCGCGGAACGTGGCACAGCCGGCTGCTGAGAGTGGCACAGCCCGTCCCGGCTGTGGGGCCTGCGGGCATCCTGCCCGCAGTGCGGTTTGCTCACCGGCGGCGACGCGCGGGTCGCGCCACCCCTCCTTGCACACACCGGGCGGGACGCCCGCTGGCCCCACAGCCGGGACGGACTGTGCCACATTTCCCGCGTCGGCTCCCTTCATTCTGGACCCGCTTTGAATCACGCCCCGCCTCATCCCGATCGTCCGCCGCACACACGCTTTTTTGAGTGCAAAGGACGCGCGCGTCCCGCATCCCTCGCGGCTAATGCCGTACACTCCGACTGCCAGCCTCGCCTCCGAGCTTCGCTCGTTGCCGCGGGCGTATTGGGTGCTGGTGATGGGATGGTTCATCAACCGCTTCGGAACCTTCGTGAATCCTTTCCTCACGCTGTTCCTGACCAGCCGCGGACATCCGCCGTCGGCGGTCGCGCTGGTGCTCGGGGCGAACGGGCTCGGGCAGTTCAGCGCCGCGCTGCTCGGCGGATATTTTTCGGACCGGTTCGGGCGGCGGAATACGATCGTGCTCGGCACGCTGGGAAACGCGCTCGCGATTTTCACGCTCTATTTCGCGCAACGAATCGGCGCGATTGTCGTGATGATGTTCCTCGCTGGATTTGCCGGGGGCTTCTACATGCCGGCGAGCAATGCGCTGCTCGCGGACCTCGTTCCTGAGCCGTTGCGGCTGCGTGCGTACTCGGCGCAGCGGCTGGCGAACAATGCCGGCTTTGCATTCGGCAGCGCGGCGGCGGGCTTTCTCATCGGCATCTCGATCTTCGCGCTGTTTGCGGGCGATGCGCTGACGACGGCGGCATTCGGAATCATCGCGCTGACGATGCTTCCACACGGCCTGCGCACGCAGCGCAAGGAGGCATCGTGGTCGCAAGCGTGGACGGTGTTGAAGCGCGACCGCGCGTTCTGGGCGCTGTGTGCATCGACGATTCTCACGTCGTTCGTCTTCCTGCAATTCAGCTCCACATTTTCCCTCGAAGTGAAACAGCGCGGGCTCACGCTGGATCTGTTCGGCTGGCATCTCCGGCCCGAGCAGGTCTTCGGGATGATCCTCGCATGGAATGGCACGCTCGTGGCCAGTTGCGAGCTGCTGTTGACCCGCTGGACGCAGCGGTTCGAATCGCGCGCGGTGATCATGCTCGGATACGTGTTCCTCGGCGGCGGCTTCGCGATGAATGCGCTGCCCGGCGGCGTGGGAACGTTGTTCGTGGCGATGACCGTCTTCACCGTCGGCGAAATGCTCAGTCAGCCGATGCGCTCCGCATACGTCGCCGCGCTTGCTCCGGAGACGATGCGCGGCCGCTACATGGGAGCGCTCGCGATGGCCGCGACGAGTGCGAATATCTTCGGACCGGCGCTGAGCCTCCCTTTCCACGCGTGGTCGCCGCGCGGGCTGTGGATCACTTGCGGCGTCCTGGGAATGCTGGCCGCAGGGGTGCTCGGCTGCTTCGGCAAGCGTGCATCGGGCGAACGTTGATCGAGGTGGTCACGCACGAGCACGTCCGATGGGTTCCGCGAGACGCGGAACCCGGCAGGCGGGGACGCCCGCGCTACCCGAGACACGCTGCTCGCCGGAGTCAGTCCGGGCATTTTCAAAGCGACGCCGCTTTTCAAAAATCAATCGCTTCGCGATCCTGCTTCCCGTAGGCAGGGCGGACTCCCACCCCAGTTCTCCAAGATGACTTACCTCCAGCTCTTCATGATCCTGAGCCTGCCGGTGACCGGCATGTGCTACGCCGCGCTCGGTGCGCTGAAGCTTCCACTCGCAGAACGCCTGAAACTCGACGAGGCCAAGGTCGGCGGTCTCGTCGCGTCGTTCGGATTCATGGTGGGGCCCATCATTCTGCTCAGCGGCTTTCTCGCGGACGCGCTCGGAAGGAAAGGCGTGTGGCTGGGTGGCACCGGGCTCGTCGCGCTGTCGCTCTTCATGCTCAGCCGGGCGCGCCATTACCGCTGGGCGTTGCTCGCGGTGGCGATGCTCTCCGCGGGCTGGGCGGCGATGATCAATGTGGCGAATGTGCTGATGTATCTCGCCTACTCGAATGTCTTCATGGCGACGAACCTGCTCGATTGCTTCTTCGGTCTGGGCGCGTTCCTCACGCCGATCATCGCCGTGTGGCTGGTGCGGAAGTTCGGCTTCGGGACTGGCGTGTCTGCGCTCGGATTGCTGACGCTGGTGCCATTCCTCATGGCGCTGCCTGTGCAGATGCAGGGCGCCGCCACGGCGCAGCCTGTGGGGTTCGATGTGCTGCTGCGCGATCCGATCATGTGGCTGTGCGGCCTGACGCTGCTCCTGTGGGTGCCGGTGGAAGCGAGCACCGCGGCGTGGGCCACGACGCTGGTGAAACGGCTCTCGCCCGCGGGCGAGGATGAGAAGCGGTCCGCGCGGATCGCGGCGTGGGGACTGTCGGCATTCTGGTTCTGCTTCATGGGCTCGCGTCTCATCGCGGCGATCGTCGAGCACGGGAGCAAGGCGACCGCGATCGAGACGGTCCACACCGCACGGCTCCTGCACATCGCGCTCGCGGTGGCGATGGGGCTGGCGATGCTCGGCCTCGCGTTCTCGCGTCGGCGCGGACTGACTTTTGGACTGCTGATCGCGGCGGGTCTCATCTCCGGGCCATTCTTTCCAAACCTCATGGCGCTGCTGCTCACGCACTTCCCGGTGGAGGTGCATGGCCGTGCGGTGGGGATGTTGTTTGGAATGGGATCGATCGGCTGGACGGTGATTCCCTCGATCATGGGTGCCGTGGCGAAACGCCGCGGCGTGCCGCAGGCTTTCGTGGTCGCTGCGATCTGCGTGCTGCTCCTGCTCGGAGTCGTGATCACGCACTATCTGCATGCCTCGGGGTAGGTCGGGCATTGGGCGTTGGGCGTTGGGCGTTGGGCGTTCGCAGCCAGGCGCGCCGGTCGATTTCTTCGGAGCGTGATTTTTTCCGGCTACAGGCAAACGGGGTCTGAGCGTCGCCGGGCCATCCCGCCGCCTCCGGCAGAGTCGTGGAAAGCGCAGGGAGGGGCGGTATGAAACCGCCCTCTGGCAGCGGACGCTCCGCGCCGCTGCCAGCCATGACCGTGGCAATGCGAAAGGATCCTCGAACTGCGCAAAGCCCCAGAGTTGCTCACGCCTCTGGCTCACTGCGGCGCGGAGCGACCGCAGTGAGAGGGCGCTCTCAAAGCGCCCCTCCCTGATCTCGCCGCAGCGCTCGCCTGGACGCGAAATGAATCACGCCCGTCGCGCGTCCGAATGCACCTCTAAGCTGGCAACACCTCGGGTGCTCTGTATCTTCGCGACCCATTTTCTGAGATGACCCGTCCTTTGCACATCACCCTCGCCAGTCTGCTTCTGCTGACGGGCGTTGCCCCCGGCGCGCCGCCGCCGGGAACCGCTCCCGCCGCGCTCGGGCATGGCGATGGCAAGGTGGAGGCGGGCTCGAAGGATGCGCTAAATGCGCTGAAGGCGGTGAAGACCGATGCGGGGCTGAAGGTGGAGCTGTGGGCGAGCGAGCCGTTGCTCGCGAATCCGGTGTCGTTCGCGACGGATGAAAAGGGACGCTGGTTCATCGCGGAGAGCTACCGGCAGGAAGGGCGGCAGGTGGGAGGCAAACCGGTCACCGGCGGGATCGTGGACAATCGTGGGCACACGAACTGGCTCGATGCGGACATTTCCTCACGCTCGACCGACGAGCGCCTGGCGATGCTGCACAAGTTTTTCCCCGATCCGAAGAAGTTCGCGGAAATGTTCGAGACGCAGGAGGAGCGTGTGGTTTTGCTGGAAGACACGAAGGGTGCCGGGCGCGCGGACAAGAGCACAGTTTTCGCCGACGGCTTCCGCGATGCGCTCGACGGAACCGGCGCGGGCATCCTCGCGCGCGGCACCGCTGTGTGGTGGACGTGCATTCCGAACCTGTGGCATTTCACCGACTCGAATGGTGACGGCAAGGCGGATGCGAAGGAGAAGCTCCTCTCGGGATTCGGCGTGAAGGTTGCCTTCCGCGGTCACGACATGCACGGGCTGCGCTTCGGGCCGGATGGGATGCTCTACTTTTCCATCGGCGACCGCGGACTGAATGTGAAGACGAAGGAGGGCAGACAGATCGAGGTGTCGGACACGGGCGCGATTCTGCGGTGCAATGCGGACGGCACGGGCTTCGAGGTGTTCGCGACGGGCGTGCGCAATCCGCAGGAGCTGGCGTTCGATGAGTTCGGGAATCTTTTCACCGGCGACAATAACTCGGACAGCGGCGACAAGGCGCGCTTCGTGCAGCTCGTCGAAGGCGGCGACTGCGGGTGGCGGATGACCTTCCAATACATGGATGACCGCGGCCCGTGGAATCGCGAGATGCTGTGGGACGAGAAGGACGGGCAGAAGGCGCGCTACACCGTGCCGCCCATCGCGAATCTCAGCAACGGCCCGAGCGGACTCACTTACAACCCCGGCACCGGGCTCTCGGCGAAGCACGCACGGCGGTTTTTCCTCAGCGACTTCCGCGGCGGCGCGAGCGCGAGCGTGGTGCATGAAATCGCGCTGGAACCCGCGGGCGCATGGCACCGGCTCAAGGAGCGGCATGATTTCGTGAAAGGCGTCCTCACGACGGATGTGGAGTTCGGCACCGATGGCGCGCTGTATGTGCTCGATTGGGTCGAGGGATGGAGCGGCGTGGACAAGGGGCGCATCTTCAAGATCACCGACCCCGCCGCCGACAAGGCGAAGCAGGCCGAGGTGAAGAAACTGCTCGCCGAGGGAATGGCCGCGCGCCCGGCCGGCGAACTCGAAAAGCTCCTCGCGCACGACGACCAGCGCATCCGGCAGGCGGCACAATTCCAACTCGCCGCCAAGGCCGACGACGCGACGCTGACGCACGCCGCGCAGAGCGGGCCGAATGTCCTCGCACGGATCCACGGGGTGTGGGGTCTCGGGCAGGTCGCGGCGAAGAAGAAACCGGTGTTCACCACGGTCGCCGCGCTGCTCGACGACACCGACGGCGAAGTCCGCGCACAGGCCGCGCGTGTCCTCGGCGACCATCGGTTCAAGGGCGCCTACGACCGGCTGATCGCCATGCTGAAGGACCCTCACCCGCGCACGCGTTTCTATGCCGCAATCGCGCTCGGCAAGTCCGGCTACAAGCCTGCGGTCGAGCCGCTCTGCGCCATGCTCGCGGAAAATGCGGACAAGGATCCCATCCTCCGCCACGGCGCGGTGATGGGCCTCGCCGGCTGTGGCGATGTCGCGACACTCGCGGCGAAGGCGAATCACCCCAGCGTCGCAGTGCGCGGCGGAGCCGTGGTCGCGCTGCGCCGGTTGAAGAGCGCGCAGATCGCGGCATTCCTGAAGGACGCGGACCAGACCATCGTCCTCGAAGCGGCGCGCGCGATCTACGATGTGCCGATTCCTGCGGCCATGCCGGCACTGGCGGCATCGCTCGGCGACAAACGAATCACCAACCGCAATGTCCTCCTCCGCGTCGTCAATGCCCACTACCGCCTCGGCCAGCCGGCGAATGCGAAGGCGCTCGCAGCTTTCGCCGCGAATGACACCGCGAACGACGTCGGCCGTCGCGAGGCGCTGGCCGCGCTCGCAGCATGGGCAAATCCTGCGCCAAAAGATCGCCTGCTCTTCCTGTGGCGCCCCTTGCCCGACCGCAACGCCGATGCCGCCATCGCCGCACTGTCGCCTGCCATCGCCGCGATCCTGGCAACGACAACCGGTGCTGTGCAGGAAAGCGCGGCCTTCGCCGCGGCGAAGCTGGGATTGCAAGGCGCCAGCGAGACCCTGCTTTCCATCGTCTCCAACGACAAAGCCGGCAAACCCGCCCGCGCCGAGGCCCTGCGCGCGCTCGCCTCATTGCGGGATCCCCGCCTCGCGCAAGCGGCGAAGGAGGCGCTCACCGATCCCGATCCGAAGCTGCGCGGCGAGGGACTGAAGGCTCTCATCACTTCCGATCCCGCAGCCGCGCTCACGGCCATCCGCGAGATCCTCGCGTCGGATGCGCCCGCCGCCGAGAAACAGGCAGCCGTGTCCGCACTTGCCGCAAGCCGCACTCCCGAAGCGGAGAAACTCGTCGCCGGGCTCCTCGATGGCCTCATCTCGGGCAAGCTCACGCCCGAGGTGCAACTCGATGTCGTGGAGGCCGCGCGTCGGCGACCCGGACTGGCGGACAAGCTCAAGCAATGGAAGGGCGCGCTTGCCCAGGACGATCCGCTCGCAACCTACCGCGTGGCGCTCCGTGGCGGTGACGCCGAGCGCGGGAAACGGATCTTCCGCGAGCACCCGCTCGCACAGTGCTTCAAGTGCCACAAGTGCGAGGGCGGCGACAGTCTCGTGGGACCCGACCTCACGAAGATCGGTGCGGGCAGGGACCGCACCTACCTCCTCGAAAGCATCATCCTGCCGAACAAGCAGATCGCCGAAGGCTTCCAGATCGTCGTGCTCGAACTCACCGACGGAATGACCGTCGTGGGCCGGCTTTTGCGCGAAGAGAAAACGCAACTCCACGTGGAAACCGTGGACAGCACCGGCAAGACCCAGCTCGTTACCGTTCAAATCAAAAAGGTAAAAACCCGGACCAGCGCCCCGTCGCCCATGCCGGAAACTCTCCGCGATCAACTCAGCCGCCTCGAACTCCGTGATATCATCGAATACCTCGCCACCAGAAAATAGCCGGCTGCCCCGCCTCGTGCCTGTTCCCTGGACTTCGGACGTTTCCGGCGAACGCCGCCAGGACGGCGGAACCAACGCCCAACGCCCAAGGAAGAACAGCCCGGCACACGTCCTCGGCGCGCTCATTCTCAGCCTGCCACTGCTGCTTGCCCGGGTCAGCGCCGCCGACCCGCAGCCGCAGCCCGCCGCGAACCGGCTGCTGCCTGATTACTTCGCCCGCCAGGTCGTGGAGATCGAGGGGAAGCCGCTCGCCGAACCCGCCTCCGCCGAGGAATGGAAAACCACGAGCACCAGGATGCGCCAGCAACTCGCGGAGATGCTGGGCCTTGATCCTCTCCCCCCGCGCACACCGCTGAACGTCGTGAAGACCGGCGAGGTGAAAGGCGACGGCTTCATCGTCGAGAACATGCACTACCAGTCCATGCCCGGACTCTACGTGACCGCCAATCTCTACCGTCCGGCAAAATCAGAAGGTCGCCTGCCCGCAATCCTCTACGTCTGCGGCCACGCCAACATGATGAAGGACGGCGTAAGCCTCGGCAACAAGACCGGCTACCAGCACCACGGCGAATGGTTCGCGCGCCACGGCTACGTCTGCCTCATCATCGACACCGTGCAACTCGGTGAAATCCGCGGCGATCATCACGGCACCTACTCGAAAGGCCGCTGGTGGTGGTTCTCCCGCGGTTACACCCCGGCGGGCACCGAGGCATGGAACGGCATCCGCGGTCTCGATTATCTAGTGTCCCGCCCCGACGTGGACCCCGAGCGCCTCGGCCTCACCGGCCGCAGCGGCGGCGGTGCGTATTCATGGTGGGTCGCCGCGCTCGACGAGCGGGTGAAAGTCGCCGCGCCCACCGCCGGCATCACCACACTGCACAACCACGTCGTCGATGGCGCGGTCGAGGGTCACTGCGATTGCATGTTCATGGTGAACACCTATCGCTGGGATTACGACCGGGTCGCCGCACTCGTCGCCCCGCGCGCCCTGCTGATCTTGAACACGGACAAGGACAGGATCTTTCCCCTGGACGGCGTGGTGTCCGTCTATTCGAACACGCGCCGCATTTACAAGGCGCTCGGAGCCGAGGCGAAGATCGGCCTGCAAATCTCCGAAGGTCCGCACGCGGACACGCAGCCGTTGAACGAAGGCGCATTCCATTGGTTCGAGCGCTGGCTGAAAGGCGCGGACCTGATGGCCGTGCTCGACGAAGGTGCCACGAAACGGCTCGCTCCCGAGCAACTCCGCGTCTTCACCAAACTCCCCGCCGACGAAAGGAACACCCGCATCGACACGGAATTCGTCCCCGCCGCCAAGACCGCGGAACTCCCCGCCGACCCCGCTGTATGGGCGAAACAGCGCGACACCTGGATGACCGCACTGCGCGAAAAATCCTTCGCCGGCTGGCCCAGCGCGGGCGACCCCGGCCTCATCGATGCCGGCAGCATGGAGAAAGATGGCGTCGTCCTCCATGCCTGGGACTTCACCCCGCAGGCCCCGTGGACCCTCCGCCTTTACGTCGCCCACCGCGCCGGACTGAAACCCGAACAGCTCGAACTCGTCACCCTCAACGTCCTCGATGAAGACGGCTGGCAGGACTTCCGCCACATGATGGCCGGACGCTTCACCCGCCTATTTCCCAAGGAAGATCGCGCCGGCGCGGACGGCAGCGGCTTCGCCGACGAGAAGAAAATGTTCGACGGCTCGAAATGGGCGATGGCCTACGTCTGCCCGCGCGGCATCGGCCCCACGGCATGGACCGGATCGGAAAAGCAGCAGACGCAAAGACTCCGCCGCTTCTACCTCCTCGGCCAGACGCTCGACGCCATGCAGGCATGGGACATCCGCCGCGCCATCGCCGCCCTCCGCACCACCGCTTACGGCGCACCACCTCTCTGGCTCCAGTCGCAACACACGATGGCCGTCAACACCCTCTACGCCTCACTTTTCGAGGACAACATCACGCGCCTCGACCTGCACGAACTCCCCACCTCCCACACCACCGCCCCCGCCTACCTGAACGTGCTCAAGTATCTCGACATCCCCCAAGCCGCCGCGATGGCGGCAGAGCGCACCCGTGTCGTCATCTACAGCCCGAACAAATCCGCCTGGACCTATCCCACGGACGTCGCCGCGACTCTCGGCTGGAGCAAGAGGTTCGAACTGCGCGAGCCGCTGGATTCGGGGCAGTGAATTGGAAACCCGAGCGGGAAGCAGGCACCAACAGCAAAATAACCGGCCCCTGCCTCGCAATAGCCGTTCGGCTCATTCATAGTGAGTCCACATCCGGACGACCTTGATGGTGCGTTTGGAGTCATAGACCTGATACACCAAGCGGTGCTGGATGTTGATGCGGCGCGAATACGCCCCGGCCAAATCCCCGACGAGTTTCTCATGCGGTGGCGGGTTCTGGAAAGGGTTCCTGGCGATGATGTCGAGAAGACGTTGCGCCTGCGGTTTTAGGTTTGATGACGCAATCTACTTCGCGTCCTTCCTGGCTTGCTTGGTATAAACGACCGACCAACTCACCAGCCGGGATTCATGGAGGCCTTGCTGAGCGGCTCCGCCATCCCCTTGCGGATGGAGTCGCGCATGCCGG
>Ga0209181_10008157_pt1 | contig 14140 bp, 7 predicted proteins | sample MAT05_FD_187208 | JGI IMG/M metagenome (GOLD analysis project Ga0209181, IMG submission 187208) | Freshwater microbial communities from Lake Fryxell liftoff mats and glacier meltwater in Antarctica - MAT-05 (SPAdes) (version 2) | ecosystem: Environmental > Aquatic > Freshwater > Ice > Liftoff... | reverse complement strand
GCGATACCTGGCGGAAGGAGCAGATTTTTAAACCCAACATCTTCAAAACCAATCAGTTGGTAGGTAAGATCACTTTTGGCAGGGTTGAGCCTCGACCACACGTGGAAAAGTTCGTGATACATCGTGGTCGTGAAGGGGTTGGTTTTTCGTCGCCCCAGCTCGTCTGCCGGAATGATGATGCAGTTTTCACGGGTGTACCAGACGCCGTCGCCGTAATGTTTGCCTTTGGTTTTGATGAGCAGGAGCGTGTCCGGGAAAATGTTTGGGGAAACGTCATTGACTGTGCGAAATACCTTTTCCATCACGCCTTCAATAAATTTTGATTCTTCTGGAGAGAATCCCTCTACATCCGTTTTCAAAAACTCAATATAGTCAGGCAAAATCGCTTCCCGCGTTTGCCCTTCCGTCAAGGGTTTTTGAATTTGAATCGACATTTCCGAAGCTCCTACCTTTTCAAAATAACCATCTCGTTTATCGAATGTGATGGCTTTCCCTGCCGCCACGCTGTCTAACAAAATACAGATTTTACCGTTGGGAAACCTTATTTCCTTCACCGGAATCTGTGCGGTACAGGACATGGAGAATAACGCAAAAAGGGTGCTGAATGCAAATATGATCTGTTTCATGTTTTTATTTTTATTGAGTATCTGTAATGTTTTGATGTATCGTTCTAACTTCATTCGACAAGGTAAGATCGCGGGAAACTCAACCTGAAAACCGCCCCACCCTCTGGCGGACTGTCGACTGAAAGGCTGATTTGGTGTAGTGTCAAGATACTTTGAACCAGTGAAAGGCCTACCCCGGTTCCCTTGACCGAAAGATGCCGTGGGCTTCGAAAAAATGGTTCAAAAATGAGCTTTTGCTCTTCCGGCGGAATACCTGGGCCATGGTCGCAAACCTCCACCACATGACAACCATCTTCGTGAAAATCAGCTCGAACCATGACTTGATGGTCTGGGGAATATTTGCAAGCGTTATCCATCAGGTTGAGTAATGCCGTGAGCAATAAGGCTTCGTTGGCGCGAACAGACAAGGCTTGGTCGTTCTCCGGCATTTCACCAAATCCTATGCTGGCTCGATAATCGGCGTGGCGTTTTTGAAGTTGTTGTTTGGCCTGCCAAAGCAGTTCATCGAGGCGAGTAGGGGAAAAAGGAATTGCTTTCGGATCGTTGTAAATACGGGCGAGTTGTAAGAGTTCCTCTTCCATTTCGCTCAGCGAACGCACATCGTCGAGCACACTTTGCAGCGCTTTACGGTAAATCGCTGGCTCCCGATCACGTTGTAGCACCACTTCAAGTTGGGCCCGAATAGCGGTGAGTGGGTTACGAAGTTCATGGGAAACATTGGAGAGAAACATCCGTTGCATCTTGAAGGCTTGCTCCACGCGCTCGAGCAGTCGATTGAATGTTTCGGCCAAGCGGCCAATCTCATCTCGATTGACCCCAATAGCCACCCTCCTACTCAAGTCGGCAGGTTGCAGATTTTCCACCTCTCCCACAATACGCGACACTGGTGCAAGCGCCTGCCCGGCATAATACCAACCAGCCAAAGCCACTAACATTAACCCCACAAAAAAACTTACAAGCAGGATATTGCGCAATTGACTTAGTTGGGTAGGATCGCAATATCCTTCCACCACTACCACGTAAGAAGTTCCTGAAATACTGTTTGCCTTGCGGCCCAGGGCGAGTAAATTATAGTGTTCAAAATGACTTTCGCCGCTTTGATAAATGCTCTGCAAATTCTTTACTGTTACTGGCGGGGCATCGGGTATAACGGTAAAAACACGTTCGTAAGCGTTATTAAAAATACTGATATTATCTCGATACGGCAAGGTGTCATCATCTGGAGCAATCCAGTTGGAAGTCATTGGATTTAAGCCCGTAGCGCCCCGCAGTGCTGTTTGAACCGTCATTTCAGCCTTCGATTCAAGCCCGCTAAAAAACGCGTCTTCTGTATTCTTTTTGAATAAAAAATAAACCGAACACAGCACCCCGGCAAGGATACCCGCAGCAATGAGCACAAAAAGCAGGGTTAGCTTGGCGCGGATTTGCATTTCGGTTTACTGATTAATGGGTGGATTAGCAGCCAGTTGGGCTGCAACTTTTCGCACACCTGTAGAAGCTGGTTCTTCAATGATGGTAAGATTGGGCATACTAGTCAGTTCAAAATTCAATTGCGGTCGAGGATCCACGTAATAAAAAGGAATATTTCGGCGAGCATATCGCATTAGTCCTGCAGCAGGATATACCTGCAAGGAGGTACCTATTATGAGGAAAACATCCGCTTTTTCCGCCAATTCAGCGGCAGACTCCAGCATTGGCACCGCCTCTCCAAACCACACAATATGCGGGCGCAACTGGTGACCACGCTCGCATAGATCGCCGAGATGAAGGTCTTTGTCCCATGGGTAAACCAATTGCTCGAAGCGATTGGAGCGCACCTGACGAAGCTGCCCGTGCAGGTGCAACACTTGCGTGCTTCCCGCGCGTTCGTGCAGATCATCCACATTTTGCGTAACGATATGTACCTCGAAATCACGCTCCAGATCTGCCAGTGCGCGGTGTCCATCGTTGGGTTCAACGGTGAAGAGTTGGGCACGACGCTGATTGTAAAAATCAAGCACGAGACTTGGGTTGGCCGCCCAACCTTCAGGCGTTGCCACATCTTCTATGCGATGATTCTCCCAGAGGCCATCACTATCGCGGAAGGTTTTGATGCCGCTTTCGGCACTAATACCAGCGCCAGTTAGCACTACGATTTTTTGCTTCATTGGCCAAAGATAGGCTGATGCACTGAAAAGTAGGAAATTTGGATACTTTGGAGATCTTTAAAAGCCTTCGGATCTCCAAACTCCACGCTTCCGATTCTCCACTTTTTCATTACTTGCAGCAAAATTTCTAATTATGGACAAAACACCTCGCCGTGAATTTCTCAAATCTGCGGCACTTGCTTTTGCAGGAACCTCGATTTTGCCTGGAACCTTTTTGGATCTCGCACAGCCTGTCCGACACCTTGGCGTACAACTGTACAGTGTCCGGGATAGTATGGCCAAAGATCCCATTGGTACGCTCAAGGCAATTGCTGAAATGGGGTATAAGGAAGTGGAAGCTTTTGGTTATTCCGATGGAAAAATGTTTGGGATGTCCATTTCGGAGTATCTCAAAGTGTTGAAAGACAATGGATTGAGCATGCCTTCGAGCCACTGCAATTTTTCCCTTAGTGATTATGATGAAGGTAAAAAGAGCCTGTCTGATCGAGCCAAACGTGCCATTGACGATGCCGTGGTTATGGGCCAAAAATATATTATTTACCCTTGGGTGGAGCAAAACGAGCGGACTGAAGTAGAACGAATTGTCAAATTAGCCGCTGCCGGAGCCGCGTATGCTCAAGCCGCTGGCATCCGATTTGGCTACCACAACCATGATTTTGAATACATCCAGCGTGGCCCAGATGGCCGATTGCTCATCGAATGGCTGTTGCATGAAATTGACCCCAAAATCTTAGCCATGGAGATGGATATCTACTGGGTTTGCTACGCCCGCCACAATCCATTGGATTGGTTCCGACTCTACCCTGGTCGCTGGGAACTCTGCCATGCCAAGGACCTTGCTGCAACTGAAAAGCGTGAAACCATTGAGTTTGGTGATGGTACGATTGATTTCCCAGGAATTTTTCGCCAAAGCCAATTGGCTGGTTTGCAGCACTATATTATCGAATTGGAGCATTACCGCAGCACGCCTATGGATGGGGTGAAACGGGCGCGGGAGAATTTTATGAAGACGAAATGGTAAACTCAAATCGGTGATCTCCTCGCTGAGTTATAGAAAAGCCGCTTCTACTCAATTAAGGAACGGGTAAATCATAACTTGTTACTTTCAGGTAGATTACTTTTTGCTCAGACAACTATCTTTTTGTGCGAATAGCGGGGCTCTTTTATCAAAAAGATGGGCGGTATGGGCGAAAAGGAATCAGATGAAAGTAACAAGTTATTATTTACCCGTTCCTAAAGGCAGGAGCGGCTTTTTTTATGCGTCTAAGTCGGAGCTTATCGAATCAGCGTAACGTCGCCTTTAAAGTGCTCCGTTTGGCCGTCAATAAATTCTACTTCACAATACCAAACATACACCCCTACTTGAGCTTTGTCGCCACGGAAGGTACCATCCCAAGTCTGGGAAGCATCAGGCGTAGCACCAGCAGTAGGCACGTATTCTTTCAGGTTGAACATTTGGTTACCCCAACGATCGAACACATTGAAGTAATTAATTTTTGCCACATCTATGCCTACAAAAACCCCCAGGGAGAAGTTGAGATCACTGTTGGGATTAAAAATATTGGGCACATACACGTCTCTTTTTTTCTCGACTAAAACCAATATTTCGTCGCGAGCGATGCAGCCATTGCCGTCTGTTACCCTGACCTCGTGTCGGTAAGAATCAAAGGGCTGATACGTAAAGGTTTCGCAAAGCAGATCCAATGAATCGCAACCAGGCGCATAGTTCCAATTTACAGAACTCACCCCAATTGTGCTTTGAATTTGAGCCGTTACGGTGGCTGACTCACCTAAGCTGACTTCGATATCCGGGCCGAGTTGTACTTGTAATTGCCCAGGTTCTCCAATCGTGATCGTAGTATCCAGCTGGCACCCATTGGCATCTTCGAGTGACAGTATGTATTCTCCAGCATTCAACCCGGTGTATTGGTTATTGGCCGAGCCTGTATTGCCGCTTAAAGAAAAAATAAAAGGCTGCGTACCGCCTTGTACGCCATTCACCGTAATAGCACCATTGGTATCTCCAAAACACTTGATATTGCTCACTACTAGATCAAAACCTGAAGGAACGAGTGGATCTACCTGTACGGTCACAGGCATACTATCGCGGCAGCCATTGAGGTTATTGATAACCAGTAATTGATATTCGCCAGCGCGATCAACAAGCGGTGTCAGTGTATTTGTTCCAGAAACAAAGCGCCCATTGGTAGTACTCCAAACGTAGGTAAAATTTGGTCCGGTAGAGCTACCATTTCCATTAATGGTAACTTCAGCAGTATTGCAATCAATTTCCTCCGTGGCAATCACTGCCACAGTTGGCTCCTGAAAATTAGCAGTAACATTCACCGTCAACGGACGAACGCAGCCATTGGGAGCAACCATGGTAAACGTATAAATCCCGGCTTGGCTTACGGATACCTGACCTGTAGTGACCGTGCCAATACCTGGGCCCGTCCAGGTAAATGTGGTGCCTGCTGGAGAAGTTACGGATCCACTAATAATACTCGTACCTCCATTGAGGCAGTTTAACACCCCACCCTCTGCTGCGCCCTGAGGCACATCGGCATCTAGTGCTACGATCGTGCTCGCAGTACCCGTACAGCCATTCTGCGCAGTCACCGTGACTACATAGGTGCCTGCTACCGTAACTTGAAGAGTCTGATTGGTTTCGTTTCCTGCGTTCACATCAGGGCCTTCCCAGAGGTACAAGGAACCAAGTAGTGAACTTGTTGCAGTCACTGTAGAGCTCGGATCCGCGCAAGTAATAAGATCGGCTGTTGCTGTTGCTGTTGGCTGCTGGTTGTCTATAGTTACCACGACTTGATCGGACGCTTTACAGCCTGTCAAGGAGTTTTCTACCGTAAGCGAGTAGGTTCCACTTACCAGTACAGTAGGCATATCACCATTTATATTGCCGGCATTGATGCCCGGGCCAGCCCAAGTAAAGATCAAAGTCCCATTGGGAGAAGATGACCCGGTACCATCTAACACAGCCTCCGTCGCGGCACAGGTAATCACCTGATCCAATCCAGCACTAGCCGTGGGCAAGTTTTGATCAGCATTTACAATAGCCTCATCTGTCTCAACACAACCGTTCAGGGTATTGGTAATGGATAAAGTGTAAGTACCTGGAACTAGTACCGTCGGGCTTGGTAAGTTCTGATTGGCCGCTGTAATACCTGCACCATTCCACACAAGCATGAAGTTGGCACCAGTACTAGAACCCGACGAATTGAGGCTTACTCCCTGACTAGCGTTTGCACAGGTAATCACCAAGTCATTGCCTGCAATAACGGTTGGGAGCAGGATATCCTCGCTCACATTGACGGCATCCACATTAGTACAGCCATTGATGGCGTCGGTAATCGTCAGGACATATACCCCAGCCAAATTCACCGTTGGGGTAGGGCTATTTGTACCCCCGGGAACTATCCCAGGGCCACTCCAGGAGAAACTGATATTCGGACCAGAAGCCGATTGAGTTGCATCCAATTGAACCGTATTAGCTGTACAAGTGAGCGTAAGATCAGGACCAGCTGCGATAAGTGGTGGAGTTGAATTTTCGTCCACAAAAACTGCATCGGTAGCGGCACAATGGTTTTGCATATTCGTCACCGTCAAGGTATACGAGCCAGGGATATTTACTGTTGGGTTCTGCAAATTGAAGTTCCCGGAATCAATTCCTGGCCCCTGCCAAACATAAGTAATGATCGCCCCGGTACTGCTACCAGAGCCATCTATGGTCTGGGTCAAATTCGCACAAGTAATCAACAGATCAAGACCAGCGGCCGCGGTTGGAACTACAATATCCTGGTTGACCACAACCTGATCGTTAGACGTGCAACCATTGGCAGTATTGGTTATCAGCAAAGTATAAGTACCCGGCTGATCTATCGGTGGATTTTGATTGTTCTGATTGGAAGCATTGATACCTGCTCCTGCCCAGAGATAAACAATATTGGGGCCAACCGTTGAAAAACTGCCATCTAGGGTAGTACTAATGGTCTGGCAGTCTAACACCATGTCTTGACCAGCATTGGCGGTAGGTATAGTGATATTTTGAGTCACTATAACAGTATCTTGTGTTACGCAACTATTCGTGGTGTTCGTAACAGCAAGTATGTACGTTCCAGGTGCCGTAACACTTGGTGACACCTGATTCTGGTTGCCCGCGTTGATACCAGGTCCTGTCCAAAGTGTTTGGAAATTCACGCCTATACTAGACGCAGAACCATCCAATAACTGGGCGGTATTTGAACATGTCAAGAGCCCGTCAGCGCCTGCCAATGCGGTAGGGAAAACTGCATTTGAAGTCACCACAGCATCATTAGTAGCGGTACATCCGTTCACTGAATTCGTTACTACAATCGTATAAGTACCTGGCAACGAGATTGTTGGTGCAGCTAGAGCTTGGTTGGAGAGGTTAATGCCAGCACCTGTCCATAGATACGAGAAATTTGCACCTGTAGAAGAGTTTCCTCCAATTGTTACCGACGTAGTTATGCAGTCGACGATATTGTCGACCCCAGCATCCGCGGTTGGGGCCACAAGGTCGACAGTCACGTTCACCTGAGTCGAAGCTGTACAAGTATTGGTGGTATTGGTTACCACCAAAGTATACAAGCCTGGTAAATTATTGATTACGGGATAAGTGGAGTTCTGATTCCCGGCATTAATACCAGGACCTGACCACAACAAGCTAAACATAGACCCCAGGCTTGATGCAGAAGCATCAAGCGTGTCTATCGCATTGTTGAAACAATTTAAGGTTAATGGATTTCCAGCATTTGCATTGGGTAGCACGTTATCAAGCTGGATTACGACCACATCTGTATTAAAACAGTTGTTATTTGTATTGGTTACGGTCAAATTGTAGATTCCCGGCATGGTCAAGCCCGTTGGGCTTTGCGCCGTGGAATTCGCTCCTGAGATTCCCGGGCCGCTCCAATTGTATGTGATTTCAGGGCCGGTGGTAGAGCCCGAACCATTAAAATCAACCGTAAATACGGAGCAATTGAGCACTTGGTCTGGGCCGCCAACCGCAGTTGGCACGTTGGCATCCTGGGTAACAATTACTTGATCTGTTGCGGTACAACCGTTTACGGGATTGGTCACGACCAAATCATAAGTACCGGGTTGCGTCACGGTAGGGTTTTGCATCATTAGGTTGTTTGCACCTATCCCAGGCCCCGTCCAGAAATAAGTCACGGTACCCGGAATACCTGAGCCATCAAGCACCACCCCATTTGTATTGGTGCAAGTAAGCACGTCATCAGCACCAGCATTGGCCGTTGGCAATGAGGTGTTAATTCCTACGGTCGCTTGATCTGTAGCAGTACAGCCATTCGTGGTATTCGAAATCAGCACAGTATACGTACCCTGCTGATCAACGGTAGGATTGTATTGATTGGAGTTACCAGCATTAATGCCCGGTCCACTCCAAGTTGCCGTGAAATTTGGGCCGCCACTTGATCCACTTCCAATAAGTGTAACACTTGGCTCGGCACAAGTGATGATTGAATCGGCACCTGCACTGGCTGTTGGCAAGGCTTGATTGGATACAACATCTACCGTATCTTTTTTAATACATCCGTTTTGAGTGTTCAAAACGGTAAGGATATAACTCCCTGCCACCGTTACATTCGGTTGCTCAATGCTGGATATAAATCCGTTTGGCCCTGTCCAATCAAAAGTAATGGGCTGACCGCCTGCATTCCCCGCACCTTGCAATGTGACGTTGGGTGTTGTACAGGTAAGTGTCTGGTTTGGCCCCGCCGCTCCAGTAGGAAGAGTATTATTCAAATCCACCACCACAGTTGCGGTATTGGTACAACCGCTCACGGTATTTGTAACCGTTACAGCATAGCTGCCACTTTGGTTGACATTAGGGTCTTCCATGGTTTGATTGCCCGCATTAATCCCGGGGCCAGTCCAAAACCACGTAGCAGTAGGCACGTTTGTGGTACCATTTATCGTTAAGCTGGGTTGGCTGCAAGTAATAATTCCGCCTACTGCGTTCGCAGCGGGTGGAGTGACATCGCCCAATACTATCGCAGAAGCAGTGGCCGTACAGCCATTGGCAGGATTTTTTACCGTGAGGACATACGTGCCCGGTTGGTTGACCGATGGATTTTGCAGGAATTGATTGCCCGCATTGATACCAGGTCCTGTCCAGGTGAAGGTTACTCCTGGTGTGGAAGAAATGCCTGAAAGTGTGGCCAGCGGCGACACACAATTAATATTGGCACCAATTGCGCTTACGTTTGGAGCAATTGTATTGCCCGTAACGACCACAGTAGCAGTATCTCGGCACTGTACTCCACCGCCCTGTGCAGTCACAATGAGGTGATAAGTCCCGGTCAAGGTTGCATTGTACGTAGCAGCACCGCCCAAAACGCCCCAGTTGGCTCCTGTCCAATTGTAGAATGCCTGCCCCAAGGGCGTAGAACCTGTGCTGGATAATATTACACCAGTACTATTACAATCAATTGCATTTGCTGGAGGCAGGATAACAGCTTTGGGTTCTAGGACAGTCACCGAAAAAGTTACGGTACTATCACAGCCTTGAAAGGAAGTGAATGTTTCGCTGTAGCCACCTGATGTACAGTAGTCTGTTCCTGCAAGTGTGAAGCAACTGCCTTTACAAACAAATTTTGCCCCCAGATTAGTAGGCAAGATTTGTTTTATTATTATAGTCTGTCTTACAACACTATCACACCCAAGGTAAGACTGGTACGGTGTCGATGTTAGTGTGAATGTGCCCGGAACAACTAAAGTCGGCATAGGTTCTTCATCCCAGGTAAAAGGAGAATCCTCAAAACAAACAACTTTATTTGGAAGGATTGTTGGCGGAATAGGTTGGTTTACCACTGCCAAACAAGCTGGTGCAGTAGCTGGATTACAGGCATTATCAGCCTGAACACAAACATTTCCCCCTACATTGCCAAAAGTGATCGTAACCGTATTGCCTTCTGGCGCATCAATGTTCAGGGAAGCACCTCCTCCATTGATTTGAGAACCGGGAGGGGCTGACCAGATATAATTGCCGGCTCCAGGCACATCATCAATGTGATATTCAACTACAGAACCAGGGCACACCAACGTAGGGCCTTGTGGCGCGTTAGCGTTGCCAGGCGGACCAGGGGTGATTGATCCGTCCGTGATCTCAATTTCAAAATTACACACGTCGGCATCCCATCCATCCAGCATTAAATAGTAGGTCTCTCCAATCGTAAAATTGCTGTAGGTAAGTATCAAAGGCCCAGCACCACCATTGGGCGACCCCGGATTACAAACAATTGCATCAGGGTCACTACAATCATCGAAAAATGCAGCCTGGAGGCCATCCCCATTTAAACAATTTGTAGTAAGCAGCGTAATTGTGATGGATTCTGAACCCGCTGTAAAGCCAAACCATTGATCATTGTGAATGGCAATGGCTCCACATACATCGTTTCCACCTGAAGGTGAGCCGTTATTGATTCCCATATACCCATCGAAATTACAATAAACGCAGGCATTAGGGCAGCTCTCCGCACCAGGAGGAGGAGGAGTACCGCAGGCTGGAGATACTTGAGCTGATATTTGACCAAATGCAAACGCAAAAAAGGCCATTAGAGCGAGCAGCTTTTTAAACATGAAATATCCGCAATTAGAATGTTAAAAAAAGAAGAACTTCAAACAAGCGAAAGATACCATAACTTTACAAATCGCTTCTTTGAACAGGGGAATATGGGGGTAAAAATCACCTTTTCAAGTTCAATATTGTTCCGTATCATTCGGAAAATCGACTGCTTTTACGTCTGCGATGTATTGTTTGGTAGCATCACCCATGGCATCAAAGAGCTCAAGGTAACGGCGTAAAAAACGCGGCTTAAAATCCTTGGTGATCCCAAACATATCCTGAGTAACAAGTACTTGGCCTCCACAGTTTTTGCCTGCTCCTATACCAATGGTAGGTATTTCAATACTTTCAGACACCTCCTTGGCCAATTGAGCCGGTATTTTTTCGAGTACCAGCGCAAAGCATCCCAATTCATCCAGCAGCTTTGCATCATCCCGGAGTTTTTGGGCTTCCACGTCCTCTTTAGCCCTTACAGTGTAAGTGCCAAATTTGTAGATACTCTGTGGGGTCAAGCCCAAATGGCCCATGATCGGAATTCCAGCCCTCAGGATTCGGCGAATGCTTTCTTCCACCTCCTCACCACCTTCTAGTTTTACCGCATGTGCGCCGGATTCTTTCATGATTCGTATGGCGCTAGACAGTGCGATCTCCGAATTTGACTGGTAACTTCCAAAAGGCAAATCAACCACAACCATAGCCCGGCTCACCGCTCTTACTACCGATTGAGCATGGTAAATCATCTGATCGAGGGTGATGGGAAGTGTTGTTTCGTGGCCCGCCATTACATTAGATGCCGAGTCACCGACCAGCAAAATATCAATTCCTGCCTCATCCAGAATGCGGGCTGTTGAAAAATCGTAGGCGGTAAGCATAGCGATTTTTTCTCCGCGATTTTTCATCGCTTGGATGGTGTGCGTGGTTACACGCTTAGGTTCGCCAGTTGCGGTTGACATGATTTTGATAAGTGAATGAGTGATGCCCGCCTTTATTTTGGCTTTGGCAGGTAAATTTGTGAATGTGGTTTACCCGCCTTCACTGAAGCTATGGCGGGTAAATATACCACTAAAAATAAAAAAGCCGTACCTCTTTTGGTACGGCTGGTAAAACAACAAATTATAATCCCATGAACATTTCGAATGGATGGATTTCCAGGGCTGCGGTATGTGTTGTCTGGAAGACGGTTAGAAAACGGTTGGAAGTGGTTTTTGTTGCAGAAGAATGGACTGCAAAGCTGGAGGGCCAGGTTCAGCAAGTCCTCCCACAATTGGAAGGACTTGCTCTCTCACCTGAATTTGTATAGTCCCATGAACATATCTCTTGGCGGAAATACTTTTATTTCCACCGTTCAAGTACAAAAGTGCCACAATGAATTGTCTGTTAACAATTACAATTTTAACGGGTTGTGAAAAAAAATTCAGAAAATATTCGAGGGCAAAACATAAAAAAAATTTATACTAAGCAATATGATACAATTTAATTTTCAAAAAAGGTAACTACTTAGCCTTCAAGTATTTTTTGCCACTAATTGCACTAATTTACACTAATTTGCATAAAAGCTTGTATTAATTGGTGCAAATTAATGCAATTAGTGGCAAAAGTCAAACGGCCTAAACAGTTACCAAAAAAAGCATACTAAAAAACTAATTTGTGAAAAATTACTAGTTTATTTTTACGCACTTATCCCAAAAAAAATGCAGCTGTGCCCTAGAAACGAAACAACACCCATCATGCAAAACGCGCCGAACCGACGTTTGTCGGTTCGGCGCGCAGCATGGTAATATACACTCAATTGCTTACCAAATCAATATCGAAACCCAAGTGTATCGGTGATGGTACTCACCCTCATCGAATCTACCGTTTTAGAATCTATTTTAAGACCTTCAACTACCGTACGATATTTGGCAGTGAAAATACCGAAACCCTCAGAAATATTCGTATAATTAGGGAAGACTTCTGCTCCTGTCAGGCCATTGTTGGCATTGTAGGTATCCAGATATTCTTTAATCTCAATACCCCCGCCGTCGATGATTAAATCACAGTTTTTAAACTCCCGATAGCGATTTGGCGCAACTCGTTGAAGGTTATTAGCCAGGAAATTATAAAAATTATTTCTTGGAATGCTCTCTAACATTTTATAAATTCCATTATTTGAAACATTATCTCTTTCAACATTCGTTGCGGCTTGCCAAACAAGTTCGTTTGTACTCGCTACGGTGCCGTTCAGATTTTTTTCAAAATATCGAACCCGAAACGTAATGTTGAAAAAATATCCATTTACATCTGTGTTCACCTGAATGGGTGTTCCAGGCGTATTTTTTTCAAACGAAATCACCGGGACAGCTGTAGCGAGCGATGGCTTAACCACTACAAAATCCTTTGGAACAGTGGTCTCCGCGGTAATATCTGCTCGACCATCTTTTCGCTCGATAATCAGGCGGTAAGTTTTGCCTCCTTGGATAAGAAACCCAGCATCCGTTTTGTACAACCAGTTAGGTGCTCCGGCAAATACGCCCGGTTCGCGCGGGTAGCCTTCTAAAGCTCCGTCCACCCGACGTAGTTGGGTACGGGTTTGATTGTCGGTACGTTCCAGATAAACCGCAATTGAATTCTCTGGGTAATAAAGTGAGTCAACTATTTGCGCAATCTCAAGCGCGCTTTTATCGGGATCAAGGAATGCTTTTTCAATTCGGATGTATTGCGCCGAGTCTTGCGGCGAGAGAATACCATACACAACGGGAATCTCCTTCCAAGGAGCCGTTACCTCAAAATCATTGGAACAGCTGGAGAGCAAAAGCCCAAATAGCAGCAAAAGAAGTAGTTTATTCATGTCTATTATTCAGTTAAGGCGTTCCTTAAAGGTCGCAAAGATACACCATCAATGACGAGTGTAAGTAAAAAGACTTGCCAATGGGCGACGATTTCAAGATTTCAAAACAAAGGTCTCGTAAGGACGCAATGTAGCCCATGTACCGTTGGCTAGTGGCACATTTTTAACGCTTTTTGTCAAATTACATAAGGCCAACCATTTGGAATTATCCTGCATAAAATCAATCTTCCAAACGTCGTTTTCTAACGCTAAAACCCCACTGACTCGACTGCCCTGTAAGGATACTGCCTCCTCAAACTCAGCCTTTTGCTCCTCGGAATATCCGCCAACATCATCAGAGGTAAAAAGCAGATTCCCTAATAACACATTGATGGTCAAAAGGGTTTGCTGCTGCGCTGGATTTAGTTTTTGGTTTTCATTGCGCAGGATAAACACATCAGGATCATTATGAAAAGCTCGTCCGTTGAGTTGCCAACGCCCCAAAGTGCTATGCAGCGATGCCAAGGTATCTACCCGTTCCCGATGCCGGAAAAAAGAAAGTAAAGGATGTCGCCATGCCGTATGCACATCTCCTCCGATGCGGCAATAGTCTGCCAACCCGAAACAGGATCCTAGCGGCACACCACAGGCAAGCATCCGTCGGGTACCCACCAGGCGACGTAAAAATTCCATGGCTTCCCACATCACCCCGCCGCGGGTCTTGCCAGGAGGCGGTGCAAGTGCTACAGCAAATAGGAAATCGAGTTTCAACAAGTCAAAGCCCCATTTATCAAGCACCGTATGAAACACTCCACTGAGGTACTCGCGTACGCCATCGTTGTAGAAATCGAGTGCATAGTACCAGCCGCCCCACATCGGATTCCAACCGACTTTAATCGGTCGTCCTTTCGCATCCTTAAGCAACCAATCCGGATGG
>Ga0209181_10008154_pt1 | contig 14141 bp, 11 predicted proteins | sample MAT05_FD_187208 | JGI IMG/M metagenome (GOLD analysis project Ga0209181, IMG submission 187208) | Freshwater microbial communities from Lake Fryxell liftoff mats and glacier meltwater in Antarctica - MAT-05 (SPAdes) (version 2) | ecosystem: Environmental > Aquatic > Freshwater > Ice > Liftoff... | reverse complement strand
GAAGCGCACACGACCGCGGGCCGCGAAGGCGTCCACTTCGGCTTTGCCCTCACCGACCAAAACCTGCCCATCCGCCAGCGCCTCTTCCTCACGGCCACGCCCCGCCATTACGACGTGCGCCACCGCGACCGGGAAGGCGACGCCCGGCTCGTCTATTCGATGGACGCGCCGGAAATCTGCGGCCCCGTCGCGCACCAGCTCCCCTTCGCCGAAGCCGCCCGGCGCGGCATCATCTGGCGGCACGAGGTCGTCGTCTCCGTCGTCACTTCCGAGATGGTGAATGCACACCTCCTCCGCCACTTACCAAGACGCTGGCAGACGCAAACATTCGGCGATTTTTCGCGCGATGAACGCTCGCCGGAGCGGGTTCACCTGTCCGCGGTGGCCGGCGAATTCCGCTTTCGGCAGAAGGTAGATCACGTCGCAACGCACGGCGGTCTTCCAGTCCAGGCCATCAGACTCGTCGAGGATGATCTCGTTCTTCTTTGGAGGACGGTTCAACTGTGCGCTCGTGCAGATCAGCGCGTTGACCACTTCCAAGTCCGCATTCTCACATCGTTCGTGATGATGACTGCCGGATGTGGCAATTCCTCGCGGAACGGGAAGAGCAGGATGTCCCACTGCCTCACTGGACGATCCTTCGCACGGAACGCTGCGCCAGCGCGTTCGACTCCTCGATGTCCTCCGCGTCATGGCAGTCAGCGAAGTAGCCTGGCGGACGCGAGGAAACGAAGCCCGTCAGCCTCGCAATGGGTTCGCCCGCCCGCGTGATCACGACCTCTTCACCCTGGCGCGCGAGTTCCAGCATGCGTGCGAGATCGGCCTGAGTCTGTTCGACGGTAGCTGTCATGTCGGAAGGCTAGAACGTTGCTCTCTTCTCGTCAACGGTCGCGCACCAGCTCACCTTCGCCGAAGCCGCCCGGCCCGGCATCATCCGCCGCTACCAGGTCGTCTTCACCGTGGTCACTTCCGAGATGGTGAATGCGCACGTCCTCCGCCACGGCGAAGTCATCGTGCAAGGCGATGCCGTCAAAGCGCGCCACTGGAAATGCTCGCGCAGCCGGGGTTCATCGCCCCCACTACAAAAGACTTGCGCCGTTCGACGAAGGAACCGAGCATCCAAAAAAGGACTAAGGCGACAACATGCACCCGCTGAAACCTTCTCCTTCTAACCCACGAATATAATTCTTCATGCGCTTCGTTTGGAAGGACACTTCGACGTGGGCTCCTCTACTCGACAAGACTCGGGGCCGCCGACAAACGCCCGAAACTATCGTTCAGGCAGTACGGGAGATATATGACGACCTTACGGTTTTCCACGCGGCGCGACCACCAAGCGTGGAAGCATACTATCGAGGCGGATTGCAGTTAGCTGACCACAATAAGTTAACCGCCACCGCACGAGCAATTTTCCTTTCCGGAGAGTTTCCTGAACTTGACGAGAATGCATTCCAGACTGCCCTTCAAAGGGTATCTGGCATCGACAACTGCATGGCCTACGTAAGTCTTGACGAACGACAATTACATGATTGTTGCGGTCATTACCTGATGGGTGTGCCGCCGATCCGATGTATTGTCACACTGGAGGAATAACGCGATGAAGAGGTTTTAAGGGAGAATACCCTTGGTAAACACCTTCGGAAAAGCGTCTCTACATCCAGTCGACGGCACACCCTACCTGATTTATGGAAGTGAGCATATTTGTGGCATAGCGGCGTCACTATCTCGGAACGGTATAATTGACTACCGGCAAGTGCTCAAGCGCTTCGGTCGGCCAACGATTTTCATACTTTCACTGCCGATTAGGAAGGCTTGTGAGTCAAACCTCCTCGAATTCGGAAGGCTTCTTCGCGACTCGGTGCCACGAGTGAGGGCAGGTCGGCGCGCACCCAAAGTTGATTTTACCTTCACGCTCCGCATGGATTTACCGGCGGATTGTGTCCTTGCTCACGAGCATCCAAATTTCATCAAGGATCCACTATTGCGAATGCAACCTTACTACCCGTTAGACGGCGAAGAAGCGAGGGGACGATATGGCAGTTGAGCACTTTGTTGGGCGTCAAGATGCGGTCATGCATCTCAGAGACACTCTGACCGGCCACAATCACGCGGCGAGGAAACTCGCCGTGCAGAGCATCGAAGGCCCGGGTGGGATCGGCAAGACGTACCTGTTCGACCATGTGGCTAATACCACCAGTCTGAGCGGCCGAAACTTTCTCACGCTGAAAATCAACGGCAATGTCGATGGCAATGATCCGTTTGCCAGAACCCTCGTCAGGTCCGTGGCGCGGTTGGTGGACAGCGCTAAAGCCGACGCGATCCATCGCAAACCATCGGGGTTCTATTTTCCAGCGGTAGGCAACGTGATCAGGACTATAGAAATGATCCGTAACGAAGCCGTCGCAGAGTTGCAGAAACAGCTTCCTGACAATGAGAAGGGGCGGGCGGCACTGTTGCGACTCCTCGATCTCGCGTTCGAGACGGGAAAGCGTGTGAACGAAGCAATTCCGATCACCAAGAAGCGAGTCAACGTCCGGGAGTTGGAGATTGCGAAACAGCTTTTGGAAGAAATCGTCCCCACCTTGGTCAGCCTCCAGGAGGAAGGTGCGTACTTTTTTGAAAAGCTCGGGTTGTTCAGTTCATCAAGAGCACTACGGAACTCAATTAAGGAGAACGCCTGCAAGGCCCTCGCCGATGCTTTGGTGTCCGATCTGTCGGCTATCCTCGGACATTGGAGGAAGGAGGACAAAAAAAAGGCTACGCATAGCAAAGTTCAGGGCATTAACCGCCTGTTGCTGATTCTCGACAACTACGAGAAGCTTCAAGAATCGCTCGACGAATTTTTGGTTGGATACTTCCTCCCCGCTCTGCACTCGGCGAACTTTGAATCAACCGTCATCCTTTTGGTTCGGGATACATTGGAGGTGACTCACCCAGCATGGGACCAACACATAAAGCAGAATCTGCTCCCACGCGTGGATCTCGGCCACCTGTCGCGTGCTGAAATGGATCAAATGGTCGAATCGTTCGGCATTCAGTCTGCGGACGAGAAAGACCGGGCTTGGCGGGATACTGAGGGTTACCCGTTCCATGTGCAGCTTTGGGTAGAAGAGATAGAGTCCGGTGGTCGCACTGCTGTCATGCTCAAGCGATTCCACGACCGAATTACTCGCTGGATGAGCGACGGTCCAAAGCGTTGGCTCGAACACGCGCTCTTTTTGGACGTGGTAAACATCCGCTCACTGCGCGGGATGCTGGGCAGTAATGATGAAGCACATGAGGCGTTCCGTTGGTTCGAGCGCACGGGGGATGTTCGGGACACTGCTGGCACTTCTTTCCGTGTCAGAGAGTATCTCCGGTCGCGCTTGGTGGACTATCTTCGCGTCAGTGATCCCGACCGTTGCGAGGAATTGGAGTCTCGCAGTCGGTCGGCAGTCACCTGACCTATTACGAATGGCAAATGGGGATTCGCTGAGGTCGGCTCGCACTTCCCCCCTCCTTGCCAAGTTGAAGACTTGGCAAGGCCGTATTCACGCAAGGAAGCTGAGCTTCGTGGTGAGGGGCTGGTCGAGGAGGGGAACGGCGGGGACAGACCTGTAGTCCCTGACCTGTAGTCCCTCGCTGTTTCGCTTCGAGACGACGTGCTCGGTGTTCACGAAATTCCGGCGTACCCCAGACAAAGCGCGCGATCAGGATTGGCTAGAGATATTTGTTTGCGCTACGCAAGTCCCATGACCAAACCAACCGGCGTCGTAGATTGTGCAACGGTAGATGAGTTCCTCAAGCTCCTTTCGCCACGCGGCGAGCTGTTGGGTGGAGACGGAGATGGCCCCGGAGCCTGGCTCTATCGAGGCCACGCCGATGCCGGGTGGCCATTAGTCCCCCAAGCTCTTAGAGAAAACTCGAAAGAGCTTCGGCGGTTCGTACCGGGCGACTATCAGACCGCTAAGGAGCAGATCGACGGCGAGATGAAAGCGCTCGCTCTATTTTTCCACGAAGCTGACCGGTCTGGATTGACGATTCCCGAAGATACGCAGGCTCTGCGGGGCATTCTGAGAGGTGATACTCCCACAGTCGAGTGGCCGCCAGAGGAGCTCCTGTCATTGATGGCAATCGCTCAACATCACGGACTGCCCACACGCCTTCTCGATTGGTCGCGACATCCTTTGAAGGCGGCATATTTCGCCGCATCAAAAGCGGCAGAGGACCCCTCGAAATCAGAATCCGGGAAGCTCGGCGTATGGGTGATGTCGCATCGGTTGTTTGAAACGCACCAATGCAAACCACCGCTGAGAATCGTAACGGCACCAAGTTCCACGAATCTCAACCTCCGAGCCCAAGAAGGGGTGTTCACTCTGGCACGCCCTGTTTGCAATCACCATTTGCAGGTTGACCGCAGGTCCGTGGACGAACTTGTGGAGACTGAATTCAACACGTTTTTGCCGGAGGGGACTTCGCTTTTCCATCTTACGCTTCCGGCAGAACACACCGGAAGGTTACTGTGGGAACTTGCGCGTGACGGGATTGTCCAGTCGCGGATGTTTCCTGATTTCTACGGAGTAGTTCGGGGGATGCTGGAAGTTGCGCGCTACGAACACGTCTGATTCTGTCGAGGAACGGAGCGCCGCTCCCGCCACCCGCCACGCAATGGAATTGCCCCCGGATAGGTGCGTTCCCAAAGCCCCACTTTGGGAACGAGGGTGAAGAAAGGAATTTGGGACGCATTGCTCCACGAACTCCGTTTCGTCGCCTTGGCCAGCAAGCTCCGCCGCCCGGCGGTGCGCCCGGTTTGACGAAGACGGAAACCCGACTCCCATCGCGTTCCATCGGGGCTGAACCGCCGATGGCCGGATGCGTGGGAGGACTTTCAGCCTGGCACGGCGGGCGAGCTTGCGCTGCCGATCGTCGAAGGAGACGAAGACGCGGGCACCCAGCGTGAGCGCCGCCGCGACGTGCAGAATATCCAGGCACCGCGCGAGGGTGCTGGCGGCATTAGCGCGCCTCGTGCCGATCCTGTGGAGTCATCATTCCGGGTCGGAAGTGATGAAGCCGATCGCGACTCCGATCATCGGCGGCATGCTGAGCACCTTCATCCAAATCCTCATCGCGACGGCGGTGCTCTTCGCACGGCTGCGCGGAAGGATACTCGTGCCAGCGGTGCCGGCTGCGACGGATTGATTTCATGCGAACGCGCTCCGGCCATTCACGTTGGCCGCGTGCATCTGTCTGCGGACCGTCGCCCCGCGCCACGAAAGCCGACTTACCAAACGCTTACAATTCCCCCTCGATCCCGAAACAATGCGCTGACAACGCCAGTCTAGTCTTCCCACCATGAAACACTGCCACATCCCCTCCGTCCTTTGTCTTTCATTGGCTCTCTCGCGCCGGCCCAATTTCGTCATCATCATGGGCGAGGCGCAGGGCTGGGCGCCGTCTTCCGTGCAGATGGATGACGCGGTGCCGGGATCGAAGAGCACACTCGCGAAGACGCCCGCGCTCGAAAAACTCGCGGCGGACGGGATGCGCTTTGCGAGTTTCTACGCGGCATCACCGCGTTGCACGCCGACGCGCGTGGCGCTCTTCACGGGGAAATGCCCGACGGCGCTGCACATGACTTTCGCCGCGGGCCGGGCGTGAAGGCCGGCGTGTGCTCGCACACTTTCGCGACGACGGTGGACATCCTGCCTACCATCGCGGCCATCGCTCATGTGAAGGAGCCGCTGCCGAAAGGCATCGAGGGAGGCAGTCTCGCGACCGTGCTCGGCGGCGCGGCGAACGCATCGGTGAAGCGTGCGCGAGAGGAATTAGTGGCGCACTTTCCGCACTACGACAAGGACGAGCAGGGCCCGGCATCCGCACTCGTGCTCGGCAATGTGAAGCTGATCCATCCCTACGACACGAATGTGCCGATGCTGTTCGACCTGTCGAAGGACATGAGCGAACAGCACGATCTCGCAAAGGAACGCGCGAAGGAAACAGCGGACCTCGATCGGCGGCTGAACGAATACCTCAGCCTCGTGAACGCGGGGATGCCCTTGCCTAATCCGAAATACGACGCGAGCAAGGCGCAGCCATTTCAGGAGCGCCGCGGAGGAAAGGATCCCGGCGGCAAAGGCAAAATGAAGCCGGACGCACAATGAAATCCGCCCATTGTTTTGCAATGGCGCTGCTTGCAGGCGTGTCGCTATTCGGGCGGACAAGCTGCAGGTCACGGGGCGCTTCGTTTCGCATCAGTGGTTGAAGACAAACTCCGCCGAGTTCATCAGCGACCAGAGCACGTCCTCAGTCGCGCTGCGCCGGGTTGCTCCTTCCGCGGAAAATGTGGCCGTCGCGATTTTCATCTCATCGTCAGTCGGCTTGCGCGAATAGCAGGCGAGGTAGATTTGCGCGACGATTTCCTCGGGCGTGAGCTTGCCTGCGGTGAGCGACTGCGCGCGCGCCCGCGCTTCGGTGCTCGCGAGTTTTTCCTGGAGCAACTTGGAATTCATGAGGTGCAGCGCCTGCACGATGCTCGGCTTCGCGTCGCGTTCGCAGGGGCAGTCGCTGCTCGAGTTTGGGCGGCTGAACGCGTCCATTGTTTGCGAATCAATCTTGTAGGTCCACGCCTGCATCGCGCGGCTGCCGGGGGCCATGCCGGGGAATTTATCGGGCACGCCGGTGATGTCCGCGATGGCGTCGGCGAGCGTTTCGGCGGGCAGGCGTCGGCGGTAGGCGCGGGAAAAATTACGCGTGTCGCCGCGGTTCGTTTCGTTCGGTGCCGCGCTGAGTTGATAGAGGCGCGAACTCAGGATCGTTCGCATCAGCGCCTTGAGGTCGAACTTCTGCTTCACGAATTCCTGGCCGAGCGCATCGAGCAGCGCGGGGTTTGATGGCGGATTCGAGATGCGGAAATCATCCACGGGATCCACGATGCCGCGCCCGAAGAATGCGGCCCACACACGATTGGAAATCGCCCGCGCGAAGAACGGGTTTTTCGAATCGGTCATCCAGTCCGCGAGCGCGCGGCGCGGATCGCTCGTGTCTTCGGCTTTCACCGCGGGGCCATCGGGCGCCTGCGGCTGCATGACTTCATTCGTCACGGGATGTTTCACCGATTTTCCCGGAGCAAAATAGAACGTCTCATTTCCCGCCGAGATCGGCGCGGAGATGCCGGCACCCTTGCGGCCCATCGGGCCGAAGAACGCAGCGAAGCGGTAGAAATCGTCCTGCCCCCATTTCTCGTTCGGATGGTGATGGCACTTCGCGCAGTCGAGCCGCACGCCGAGGAAAAGCTGGCTGAACATCGTCGTGAATTCCGCCGGCTCGCGCTTGTCGCGATACACCACGGCGGGGCCGGAGCGGTGCGTGTTGCCCTCGCTCGTGATGATGTCGCGCACGAACTGATCATACGGCTTGTTCGCGCGGAAGCTCTCGCGCAGCCACTGGTCGAGCACATACACGCTCTTGATGCCTGCGCGATCAGTATTCGGCCGCAGCAGGTCGGCCCATTTGTTCGCCCAGAAGTCCGCCCACGCAGGATGCGCGAGCAGACGCTCGATGAGCTTCTCGCGCTTCTTCGGATCGGTATCGTCGAGAAATGCGCGCGCATCTTCGGGCGTCGGCAGGACGCCGATCGTGTCGAGCGATGCGCGCCGCAGGAATTCCGAATCGCTGCATGGCTCCGATGGGAAAAGCCCGAGCCGCTTGAAGTGCGCGTACGCCTTTACATCGATGACGTTGTTCACCGGCAGCGCCGTGTATCTCTCATCCGGCAGCAATTTGTCCGCAGGCACGCTGATCCGCGAATCGCCCACGAGCCCCATGTAGCGCGCGATGATGACGCCCTCACCGCTCAGGTTGCCGATGCGCACGAGTCCGTCCTCGGTCACGCTCGCGATCTCCTTGTCGTTCGAGTCAAAGCTCGCGAGTCCCGTCACGTCACGCTCGGAGCCGTCGGAATAGCGCGCCTTCACGGTGAGCTGTTGTGGCGCGGATTTTTTGTAACTGCGCTCGGCAGGCGTGACGGTGAGGCGGTCGAGCGACGGTTCGTTATCCGCGTGATAGACCATGCCGCCGCGAATCCACTGCACGATCGTGCGGTATGCGGCGGAGTTTTTCTCGATGCGCTCGCCGCCTTCGTGCGGCACAGCGAGCGTTGCTTTCAACAGCAGCAGACTCTCCTCCGGCGATGCGGGAAAAGTCCGGCGTCCGCGCGCTTCCTGCGTGATTTCGCGGTGGTCGGTCTGCGGGTCGAAGGAGAAAACCGTCAGGCGAAATCCATTCTGCCCGTCCGGCTTCGCGTGGCACGCGCCGGCGTTGCATCCGGCCTTGCTGAGAATAGGGAGGACATCGCGGACAAAACTCGGCGGCTCATTTTTCACCGTGTCCGGCTTCGCGCGCACCTCGAAGACGCGCACCTGCTTCCCGTCCTTGTCCCACTCGACCACACGCCCGTCCTGCGTGCCGGCGAATGCGCGCGCGCCATCCGCGCTCGCGGTGATCCCATGCAGCGCGCTCTCCGCACCGGGCAGCCGACGCTCCTTTGCGGATTCGGACGACTGCGTGCCGTTGTGCGCCTGCAGGTCCGTGTAGCGCGCGGCGTCACCGCCATCGGTCGCGACAAAAATCGCCGGCCCGCCCGGCACCCACACGAGCGACGTGACCGCGGCGCTGCGCTTGCCGAGGGAATTGATGCGCTCCTTCGTCTTCACGTCCCACAGCTTGAGTTGCTGGTCCGCACCGCCGCTGATGAGCCGCTCGGCCTTCTCGTCAAACGCCACCGCGAGCACCTGCGCCGTGTGGCCTTCGAGCTTCGCGATCTCTTTGTGAGTCGCGAGATCCCAGATCTTCACGAGCCGGTCGCCGCCCGCCGTCGCGAGCAGCTTCCCGTCGCGGCTTAGCGCGAGGTCAAATATCGTGTCGCTGTGCGCGAGCCATGACGCGGTGACCGCGCCCGTCGCAGTCTCGATGATGCGCACTGTCCCCTCCTCCGCCACGCGGCCATCCGCGGCGATGAACTCCTTTCCCTCGGGCAGAAAGCGCAGCGCCGTGATGCGATCGCCGAACTGTGATGCGGACACTCCTGTCCGCAGTGCCTCCGCTCCCGCATCGCCCGCAGATTCCGCGGACAGGAGTGTCCGCGTCACGTCCAGCGTCCCGCCATTCCACAGCACGATGCGGCGGAATGCACCCGTCGCGAGGTGCTTCCCATCCGCACTCCACGCGATGGACTGCACGGGATCGAGGTGCGCACAAGCACGCGCCACGACAGCAGGCTCCGCTCCGGTGACATCATAGAGCACGACTTCGTTTCCGCAGCCGACCGCAAGCCGCTTCGCATCCGGCGAAAGCGCGAGCGCGAGCACCGGATGATGCGCCGCTGGCAGCGCCGCGAACGAGACCGTCCGCGGCGCGGAGGGCTGATTCTTCAGCGCAGCGGCATCCCACGGCGCACCTTCTTTCACCCAGCGGCGGAGCAATTCGATCTGTGCGGCATCGAGCTGCTTCTTCGGCGGCATGTGCGGGTCCGCGTCCGCTGCGAGCGAGGAGAGCAGCGGGCTCTTTCCCGGCTTGCCGACGGTGAGCGCCGCGCCGTCATCGCCGCCTTTCAGCAATGCCTCGCGCGAAGTCATCACCAGCCCGCCCTTTTTCTTCTGATCGTTGTGGCAGGAAAAACAGTTCGACTTCAACACCCGCATCGCCTCCGCGGTCTCGGTGGGCTTCAGTGCAGCGTGTGCGGACGACGTGAAGAGAACCACTAGCACAAAGAGTCGCGCGGCGATGGACAGACGTGGGCGCAAAATGCCCGGAGTAAAGATCCCCGCAATCCCCACCACACTCCTGTGCTCCCTCGTCAGCGGGGGATTGGGAAACCAGGCATCACCGGACTCATTTCGCCCGCAGCAGGAAATCCTCCCGGTCCGTGCCTCATCGCCGGAGTCCCGATTGCCGCCTGAGCTTTTGGTGGGGTTCACAATGCTAGATGAACCGGAAGTCCCTCTCCCCTTAGCCAGAACGACGGCCCATCGCGGAGGCACAGCGCTCGCCCTGCGTTGCCAGCGCCCGGCACAGACAGCGGCCCCGCATTGGCCCGTCTGCTACAATCACTTCCAGACCCGCAACCGACGGCGTGAGGGCGCAGGCTGTCTCTCCCTCCGTCTGCGCACGCGCCCGCGAAACATCGCGGCACCGCCTCCCTCCGCTATGCCGCCTGCACCACCGGTCGTGCGCCAGGCGCGGGCTGTTCATTCGTGCCGCGGCTTCCCGTCGTCACGATCGACCATGCGGACCAGTGTGCGCTCACAAACTGCGAATTCACCGTCTCGAACTGCACCACCAGCCTGTCGAGTTGCTAACTGAGGATCCGCGCGGGCGAACTCGCCATCGATCGCAGTCGTGATCGCCGCCTTCCCGGCAATCGCCGCCCGCGGGCTGGCGACCATCGCGCTGTACGCGGTGATGGCACTCTGCAAATCCGTCAGCTTCGTCGCATCCAGCCCGCAATCCTTCATCGCCGCCTTGCCCTTCGCCACCAAGCCTGCCGCGATGTCATGCACCGCCTGCGCCCGGTCATCGAGCTGCGAATCGCGCAATTCCTTCAGTGCGCTCTTGGAAAAACTCACCTGCGCCTCCAGCTTCGCGTCACCAATGCCCGAGGCATACGCCGCCACCGCGCCACCGATCTCCAGCGCGCGATTGATCACCGACTCCGCGAGCCGGTTCTTATCCACCGCGATGCCCTTCGTGGGCATCCCCTGTTGCTGTTCGAGCGCCGCGAGCACATTCAGGCTCCCGCAAAATTGCACAGTTCCGCGCTCAAAGGCCGGCAGTTCGCTCCCGATCGATTTGCTCTCCACACGCTCGATAGTGATCTTCAGAGCTGCATAGCTGGTGATTTTGTCCGTCTGACGTTTGTTCATGGCAGTGTTTGTTCTGTTTGATTAGTTGAATAGTGAAGGCCCCCTCCGCCCGCGAACGAGTCCGCAGGAATCATGGACCTGCGCGCTGTAACGCAGATGCGCTGCCAGCGAGGAACTCGCTTTTTTACTGCGACGGAATCGCAGTGGCTGCGGCACCCTCGCCGCGACTTGTCTCCGCGGCGCGTCCGCCGCGTGAGATTGCCGCGGCGCGGGCAGACGGGCACCCTGACGACGAGGCTTTGCAGGGTCTTTTGCGACGAGGGCGTCGCATCCACCCGGAGCCACCCGCTGCGACTTCTGGCACTGTTGCCGAAGCGCATGACACGTTCTGGAAATCTTCTGCCTTTGTCCTGCTGGTGCTCTTTGCCTCTCTCCCTCACGCTCCGTAACCGCCAGCACGAGCACGACCGGCAGAAACGATCGCCGACCACCTTCAAATTGAGCCGCCGCCAATGCTTCGGTCCACTCTACCCCAGCGGCTTGAGCCGCAGACCGCGCAGCGTTGTCAGGCCATTGGCTTCCACATGGCGCAGCGGGCGCGCGCCGCTCGTGCGCTTGGGGCCGAAGCGGTGGCGCTCGTGCTCGAAGATGCCATTGACGAATTCCTTCGTCCCCAGCACCGCGCCATCGCAAAAGTAGCGCACCCGGCAGCTCAACATTTCCCAATGACTAAGCTTGCCTTTCGTGGCTAATACTTCCTCCACCCGCTGGCGGCCGATGCCGCGCTTGACCCGCTGTCCGTTCGCCCCGGGATTGCGCTGCTCGCCTGCTCCGAAAAGCAGTTCCCGGTATTTCTCGATGCTCTCGCCTTCGCCGATGTCTCCGTGCGCCCAGGTGGTGATTGCCGTCTTCAGTCCGCTGCGTGCACGCCTTTTCCCCGCCACTGCCGACGCATAGCCGCACCAGCGGTATTCCTTTGGATCGTCCACCAGTCCCGCCCGCACCGGATTCAGGTCGATGTAGGTGGCCATCGTCACCAGCGCCTGGCCGCTCTCCACCAGCACGCTCTTGAAGCGCTCCTCCCACAGCGTGCCCTTGCGCCCCTGCCGCCGGTTGTGCCACCCGGTGAAGCGCTGCTTGAGCCCTTTCATGAAGAAGCTAACATCCCACATCCGCCGGAAGAATCCCTCACGGAAAGCTTCTGCCTCCGCGTGCGCGCCGAGCTTGCGCAAGTTCTCCAACTGCCAGCGCACCTGGGCAAATGCCTCCGGGCTGTAGAGCCGCTTGAGTTTGGCCAGCAATTGCGCGTCATCCGGCATCTGCTCCGCGCGGCGCGGCACCTCCACGAGCACATGGAAGTGATTGCTCATGATGCAGTAAGTCACCACCCGCACCTCGCAAAACTCCTCATACAGCCGCAGGAGCCGGACGAATTCCTCCTTCTCCTCCGGCCCAAGGACAAATTTGCGGTCCACCACGCGGGAGATGCAATGGTAGTAGGCGAGCGGGTGATGGGGCGGGGCTTTGAGGCGGGATTGGCGCATGGCAAGGGGAGGGCAGTTGGAGCGGAGTTGGGAATGAATCCGGCTCCAAAACAGCGGCTTGCGCAAAATAGCGCAAGCCTTTTCTTCACTATTTGTCTGTCCCTTAGTCTTTGCGCCGACGGATGACCCGGATGCGGCGATGGCTCTGGAGGTTACCTGCAAAGCGCACTGTCCCGCGATCTCCGCATATCTCCCCGCGCCCGGCTGTGAGCTTGAAGAGGCACGCGGCTTCATCCGGCACATTCTGTCCGAGTTCATCACGGAAGACGATCTGCACAAAGTCCCGCCCCAAGGCCGGCAGGTTACGCAGTTACATGATGCAGGCGGTGCGCAATCATTAGTCCGATGCGCGCCGCGATGCCGCGCGACTGAATCGCTGTGGTGGGCAGAGCATCGTATCAATGGGAGAGACGGAGTCCTTCGGCGTGCCCAGCCAGCCGGTGGTGGCGGATGCGTGGTTTGAGCGACGCTGGGCTTGGTCCGCGATGACGTTTCTGTACTATTGGTCCGTCACTCTGTCTCCCAAGATGCACAAAGACCTCTGCTCTCTCCCTTCGGTCACACACAGTTCGCCACGTGGAGCGATGACAGCAGCCTTCCAAGCGCCTTTGCCCACGATTTTGTAACCTCGCACCTTAGAAGCAATGCCTTTCGGATATTCTCTCGCGCCTCGCCCGAGCGCGTTGATTAATGTACTGGTACTATCCTGATGTACAACTACTTACACTTGGGATGCCGAAACATCCCAAGCAAAAGCATCGCCACAAAACCCGCGTCAAAAGCCGCAGCAGCGCCTGTCCGGGCAAGCCTCCCAAGCGCGATGAGTTGGGGTTTGCCGCCGCCTTCAAGCAGTTGCTCGGCGGCTCCCGTTTGCCCGCGGTGGGCCGCCGCCGCGGGCGCAAGCCGCAGGTGCCACTGAGCGAACTGCTCCCCGCGCTGGTCTTCCATTTCATGAACTCCTCGGGCACGCTGGCCGAGCACGCGCGGCTGCTTTTCGGCCGCTCGCTCGCTGAAAGTTCGTGGAGCGACCGGCGCGCACGCCTGCCCTGGATGGTCTTTGCCGAACTCATGCGGCTGGCGCTGCGGCCCCTCGCGGATGCGAAGAAAAACACCGCCGCTTTCTGGCGCGGCTGGCGGCTGGTCGCGCTGGACGGCACGCAATTCAGCCACACCAACACCCCGCAAATCAAAGCCACCGTGCACAAGGCCCGCAGCCGCCGCGGACGCGCGGCGTTTGCGAAAATCACCACCGGCGTGCTGCTTGAACTCGGGCTGCACAACCCGCTGGCCGCGGCCATCGGGCGCGGCGGGCAGTCCGAATGGGCGCTCGCCATCGAACTGCTCGCGGCGCTGCCCAAGGGCGCGCTGCTGCTCGCCGACCGGCTCCACGGCTGCGCGGCATTCGCGGCGCTGGCGCTGGATGCGTGCGAACGAGCCGGCAGCCACTTCCTCTTTCGCGCGCGCACACAGATCAAAGCGCGCGTCATCAAAAAGCTCGCGGACGGCAGCCGCCTCATCCGGCTTCCCGTGCGGGAAAAAGGAAGTCCGCGCACCATCACACGCTGGCTGGAGCTGCGGGAGATCCGCGTGCGCGTGGCGCGGCGCGGCCACCGCGCCGTGGAGATGCGGCTGTGGACGAGCCTGCCCGACAGCAAGACCGCACCGGCGCAGGAAATCGCCGCGCTCTACGCCCAGCGCTGGGAGCACGAACTGTATTACCGCGAACTCAAACGCACGCTGCGAAAGAACGAAGTGCTCC
>Ga0209181_10008151_pt1 | contig 14142 bp, 11 predicted proteins | sample MAT05_FD_187208 | JGI IMG/M metagenome (GOLD analysis project Ga0209181, IMG submission 187208) | Freshwater microbial communities from Lake Fryxell liftoff mats and glacier meltwater in Antarctica - MAT-05 (SPAdes) (version 2) | ecosystem: Environmental > Aquatic > Freshwater > Ice > Liftoff... | reverse complement strand
ACTACCGGTAAAATTATTGTAGCTGGTAAATCCATTTCTACAAATGCTGACTTTTCAATTAAGTTGGAAGATTATGGTGTAAATGGTACTGCAATTGGCGCAGGAAAGGTTGCAACTGAACCAAAAATTTCTGTATCTGCGGATTTACAATAAGCAAAATAAAAGAATAAAATAAAAAAAGCTTTTGCCCAAACAGGCAGAAGCTTTTCTATTGTTTGAAACTATTAAGCATTTGCTGTTGGAGTTTTTTTTAAAAGCCCCGCAGACTATGTTCAACCGGAAAGGTTGTAAATGTTTAATAACGTAAAAGAAGCTGGATTTGAAACCAGACTTTTGGTCAGCCTTTCTATGTATGCGTTGCCGAAAACTAATTAGCAACTTTAAAATTAGGAAAGCTTAATAAAAAAGAATTTAGCTTATTGTCGGTATTACTAACAGTGATTGCTCCATTCATTTTCATGGCAAGTATTTTTATTGCATCAAGATTGAGCACTACGCTACCGTTCACAATACCGCTATTTTCTTTAACTGTTACAAAAACAACATCATCATATTCCTTTGCTTCAATGCGAATACAACTATGATTTGTATTGCTGACTACCGCACTCAGGAGCTGATTCAACAGGGTTGTTAATATGATTTCGTTGGTTTCAATTTGAAATTCGGATGATACCTCATTCACGATAAAGCTATGTCGCTTTGCGGCGGTTAACCTTAGGTTACCTGCTGCCAGGTTTACCATTTTTTGTAAGCTTTTGGTTATTAAAACCGGTATAGGGCCACTTTGTATGCTGGTACTCATTTTATTATTTTTTATAGATTAAAAAATCTGTTTTGATAAGGTGTTATTAATTGATTAAGCCATTATTGTTTCCCATCGAACCATTAATGATTGATGTCAAAAGCAAAATAAATCTAATTTGCTTCGTTGGACTGTAGTTTAGATACATCTTTTCTCATCCTGTTTTTATTCTTTTCTTGTAGTACTGTTTTGAGGGATACAAGGTTTTTGTGCGTTCTGCTGTAGGTGATTAGATCACCAAAACTACCGTTGATGATTGATTGATTGATTCCTGTGTTGTTGAAGCCATGTCTACCACGAGGATTGAAGTGAACACCTCTTTACCATTTACAAAAACACTTTTTAAACGATAGGATAAAGGATCGTTGTTTAAATTATTGGGAGTAATGATTGTTGTATAATTGTTATTTTTCTTAGAAAAGCCTTTTGCCGCAATGGTTTCAATTGGCTCAAAGTGCTGTCCGTCAATACTACACTGTAGTTTAAAATGGCTGGTATTTGTTTCAGCCTTTGTTTGCCAACGAATCTGAAGCATATTGTTTGCAAGTGTGCTTTCCAGCATATTTCCGGATGCTCCTGTTTTTTCATACTGTAAATACTTTGGAAGTATAATTTCGTTGTCGTTGTAAATTCGTTTGGTGGGTTGCGTATTGTCAAACATCAATTTTTTAGTCTGTGCTTCTACAACAGATATTGATACTGATAACATAAATCCTAAAATAATTTTGTTGAATGCGTTCATGTTATTTTTTGTGGTGGTTAATTTTGTTTGGTAATTGCAGTCATCGTGCCAATTAACGTAACCATTATCCAGTAAGGGTTACGTGAAAATTTAATGATACTGATTTCCATATAATGGACAAAAGTTTTATTATGTGTACAATTGGATGCTGTCCGGCGCAATTTCTAAATATCACCTTTGATAGTTGCTTTGTAATTTCAGCCAGTCTGGTTCAGGTATTTTCAAACACCTTCAAAATAAATTTGTGGTAGTTCTTAAAATCTTTTTCCCTGCTAACCCATCACATTTTTGGGAAAATTGAGCTACTGGTTATTTTTATTGATGCTAGTAACGGACAGTTTTTAGTAGTTAACCTGTTTTCGTTGGTAAAACCGTATATATTTGCGGCCTTACCAATTTTAAATGAAACAATGTACAAAGCGGTTTTTTTAGACATGGATGGCACTTTATTACGAAAGGATCACACCATTAGCGACGTTACCAAAAAGGCTATACAAGATCTGTTGAACAAGGGAATCATCATTGTACCCATTTCTGCCCGACCGCTACATGGCATACTACCCATCACGCAGAACGTGTTTCCTGAAAGCATTCCTGTTGTTAGTTTAAATGGCGGGTATATTTTGCACAATAAAGAAATAATTTGCCAGACTGATATTGCTTTATCAGAAGCAGCCCTTATTCACCATGAATTAGAGAACTACGATGTGGCAGTAATGTATTATTGCCAGATGGAATGGTACGCAACTGTAGACAGGACAGAAGTAAAAAAGGAACAACGGATAACCCAGGTTAAAATAAAAATTCAACCATTTGAGCATTCCATGAAGGAATGGCATGCTATCAAAAGCGGTCCTAATAAGATATTAATTGCAGGAGATAAGGAGCTAATTATTGATATTGAAAAAAGGTTGCTCGAATTGCATGAGGGCAAATTCAATATTTATAAATCGCAGCCACGTTATCTTGAAATCATGAACCTCGAAGCGTCTAAAGCCGGAGCAGTTAAGTTTTTAGCAGCTAAGTATGGTATTCAGCAAAATGAAATCGTTGCCATTGGTGATAATTACAACGATAAGGGAATGATTGAATATGCCGGTATGGGTGTTGCAATGGGCAATGCTCCTGATGAAATAAAAGCTGCTGCCAACTATGTAACCGATACCAACAACAACGATGGCGTGGCAAAAGCGCTGGCGCATTTTTTTAAATAATTTCAGGGAAAAAGTACAACCACGTAAAAGGTCGTGCATTAAAGTTTTTTATCAGGCTGTTGGATTCCAACTGGAAGATTTTTGCCTGAAAAATAAAGCCCCCTTCGCTACTGATCGATGCATCATTGCAAATCAACTCTTTAGTTTCGTTCTGATGGTTTGGATAATTTCATCCGGGGTTTTTCGTATGTCTATCCGGTTTGCATCCTGCGGTATTTCTAACGCAGCAAACTGTGATTGTAAAAGTGAAGCTGGCATATAATGGTCGGCCCTGCTATTTAATCGTCCAAGTATCGTATTAAAATCTCCCTCCAGAAAAATCCATTGGCAGTTATCTTCAATCGATTCGCTGAGCCTTTCCCGGTAGCGTTGTTTCAAGGCGGAGCATACCAGTATCACGGGGTGTTTCTTATTCGCTTCAACTACAAAATTATTTATGCCATCAAGCCACGGCTGCCGGTCTTCATCCGTTAGCGGAATGCCTGCATTCATTTTGGCCTTGTTTTCAATAGAATGAAAATCATCTGCATCATAAAAAGGATATCCTGTTTTTTGGGACAAAAGTTTTCCAATGGTTGTTTTACCACTGCCCGAAACGCCCATGATATAAATTACCGGATAGCTCATTTTAATGCAACTGTTTTCTAAAATACAATTTAATGGGATTGGTTGAAACTTGAAATTTGTCATCTCTTTAAAAACATTACAATGGCTCCCATCAAGGTCAATAAAATCACTACTTTCCGGTAACTGTCATCCTTTATTTTTGAAACTATTTTAAGACCGGCCCAGAAGCCGCCAATCAATGCAGGCAATAGCAACAGATCGGTTTGAAGCGTAACCAGGTTGATGTTTTTCCAGTAAAAAACCTGGAAGGGAAGTTTGAATAAATTAATGACCAGAAAAAGCCATGCTGCCGTGCCAATGAAATCATTTTTGGGCATCCGCATCGCCAGGAAATAGATATTTGAAAATGCACCGGCGAGGTTGCCCAGCATGGTAGTAAAGCCGGCAATCAGCCCCATGTTGGCAACAAATAATTTATTGGCAGGCACCGTTACAGATTTTCGAAATTCAAGCACCAGCATGATGATGACCGTTGAAATAATGATAATGGCCATCAGCTTTCTAAAGACCACTTCATTTAAATCCTTGCCCACATAAACACCGATTAAAATACCGATCATCATCCATGGGATTAGCTTCCAAAAATGTGACCACTGTGCATGTCGATGATAATATTTTACTGCCATAATATCTGCAACACAAAGCAGCGGCAGCACAATGCCCGTAGAAGCTTTGCCGCCAAAAACGATGGCCATGATGGTTACATTCATCATGTCGATCCCTTTTAATCCAGCCTTTGAGAGTCCAATGATAAAGGCTGCCACCAGGATGAGGCTCCAATCCAACAAAGAATAAGTATTGATAAAGTCCATTATTTGTTTCCGCTCTTTCTCTTCCAAAAAACAACAAGGCCGATGAGTAAAATAACACTAACTGATAAACCGATTAGAAAGTAGGGAGTGTCTGGCATAATGATGTTATTGATCAGTTATAAAAAAAATATTTCTCTAAATTAATCTAGTTTTTCAATTAAAATTCGTTTCGGTAAAATCAGTTGCCGGATTATAAAAACCTAGCTTTACATTCAACACCATAAATTAAAAATTATACTTTGTGCAAATGATTGATGGCATGCCACCAAAGCGAGAAGCTCCAGGCAGATAGTTAATAATTTTTTTGTAAGCATAAAATGAATTGAATTGATGTATTGACTTTGTATAGAAATATCTTAAAATGCTGGTTGAATTAAGTCGCATTTAAGTGGCTTATCGTAGGGTAGCTTATTTTTTAAAGATAGCAGATAATTATGTTCTAAACTTAAGTTCAGGATGGGTGGGTTAAAGTGCTGATAAAAAAGCAATTTTCCTGAACTGCCTCATTGGATTTATATTGGGCATTCAGCAAACATTCACCAGCTTTGTTTTAATATTTTTTGAACAGGCAGTGAAGCTATGGTCATCATCGTTGTGTCACTCACTTGTACTTTTACAACTATTGGCAGCACTCCTTATAAGCCCCCTTCTTGTATATGCCATTGGCGAAACCCCTGTAAAAAAATGAACCCCGGTGCCATTACGTAGCATCTTTTTTTTGGAGTTGATTTACTTAGCACATTTTGATAAGCAACAAAAAATAACAATCATCGAATTGAAAAGCTGCTTGGGTGCGGTAAATACTTTCTGCAATTTATAATCAGCTTAATTTTTACGATCAACCGTTGAACATCAGCTTTATCAGTTAAAAACCTGGATAGTAATAATGGTTGAATAAGAATCGCAGCGACCATTTAAAACCTAATACGACTTTCTCAAAGTATTGATTGTCAATATAAGTTACCTGAAATAGCAAGGTAGTTTACCTGGTTTTTCGATTCACCTGACATTTTTTCTGTGGAAAAGTTAGTTAGCTGAAAATCAGTGCATTAACCTGTCAGCGTAGTTTTACGTACCCCGTTTCTTAGGTTTTTGGAGCAAGTAACCCTATTTTTGCGCTCGCATCTCAGATACAATGATGCCTTGCAGTACGATCCGCATTTTTCAGCGGTCATCACATTACAGAATCAAACTACATAAAAACCTCCAATACTATAGTTAATAACTGTTGAAGCGATCCATTTCCTATGAGTATTTCTTTACGTAAAACAGTATAATGAAACTGAATTTATTAAGTCAGGTTGGTTTGTTTGGCATCCTCGTATTTTTTTTCTACCAGGTAGTTGCACAACCACAAAACGAATTATTGTTACCCTATTTGCCGAATGATACACTCGCCGCAAAAGCAAAGGTTAACATCGAAGAAGCTATCAGTATTCCCTTGCAGTCTAATTTACACAACTATGTGGATCGTTATCTTGACGAAAATGCAGCGTTGCTGGATCAGATTAAAGAGCGGAACAGCGATAAGCTAAAAACCATACAGCAGATACTGCTTAAGCAAGGGTTGCCAGAAGGCTTGAAATATTTGGCAATTGTGGAATCGGAACTAAAGAACCGAGCTACTTCTGGTGCAGGTGCTGCAGGTATTTGGCAACTGATGCCCGAAACCGCAAGAACCTTTGGTTTAAAGGTGAATGCTAAAACCGATCAACGGCGGCAGGTATATCAAAGCTCCGTAGCCGCTGCCAATTATTTAAAAACCTTGTATAAAGAGTTTGATGATTGGTTGCTGGTAGTTGCTGCCTACAACTGCGGTTCAGGAAATGTGTATAAAGCAATCAGAAAATCGGGTAGCCGGGATTTCTGGAAAATGCAGCGCTATTTGCCAGCCGAAACCAAGGGCCATGTAAAGCATTTCATCGCTACCCATTTTCATTATGAAGCCAATGGGAGTATGGTAACACTTACCAAAAAAGAACGGATCATTTACCTTGCAACATTGAATAAAACAGTGCAGGACGATGCAAAACAAAACAAAGGTGTTTTACCAGATTCCAGTAAACAAACAACGGTTGACATAGTCGTTACACAGCAATAAGATTACTTTAAGAAAGTAATGATTATTACAAAACAACAACTATAAAAAAGGAGCAATTGCAGTAATGCAATGCTCCTTTTTTTAAAATTGAACGACACCTGATTACATGCTGCCAACAATCCAACGATCCAACAATTTAACAATCCAACAATCCAATAATTCAACTGCCAACTACCCAACAATCCACCACTAAGCCAGATTTCTTATCAATACTTCCCGATCAAAAAAACGTTTGGCTGCAGCATCAATAAAGGGTTTGCTCACATCTACCACACCTGCATCTTTCACCACGCCTGCCTTATCCAGCAAGGGCATCGCCTCTTTAGTAGCAGCAATCGCTTTCAGGTGACCAAATGCATCCATTACCCATTGCACCGCAGCGCCTTCTTTCAATAGCATCGCAGTACCATTGTCAGAAAGGATTACCGCTACTGCATCAAATAATTGCGAGGGCGTACCCGCAAGCTGTCCATCCGCTTTTATGGTTGATTTATCAGAAAGTACAATGCCATTCAGTTTGGGGGCTACCAGTTTACAGTTACCGCCTGCCTTTGCAATATCTTTTTTAAGTTTATCAATCGCTGAAGCATCGCTGCCATCTGCAATTAAAATGCCTACACATCTGCCCTGCAAAGACGTTTTCATATTTTTTTGAATAGAGAGCGCTGGTGATGGTTTAAAATCCTGCACAGGTGCAGCAGTTGGAGCTTTTGCCGGAAGAGGAATACCCAGGCCTTTCGCCACTCTTGCCGCCAGGTCCTCGGATGTATTCCGAAGGTTCGCTACCACACGAGGCGGTATATGCGCAAGGGTTACTTTCGATAATTCAAACACCAGCGCAGAGGCAATATGCGCCTGTTCATTTTCGGTTTGTGAAATAAAAAACATTCTCGCCTGGCTGTAATGATCCGCAAATGAAGCCGGGCGAATGCGTAATCTATCGCCTTGCTCTTCTTCCTCCGCACGTCCTTTAAAACTACTGAATCCTGTAACGGGGCATTCCCTCGGACCAGCTTCTTCCCCTGCCATATCCAGACTGTTGGGTTCATAATTTGCACGACCTTTAGGTACTTCCGTTTGCATCATCCCATCCCGCTGAAAATTCATAAACGGACACTTAGGTGCATTGATCGGTATCTGGTGAAAATTGGCCGTTCCCAACCTCGACTTTTGAGTATCCAGATAACTAAACAACCTGCCTTGCAGCAAAGGGTCGTCGGTGAAGTCTATACCCGGCACTACATTAGCCGGACAAAAAGCGACCTGCTCTGTTTCTGCAAAAAAGTTATCAGGGTTGCGATCCAGTACCATACGGCCGACAATTCTTATGGGTATCACTTCTTCTGGTATTAGCTTGGTAGAGTCCAGCACATCATACGGTAGTGAGTCTGCTTTTCTCTGATCAAATAATTGCATACCTAGTTCCCATTCCGGAAAATCACCCCGCTCAATGGCTTCATGCAAATCACGGCGGTGATAATCATTATCGGCTGACTGTAATTTGGCTGCCTCATCCCACACGGTTGATTGCAAACCCAGTTTAGGCTTCCAGTGAAATTTCACAAACGTTGATTTACCTTTGGCATTTACCAGCCGGAAAGTATGTATCCCAAAGCCTTCCATCATCCGCAACGAACGGGGGATCGCCCGGTCGCTCATAGCCCACATAATCATGTGCGAAGTTTCCGGCATCAACGATATAAAATCCCAAAACGTATCATGTGCGCTGGCCGCCTGCGGGTAACCTGTGTTGGCTTCCATTTTCACCGCATGTATCAGGTCAGGAAATTTGATGGCATCCTGTATAAAGAAAACCGGCATATTATTACCCACCAAATCCCAGTTACCTTCTTTGGTATAAAGCTTTACTGCAAAGCCACGCACATCCCTTGGTGTATCTACCGAACCGGCCCCACCTGCCACCGTTGAAATCCGGGTAAACAGTGGCGTCTTTTCACCAGCCCGTTGAAAAATATCTGCCTTAGTAATATCTGCCAATGATTCGTACAACTCAAAATAACCATGAGCGGCCGAACCCCTCGCATGTACAATCCGCTCTGGTATGCGCTCGTGGTCAAAATGAAATATCTTCTCCCGTAGCACAAAATCTTCCAATAGCACAGGACCACGTTGGCCAGATTTTAAACTATTCTGATTGTCAGAAATATGCATCCCCTGGTTATTGGTGAGGTAGGGATGCTGCTCGTCTGACGTTTGATGTGTTTCTCCACCCGGTGTTTTTTTGTTGGTGCTTTTCATTTTGATCATTTTTGTTGATTAAAAAAATCCGGCAGCACCTTTGCATTCACTGCATTCATGTGCCAGTCGCTTTATAAAGCGTAACCAAATTTCATCAAACCCTGTTCCGCAATCATCCCCGTGTATCAATTAAGAACGGTTCGCTTAAACGGGTAAAAAATTACACAGCTTTTTTTGATGTTGTGTGAAGAAGCCCTTAATGAAAGTATTCACCGGCCATCTCTTAGCCGGAGCGTTCTGTCGTTGCCGTTATTGGGCAATTGATTTGTTGGGCTTTGGGCGGCATTGTTGCGGAACTCTCTGCCAACGAAGTCAGTCAGGTACACCTGCACTGGTTATCAACGGGCTTATTATCTGGTGATCCCAATTGATTCAAGCAAGAAATTCTTTATAAACTACCTCAAGAAGGCGAAAAATGTAGATAATTTATTTTGCTTAATTTAGCTTGATATTTATAACTATAATTACGATGATAAAAAAAAAGAGAATCACTTTAAAGGATTTTTCTGCAGTTGATATCTTCTGTGGCGTTGGAGGGCTTACACATGGTCTAATCTTAGAAAGTATTCAGGTGAAGATTGGAATTGATTTTGATTCAACCTGCAAATATGCATTTGAAAAAAATAATAATGCAAAGTTCATTCACAAAGACGTAACAGAGCTTTCCGCTACTGAATTGAGAAAATACTTCCCTAAGGGTAAGAAAAAAATATTAGTTGGTTGCGCTCCCTGCCAACCGTTCTCTTTATATAACCACAAAACGGCCAAAGATCCAGCTAAACAACAAGCTGATAACAAATGGAAATTGCTTTATTCTTTTGGTGATTTAATTGAAAAAGTAAAACCAGATATCATTTCGATGGAAAATGTTCCCATGCTAGTTAAATTTAACAAAGGAAAAGTATTTAATGACTTTGTTTCTAAGCTTGAGCAATTGAATTATAATATATCTTGGGAAATTGTAAATGCACAGGATTATGGGGTGCCTCAAAGAAGAAAACGTTTAATTTTATTGGGCTCAAAGTTTGGCAAAATTAATTTGATTGAGAAGACAGTTGAAAATAACAAATATAAAACGGTGAGAGATGCCATTGGGCATTTACCGCCTGTTGAAGATGGTATTTCCCATCCTGATGACCTTTTACATAGAGCTAGAAAACTGACTGATTTAAATAAAAAACGTATTCGAGCTACGGCTGAAGGAGGATTTTGGCGTGATTGGGACACGAGTTTATGGCTTACCTGCCACAAAAAAGAAAGTGGTAAAGATTTTAATAGCGTTTACGGACGAATGAAATGGGATGAAGTCGCTCCTACAATGACGACTCATTGTATTGGGTTAAATAATGGTCGTTTTGGACATCCAGATCAGGATCGAGCAATATCCTTGAGAGAAGCATCTCTTATTCAAAGCTTTCCAGAAGACTATGAATTTATAGATCCAGTAGCTACTTTTAATTCTCAAAACATTGCAAAGCACATAGGAAATGCAGTCCCTGTGGGATTAGGGATTGCGATAGCGAAAAGTATAAAAAAACATATAGAACAAATTGGGTAAAGTTAAAGAAATTCAGAAAGAAGCATTACGTTGGCGTTTTGATGTCAACACATTTCGTTTGCTTGGTCGTGAATTAATTACTGATAGAATAACTGCTGTTTTTGAATTAGTTAAGAACTGCTATGATGCTAACTCAACAAGTGTATGCGTTGATTTTCAAAGTGTTTCTCAAAAGAATACCCAAGGTAGAATTGTCATTTCTGATAATGGGATAGGAATGTCATTTGATGATATAAGGGATAAATGGATGGTAGTTGGTACGAATAATAAAAGAGTAACACTGTATTCGGATGCTCCTTTCAACAGGAAGTTTGTCGGGGAAAAAGGTATTGGGAGGTTTGCAGTTGATAAACTTGGAGAACGAGTGTTGATACGAACAAAACAAATCGGCTCAAAGCAATGGCTGAATGTAAATATAAATTGGGACGAATACGAAACTAGGGCGGATGTCTCAAAGACTAACAATCAACTATCGCTTTTTACTGAAATAGATAATACTTATTATTGGGAAGATGGGGCTTCTGAAGAGCAAGGAACTCAAATAATCATTTCAAAGGTCAGTGAAACTTGGGATGAAAAAGATTTGAATTGGCTATACAGGGAATTAGGTAAACTCGTTTCCCCATTTTATAAAATAAATCCGCCGTTAGACATATATATAAATTCAGGCGATATAGAGGGTTACAGAAACAAACATGTGAAAGCAGAACCAACAAGATTTTATTCGCATCATGCTGAAATAGGGTTTAGTATTGAAAGTAAAATGCAAGAAACCCTGAAATTTGATGGACAAGAAGGTAAATTAATAATTGAACACATTGATATAAAATCGTTTGGCCCAATCAATTTGAAAATGTTTTACTTCAATGAGTCCGCAAAACGACAGTATGGTAAGATTTATAAAAACGACGACACACGTATTGATGGAATTAAAATATATCGTGATGGAATGATTACAACTCCTTTTGCAGAAAGCACAGCTACAATTTCAAAACGAAGAGATATTTTAGGTATCGATAAGAGAAGATGGCAGGGCACTTTTGATAAAGTAGGGACACGGGAAATTATTGGAGTGCTAGACATAAAACAAAATGAGAATTCAAAAATAATTGACGCAACAAACCGCCAAGATTTTTTAGACAATCAAGAATATAGGGATTTAAAAGATTTTGTAATTGAACAACTTGATGCATGGGGCCAGTTAAAGATGTTTGAAAGAGAATCGAAAAGAAGTAATGTTGAAAAAAAATTACAGAAAGCTGGTAAAGAAGTCAAAAGTTTTTCAACAGCAATAGCAATCATTGAGAGTGATTTAATTAAAGAAAAACCGGAATTAAAAGGAGTATTTGATAATATAAATATTCAAATTGATGAACTAAATACAGTTATCTCAGAAAGTATTAGTGAGCAGAAAAAATTTCAAACTGAAGTCACTCGTAAAGAAAATATTTATTTGAGCTTGATGTCGCTTCAGGATTACGCCTCAAATATTTCTCATGCTATTAGAACATCGCTTGGAAAAATAAAGAGAATGGCAGAGTTCTTTAAAGTAAATTTTCCCAATCCAAAAAAGGATGTATTTTTTAAGCAGTATGCAAATTTAATTTATGATGAAATGGCAACTTTATTAAAGGTTACAGATTTCATGTTAAGCTATGCTAGTTCCGATATCGATTTTGAAGATTTTAGTGTAAAAGAGTTAATTGAAGAATTGTTATTGAAAACTTATGAACAGACTTTTATTGTTGAAAAAATAAGTGTAGTTGTAGAAATAAAAGATGACTTTATAATTAATGCAAATAGGAAATTTTTTGAAGATATTTTTCAAAACCTTATTGCTAACTCCATAAAAGCATTGCAAGATGTAAAAGATAAAACTATTAAGTGCTCGGGTTATTTAGATGACAATAATTTCACTCTTTATTTTTCTGATAATGGAAAAGGCGTAAATGATGGAGATGAGAAATGGATTTTTGGATTATATAATACTCGAACAGCGGAACAAGGTGGGGCAGGAATTGGACTATACATTGTTGAAAAGAGAATCGAAGCATTAAAAGGAACTGTCGAGTTAATTGAAAATGAATTTAAACCTATGGGAGCTACTTTTAAAATTAAATTACCTTTTAATAAGCTATAAAATGAGTGCTCCTATAAAAATAGTTGTAATACATGATGGGTTAATCCCAAAAGTTGACCCACTTCTAGTGGAATTACAGGAAAAGTTTGGACTAAATGAAGTAATTCATTACGAAAACTCGAATGATGGGCTTGAATATGTATTAGGCAATCTTAATCAAAAAATGATTGTTATTCTTGATATGAATTTTAGTAAAGGCGAGCTATCAGGGCTGCAAGTATTTGAAAATATAAGAGATAAGACAGCTCTTGTTTATATAATTCTGATTACTGCAGATGAAGTTATTAAAATAAAGAATGAAGATTTGATTTTCTTAATTAATCATGATGCGTTTGCCCTAGAAAGCGTTACTGCTGATTATTCAAAAATCATTTCGCTTGTTGAAAATGCATCACATAAATTAGATGCAAGGGTTGATGCTGTTTTGGAGGATTGGATTACTAAACAATCAGATGAAAAAAGAGCGAAGCCATACTTAAAAACTAGAGAGGGCAAAACATATACTCTTGAAAATATACTTGAAAGTATTCGCCAACAAACAGAGATTGGTAAACAAATGGAGAGAAATATTCTAAAACTTTCAGTTGATTTATTGTCCCGCCAAAAAACCAAGCTTGATGATTAATACTTTTATTGCATTCGATGAAAATGATGATGATTTTGGTGAATATTTTTTTGAAAGTCATAACGATATAATTTCTGATTTTCAGAAAAATAAACTTATTAATTATGTTTCGATTTGTGGATTAAACTGTACTGAGAAGGGAATAATAGATATCTTAAATTCAATAAATGAAAATCCATTTGTCTTTATCGCAATTTCACACGGAAATGAAGATGAATTCTGTTCCCATGAGGTTTATATAAGTGCAACTAATGCAAATCAATTTCGAAACTCATTTATATATTCTACATCATGTTCTACAGGTAAGAATTTAGCAAAAATATTAATAGATAATGGCAGTCTAGCATTCATAGGTTACAATAATGAAATTTTCGTCCCATTGGATTATTCAAAATTATTTTATACTTGTGAGAATTATGGCATTAAGTCTTTTTTTAACAACGATGAAACTATTGAAACCTCTTATAATAAACTTATAGAACATTATACGGCTCAAATCGATATCCTTTTGTCTGGATCTATGGAAGACCTTATTATCGCTTCTACGTTACTTGATAATCGTGATAAACTTACTTTTTTAGGCAATGGTTCGTTGACAAGAAAATTTTTTAATTAATAAAAGTGGAATAGCCATAGAAAACGTTTCGACCCCGCTTTTGCACAAGCCCCCACTTATAACATTCGGTCATAGAATCTCCGCTGAATCGTTGAGTTAGTCTCTTATACTTGATTGCAATTTTAATGGTTTCACACAAGTAGACTCTTGAGCCAATAACTGAACAACTCGGCTAAATGGAACCGCATCCAGAGAAAGCAGCGTACTCATGCAAATTATGAACTTTCTGCCACAGCGTGGTGACCTCTTTGTAGAAAACACGGTAGTAATTTGTATTTACACCAGCGGGGTAAACCTTGTTCAAAGCAATGTATTTTTTGCCAGGTAATATCCTAAGCAAAAACGTTGCGTTACCAAACGAAAAGAGATCGCAGAAAGTGTCACTTCAAACAATCCGCTAAATATTAGCCAGGTTTATGGCGGTGGTGTAAGTTGCTTTTGATTAAGGCTGGCGTTAAGCGGGTTAGGTCCAAGGTCCCCGTCCATGCTCATTGCTCCTGAGATTGAGTTGCTTGGAACATGGTGAAATTTGCCACTTGGGAATAAGTGTCATTTCTGCAAAGGCATTTGCCACAAAGGCAACCGTGTCATAAAAGTCACCAATATCCCACAAAAAATTAAAGAAGCAAACCAACACCTGGCACAA
>Ga0209181_10008147_pt1 | contig 14143 bp, 9 predicted proteins | sample MAT05_FD_187208 | JGI IMG/M metagenome (GOLD analysis project Ga0209181, IMG submission 187208) | Freshwater microbial communities from Lake Fryxell liftoff mats and glacier meltwater in Antarctica - MAT-05 (SPAdes) (version 2) | ecosystem: Environmental > Aquatic > Freshwater > Ice > Liftoff... | reverse complement strand
CCAATCAGGTTTATGGTCTCAAAACAAAACCGGGACTGGAGACTCGACTACTTTCACTAAAAAAACAGAAAAGCAAATAACCTCAGCAGGAACACCATCAGCGGGCGAACCAGAAACAAAAGCTGAATCAGGAAAAGCCGGCGGGCAAATATCAAGCGACAAAAAAGAGCCTGAAGTATCGATTTCCGAAGCCCAAGCCAGTAGCGTAAAAACAGGCCAGGCAAGCCTTGGAACCCGCGGAAAGGTACCCGATAAAAACTTTAGTTCCGGCCCAAAAAGCCAAGGTTCAGCTTCAAAAACACGAAATAATTATAAATCACGGAAAAGTCTACCTCAAAAAAGAGTCCCTGAAAACGCCATAAAAACCGTCAATTTGTCGGAAAGCACTGCAACAACTGCTGAGTCAGCATCTCAACCTTTAAATACGGTTCCTTCGCAACAAAATCAAACCCTCCAAAACCTGAAGGGGAACCCAGGAGAGGCTGAAGATCTGCAAGCAAAAAATCTGACAACCAGTAATCTGCCAATCCTAGCTTCCTTAGCCAAGACTACGGCGGGTAAACCAATCATTAACTTACCCACCCCATTAATCCCATTTCCTATTCCGGCGCGCGTTGTAGTGCCCAAAAAGGTGTCTGTGCCGATTAAAGAACCGATTACAAATACCCCAGATCCTGTGACGGGCAAAAGGTTTTCTTTCGGATTATCGGTGGTCGGAGCGGCGTATCAAAAGCCAGACCAAGCAGATAAGTGGGCAGGCTGGGCTATCGGAGCTTTTGGGGATTATCGTTTGAATAAAAACTGGTCGCTCATGGTTGGTGCACAATGGCGTTTTCTGCCAGGATATGATGCAGGCGAAGATTCATTGAATTCCGTTTCGGCGGAACGACTGCGCTATTCATTCGGCTACAAAAGCGAGCTATGGCAACGCGAAACGCGTGGGTTGCACTATCTTGAAATACCGATTTCCGTGCGCTGGCAAAAGGATCGCTGGGGTCTTGAAAGTGGTGTTGCCGTTGGGAAACTCTTAACGGTACAGAATCAAACGAAATACACCGTAATTTCTTCCCTGGAACCTGCAAAAACCACCACTAAAAAGTTTGTCAAGGGCAATACTCAACCTTACAATCAAGTTAATTTTGCTGCCTTTGCAGGGGTAGCCTATCGTTTAAATAATCGACTTTCACTGACTTCGCGGGTGCAGTATCGGTTTACACCAGTTTTCAAGCCGGACATTGAACGTGTCAATAACAAAGGGTTCGGCAATGTGGAATTAGGGCTTAGGGTTCGTTTGTTTTAAAATTCAACCGTTCCAAACCACCAATACTAAAAATTATGCATAAAATACTCCTTTCCATAGTGCTGGCTGCCCTGATATGGTCGGCTTGCACGAAGTCAGATTTTCCCGATCCGATAGTCGAAACCCCGGTATTTATGGTAAAAATCGATTCGATGCCTGAAGGCCCTGCCTCTACGACAGCCGGAGAGGATGGAATCTACCTCTTCACCGAGGTGAGTCAAAGATTTGGCGGTTTCCTGGTATTATCCGGGACTTTTGCAGATTCAAAATGCCCAGAGGGAGATTGTCCAGGTAGTCTTCGATTTGAATTTTGGAATGAATGGCTTGAAGATTTTGTGAGACCAGACACCCTTTTCAGTGAAGGAACCTGGCCATATTTCCAGCTTTATAGTCCTGATCTCCAACCCAAAACGGTGGCCATTCGGTGGGTGCGGTCTGATGGGACGGTATTTCGCTCCGACATTTTTTTTCCGCCTCCAAATCAAGACTCCCTTCATTTCAACGTCTCCAAATCAGGATCTTGGGAAAACAATGAAAACGGAGAAAAGACCTGGAAAATGAACATAGACTTTGCCTGCCTATTATTTGACTCCACGCAGCAGAACCAAGCCAAATTTGTAAAAGGCAGTGGTGTAATTGCAGTGGCCTATCGATAGTTCGTCAATAACGTATCTTTGCGCCATGACGCGCATCAAAACAGATATCCTTGTGCTTGGCTCTGGTATTGCCGGGCTAACGTTTGCCATTAAAGCCTCCAAACTTTTCCCAGATCGAAAGATCCTTGTACTCACCAAGACTACCGAAGGCGAGAGCAATACGCGCTATGCCCAAGGGGGCGTGGCTGCAGTATGGAATCTGGAAAAAGACAATTTTGAAAAACACATCGCAGATACGCTGGATGCTGGCGATGGCCTCTGCAAAGAAGATATTGTACGCATTGTAGTGGAAGAAGGCCCTGAACGGGTGCGCGAAATAATCGGCTGGGGGGCCCATTTTGACAAAGAGAAAGACGCTAAGGCCTATGATCTCGCCCGTGAAGGTGGTCACTCAGAACATCGTATCCTGCATTACAAAGACCTCACCGGCTGGGAAATGCAGCGAACCCTCATGGAGGAGGCCAAAAAATATCCCAATATTCAAATATTGGAACATTTCTTCGCACTAGATCTCATTACACAGCACCATTTAGGGCGCATGGTAATCCGGGTTACGCCTGGCATTGAGTGTTATGGTTGTTATGCCCTCAATAAGCAAAATGGCGAAATTGAAACGATACTCGCCTGTGTTACAGTACTTTGCACAGGGGGTGCCGGACAGGTTTATAAATCTACAACAAACCCCGTTATTGCCACTGGCGACGGCGTGGCAATGGCATATCGGGCCAAGAGTCGGGTGGAGAACATGGAGTTTATGCAATTTCACCCTACTTCGCTTTACAATCCTGCAGGTGAAAATCCCTCCTTCTTGGTTTCGGAAGCCGTACGAGGCTTCGGCGGGATTTTAAAAACCGCAGAAGGAGCGGAGTTTATGCAGCATTATGATCCACGGCTTTCCCTTGCACCACGAGATATTGTAGCACGCGCCATTGACTCTGAAATGAAAAAAAGAGGTACGGATTGTATGTACCTGGACTGCCGCCATTTAGACAAAGAAGGCTTTTTGGCGCATTTTCCCACAATCTATGAAAAATGCAAAAGCATCGGCATAGACCCCATGAAAGACATGATTCCGATCGTGCCTGCCTGCCACTATACTTGTGGAGGAGTGATGGTGGATGCGTACGGGCGAACCAGTATTCAAAGACTTTATGCAGCAGGAGAGTGCAGCAGCACGGGCCTTCATGGAGCCAACCGCCTCGCCTCCAATTCGCTTTTGGAAGGAATGGTGTTTGCCCATCGAGTCGCCCATGATCTGGTTGGCAAATTAGAGGGCTGGGGATTTCAGGACGGTGTGCCAGACTGGAGCGCCGAGGGTACAACGGACCCGCAGGAAATGGTGCTTATCACACAGGGATTGAAGGAATTGCGGGAAATCATGTCGTACTATGTCGGTATTGTACGCTCCAATGTTCGTTCAAAACGCGCGCTCGACCGCCTCTTTTTGTTGTATCAAGAGACCGAGGAATTGTACAAAACCACCACCATCAGCCCACAATTAATGGAACTCCGAAATCTAATTACCGTAGCGTATCTCATCACCCGCTCGGCCTCGCACCGCCGCGAAAGCCGAGGGTTGCATTACACTACAGATTTTCCAGACCAGTTGCCGTTTGTGGAGCATTCGGTATTGTAGCGCGAAATTTATTTCGCCCCCTTTCCAGCCGTACACTTCTTTTTTGCGGCTTGTCATTCTGAACGTAGTGAAGAATCTGAGGCCGAAGGCCTAAAATTTAGAAGAAAAAGCTTCGGCCTTCGGCCTCAGATTCTTCACTACGCTCAAAATGACAAGCAATTTGAACGCGCAAATTTTCAAAATAAAAAAGTGTTCTGCTGAAAGTTCGCCCCCAACATTTCGTACCAATCCGCGCAATCGACCTACTTTTCCAAGCTGTCGTACTTCGCTAAATCAGCATTCCCTTTTTCGGTTTCTCCGATATTGAGATAGCAATTGCCGCGGGCTCGATATGCTCGTGCAAATACAGGATCGATTTCGATGGCTCGGTTAAGGTCAGCGATAGCCTCTTGATTGCGCCCCAGGTTAGCGTAGGATAACGCCCGGTTGTACAGTTCCCGAACCCCTTGGGGATAGTGGTCGATATAAACTGATAGATCCTCGATGGATCTATCATACATCTTTTGCAAGCCAAAAAGATTGCCCCTGAATTTATAAGAATCCCAAAGCGTAGGATTTATTCTGATGGCTTGGGAATAGTCTTTGAGGGCATTCGTCACGTCGCGTTTTTCGGTCGCATAAGCCGTTCCACGCGCTTCGTACAAGCGTCCGTTTTGGTGAAAACCGTTATCTATTGCTTGGTTAACAACGGTTATAGTGTCTTTCCAAACTCGAATTTGCAAAATAGTGAGTACGAGTAATGCGATAGTCCAGATTCCTGCTATCCAGGTCAGGGCACCGAATAAAGAAGGCCGTGTTTTTGCCAAGGCTTGGAATCCGGAGATCAAGATGAAAAAGATGCCTATTGAAGCCAGATAGTTGTAGTGGTCGGCACATAATTCGAAAGTGCCCATGGCCCGAAATGGGAGCATCACACTGATTTGAGCCAGGAAAAACAACACTCCAAACAACACAAACCTTGCCTTTGAACGCAACTTCCATGCCCCCCACAGCACCAATGCTAAAACCGCAGTTGCAGCATAATAGGCCCAAATGAAATCTGTTTTGATGCTATCAAACGAGTAATAAATATTGAGTTTGGTTGGAATAAGGATTTTGGCCCAATAAAAAACCGGCGTATAACACAGCACCAGGATTCGTTCCAGCACATTGAGCTGGGTGCCATCGGACATATTTATGCCAGAGGCATTCCGGGAGTACACTGTGAGCAAACCAAAAAGTAGCGCGATCAAAAAGAATGGCGCATATCGCAACAACCGCTGGCGATCATTCAAGGGTCTTTTGAGCCACCAATCCATCAACACTAAGGTCAGCGGCAAAGTTACGGCAGCACTTTTTGAAAGGCAAGCCAATACAAATCCCAAGAGGGCGTAGTTGTAGAAGCGCGACTCCCCTTTTTCTGCATATTGCAAATACCACGAACAAGCAAGCAGATAAAACATGGAAAACAAGGGTGTACTAAAACCCGCAATCCAGGATACAGACTCCACCTGCAAAGGGTGGATCGCAAAAAACAAGGCTAGCAAAGCAGAGACCGTAAAACTGCTGTCAAGCCTGCGGAAGAGGCGGAACACGAGCACCACATTGAAGGCGTGTACAAGTGCAGAGAGTAGGTGATACCAGTTGGGACTATCTTTTCCGAGGATGTAGGCGATTTGATAGCCAATCCAGGTGATTGGAGCATACATACCAAGATTAAACCCATTAAAAATCTGAAAATCTCTGACGGCAGGGTTGTCTACAGTGGCCGTATGGTCGTCCACGCCAAGTAACTGATTGCTTAATCCTGTACTAAATACGATGAATGCCAAAGCCGCCAAAGCCCAGGGGAGCCATTTTTCGCCGGAATCAGAAATACCTACGGATTCTTTTTGGGTGGATTTTTTGGATTGCTGTATTAATTTTTTCGCCATTGCAGGTGCTGTTTTAAAATACTGGGGGCGAAGGTCGTGAATCAAGTATGAACTATGAAGTATAAACTAGGAACGATGCAGCGATATTTGCGCTTTATCCACCGTATCATTGGCGAAGGAGGGTCTCTTGAACCAAATTGGCCACATTGACCACATTAATTTATGATCCAAAACATTATCTTCGACTTCGGAAATGTCTTATTTGACCTAAATTTGGGTGCTTTTGAGCGAGAAATGAAAAACCTGTTGGGCGAAAAATTTGCGTCTGCGAAGGAAAAACTCCTCCAAGAGCGCGTTTTCGAACTGTATGAAACCGGCGGGCTTAGTACGCCGGAATTTGTGGAAAAACTATGCTTTGCTTCCGAAGTGCCGCTTACTTCAGAACAAGTAGTGGGTGCCTGGAATGCCATTTTTATTGGGATGCCACGCCACCGATTTGAGCTGTTGTTGCGTTTGCGACAACAATATAAAGTGTTTTTGCTCAGCAATATCAATGAACTCCATGAACGCTGGATCGCCGACTATATGCTGAAAGAACACGGTTTCGTGGACTACGAATCGTTGCACTTTGACGGCGTATATTTTTCGCACCTCATCCGCCTGCGCAAACCCACACGTGAATCGTTTGAGTATGTGTTGGCTGATGCTGAGTTGCTGCCGGAGCAGACGGTTTTCTTTGATGATTTGCCCGAAAATGTAGAAGCCGCCAATCAGGTGGGCATTCAGGGCATTTGGCATGAGCCCGGTACGGAGATTGAGGCGCAGCTGGCGAGCTTGGGTTATTTGGGATGAACTTTCGGAAACTAAACCTCAGAACGGCATTCAACTCGGTAATCTGATTTAATTATTTGATTTTCAATTTTTTAGATTAAAAAATTCTCCAAAAAAAGCCCGAAAAAAACCCGCCTTTGGGTTTCTTTTAGCGATATCCGCGCCGTACCTTTGCACACATTTTCAAAGAAATTAGTAGTAAAAGACTCGGAACGCATGACAGAAGACTCAGTACTCGACCCACAACAAAACCCAGCAGCCTCCAGCGATTACGACGCCAGTAGCATTACCGCTCTCGAAGGATTGGAAGCCGTACGTAAAAGGCCCGGAATGTACATCGGAAGTACCGATATCAAAGGCCTCCACCATTTGGTGTGGGAGGTGGTAGACAACTCGATTGACGAGCATTTGGCTGGCCACTGTACGCACATCGAAGTCGTTATTCAGCCCGATAACTCCATTAAAGTCACCGATGACGGGCGCGGTATTCCTACCGGGATGCACGAGAAATTGCAGAAATCCGCACTCGAGGTCGTCATGACCGTGCTGCATGCCGGGGGTAAATTCGATAAAGATTCCTATAAAGTCTCCGGTGGCTTGCACGGCGTAGGTGTTTCCTGTGTGAACGCACTCTCCATCATGCTGCACGCTGAAGTGCGTCGTGAAGGGAAAGTTTTTGAACAGGAATACAGCCAGGGTAAGCCGAAATACAGTGTTCGCGAAATTGGTATCACCAAAGAACGTGGCACATCCATCACCTTCCTGCCTGACCCGGAAATTTTTGAAACCGCTGAATATAAGTTCGATATTCTGGCGCATCGTTTGCGCGAACTCTCCTACCTTAACAAAGGCCTTCGCCTCTCCCTGGTAGACGAGCGAGAGGAAAACGAAGATGGCAGCTTCAAAACCGAACTCTTCTACTCGGAGGGCGGCTTGCGGGAATTTGTCCTTTATCTCGACGAAGCCAAAACCAACTTCATCGACCAACCCATCTATATCAGTACCCGCGAAGAAGGCGTAGATGTAGAGGTAGCGATGATTTATAACACCTCGTACTCCGAAAACGTGGTCGCCTTCGTCAACAACATCAGCACAAGAGACGGCGGTACACACGTCAATGGTTTCCGCCGTGCCCTTACCCGAGAATTCAAAAAATACGGGGATGACAATGGCTATTTTAAAAAGGTAACTTTTGCCATCTCCGGCGAGGACTTTATGGAGGGCCTCACTGCCGTCATTTCGGTGAAAGTGCCAGAACCTCAGTTCAAAGGCCAAACCAAGGGCGAACTTGGCAACTCTGAAGTGCTTGGTATCGTGAGCCGCTGCGTTGGCGACGCACTAAAGCAGTTTTTGGAAGAAAATCCCAACCCTGCCCGACGCATCATCGAAAAGGTAGTGTTGGCTGCTACGGCTCGAAATGCTGCACGCAAAGCCCGTGAAATGGTGCAACGCAAAGGCGTACTCACTGGAAGCGGCCTGCCCGGCAAACTAGCCGACTGTGCCAGCCGCAGTCCTGAAGAAAGTGAAGTGTTTCTCGTAGAAGGTGACTCTGCAGGTGGTACGGCCAAACAAGGTCGCGATCGGCATACACAGGCGATTCTCCCACTTCGGGGTAAAATCCTGAATGTTGAGAAAGCCTTGGAGCATAAAATTTACGAAAACGAGGAGATCAAAAACATATTCACTGCCCTCGGGGTGAGCATTAGCGAAAATGATGAAGGCCACCGGGTGCTCAATACTGAAAAACTCCGCTACCACAAGGTGGTCATCATGTGCGACGCCGACATAGATGGCTCCCACATTACCACACTTATTCTCACGTTCTTTTTCCGCTACATGCGCGAACTGATTGAAAAAGGGCACATCTACATCGCGCAGCCGCCGCTATACCTGGTAAAAAAAGGTAAAAACCAGCGTTACGCTTGGAATGACGTCCAGCGCAAAGCGGCTCAATTAGAATTTGGAAGTGGCAAGGAAGATGACGATTCAGTGAAAGTACAGCGCTATAAAGGTCTCGGTGAAATGAACGCAGAGCAGCTTTGGGAGACCACCATGGATCCCGCCAGACGCATCCTGAAAATTGCCACTATTGAAGATGCTGGCGAGGCCGATCGAATGTTCTCCATGCTGATGGGCGATGAGGTGCCGCCGCGGAGAGCGTTTATTGAGGCGAATGCTAAGTATGCACGGATTGATGCGTAAGAAAGATTAAGTCCAAGATCATATATAGCCGCCGCCAAGTCATATCAACTTGGCGGCGGCTTTTTTTATTCCGCCACCTCTCGCTCCACCACATATTCCAACACATCTCCCTCGTTCTGATTCCTTTCATCCGCTATTTTTACTATCCAAAACTTGCCAAAAGTGCTGTTTGCCGAAAAAAGAAAACGAAGGACTGAGTACCTTGCGACTTTCGGCCACGAATAAACAAAGCCCCACATAACCAGATCACCAAATCAACAGATTCCATGATTCTTTCCGTTCAAAATGTCGTTAAATCTTACGGTGATTACAGGGCCGTAAACAATGTGAGCATTGACGTCCAAAAAGGCAGCGTCTTCGGGATGCTGGGCCCCAATGGCGCAGGCAAAACCTCGCTCATCCGCATGATTACGACTATCACGGCGCCGGATTCCGGCACTATCTTTCTGGATGGTCAAAAACTCCACTCCCGCTCGGCCGAACAAATTGGCTACATGCCCGAAGAGCGCGGCCTGTACAAAAAGATGAAAGTGGGTGAGCAACTCCTCTACCTCGCTCAACTCAAAGGGCTGACCAAAGCCAAAGCCCAGCTGGAAATTGACATGTGGTTCGAGAAATTCGATATCAATGACTGGTGGAATAAAAAGGTGGAAGACCTCTCGAAAGGCATGCAGCAGAAAATTCAGTTCATTGCCACCGTGTTGCATGACCCCAAATTACTTATCCTCGACGAGCCATTTACCGGACTTGACCCCATCAATACCAGCTTGATCAAAGACGTAATCGGCGAGCTCAATGCAGCAGGCACCAGCATCATTTTTAGCACCCACCGCATGGAGCAGGTAGAGGAAATGTGCGACCATATCGTGCTGATCAATAAAGGCAAAAACGTGCTTTACGGCGAGGTTCAGGACATTAAAAGTCAGTACAAGAAAAACCTCTTTCGAGTGGAAACAATGGGCGAGGCGCCTACTGATTTGCCCGAGCAATTTGCCGTTGTGAAGACCGAAAAAAACGCCCTCACTTTCAAACTTGAAGACGAAGCCCAGAGCAATGAACTGCTCCGATTATATTTGCAAAAAGGGGTGAGAATTACCCGTTTTGAGGAGATTCTGCCAACATTCAACGAAATCTTCATTCAAAGGGTGGCAGAAACAGGCGAATGAATCTGTTTAATTGTTTAGGTGGTTATTTGGTTAGTCGAGTGCCCAAGCTTGGCCGCTCGAATAACCAAATAACCACCTAAACAAATAACCGAATAACCACCTAAACAATTAACCAAATAACCACCTAAACAAATAACCAGCTATGTCCAAACTTACCCTAATCATACAACGCGAATACATCACCCGAGTCCGTAAAAAATCATTCATTATTGGTACACTGCTGGCCCCTGTGGGTTTGCTGGTCTATATGCTCGTGATTATTGGTTTATCCAGTTATCAAGGGAGCGATGAGATCAAAGTGGCTGTATTTGATGAAGCCAAAATGGTGAATCCACTCCCCGATGGGAAAGGCATTCGATTTATTCCATCCGGTACCAAAACCCTGGAACAACTGAAGACAGAGGTGACCGAAAAGAAATTGGCTGGCGTGTTGCGTATTCCACCTTTGGGTAATTTTCAACAGAAAGACCACACCATTTTCTACTATTCTGACGACAAACTCGCCCCCGAAAAGAGCAGTCAGATGGAAGATCGAATTGCCGAAAAAATCAAAGCCTTCAAGATGGATTCTCTCCACCTTGACGCATCGAAACTAAAACTTCTGGAATCTGAAGTATCCATCGACCCGGAAGGCATTAATAGCGATCAAGAGGACGACCAGAGCAAATACACCGCCAGCGTGGGGCTTGCCGTAGGCGGCGTCATGACCTTCCTCTTGTTTTTTATGGTACTCATGTACGGGCAAATGGTGATGCGCTCTGTGATGGAAGAAAAAACGAACCGGATCGTCGAGGTGATGATGTCGTCGGTTCGGCCTTTTGATTTGATGATGGGTAAGATTATCGGCGCCGGACTCGTTGGCCTGACCCAAGTGGTAGCCTGGGTGGTATTGAGCGGAGCAGTCTCAATCATTGTTCCGCTTGTGATGGGCATTGATGCTACACAAATGCAGCCGCCCATGGCGGGCGCTGGAGGAACGACAATGGATCCAGAATTGATGCAGGATACTGGGATGCGCATCATGACCGAATTGAGTAAGCAAAATTGGCCGCTGCTGATTGGCTCCTTCATCATCTATTTTCTGGGGGGTTATTTCATCTATTCTTCCATGTTCGCGGCAATCGGTTCGGCAATGGGCGACGATACGGGGGAGGGCCAAGCACTGACTTTGCCTGCCACTATTCCACTTATTTTGGCTTTTTACATTGTTTCTATGGCTGGTTGGCGTAACCCGGATAGTAATTTGATGGTTTTTGCGTCCATTTTCCCCTTGTTTTCCCCTATTGCTATGCCATTTCGATTGGCTTTCAACCCGCCCTGGTGGCAGGTGGTGCTTTCTCTTGCTTTGGTGATCGCTTCGGCGGTATTTTTTGTTTGGTTGGCGGGCCGGATTTACCGGGTGGGTATCTTGATGTACGGCAAAAAAGTGACGCTCAAGGAGATGTGGAAATGGACGTTTTATAAGGGTTGAAGTAATGCAAACGGTGACCTCTTTTTTTGCCCGCTGAGCGATATGTTTTTACTTTTGCTGCTAGATGATTCCTCCAAAACAAGTACAAGAAATACTGGATGCTACCCGCATCGAGGAAGTTGTGGAAGATTTCGTGACGCTCAAGCGCCGTGGGGTCAACTTGATCGGGCTTTGCCCCTTCCATGGGGAGCGCACGCCCTCGTTCAATGTGAATCCGACACGCAATATTTTCAAGTGTTTTGGCTGTGGAAAAGCGGGGGACGCCATCACATTTTTGAAGGAACACGAAAACCTGACTTACCCTGAAGCACTGAAGTGGCTGGCCCGAAAATACAACATCGAAATTCAGGAGATCGAACGCTCACCGGAGCAAATGGCCGAAGCTCAACTGGCTGATTCCCTGTATATTGTCAACGATTTTGGAGTTCAGCATTTTCAAAAACAACTGTTTGAAACCGACGAGGGCAAATCCGTTGCGCTCGCCTATTTCCGCAAACGCGGCCTGCGCGAAGAAACCATTCGGGCCTTTGGCCTTGGGTATGCACCCGATGAGCGCGATCTATTGCTACGGAAAGCAAAAACTGCCGGGCATAATCTGGAATTGTTGAAAAAAGTAGGTCTGTGCAGTCACGACGGTTCCCGCGACTTTTTTCGCGCCCGGGTTATGTTTGCCATTCACAACCTGTCCGGCAAAGTGGCCGCCTTTGCTGGCCGTACCATGTCGTCTGAAAAGACCATTCCAAAGTACATCAACAGCCCGGAGACGGAGATTTATGTCAAAAATAAAATCCTGTACGGCGCATTTCAGGCCAAAAAAGCCATCCGTCAACTGGACGAATGTCTGCTCGTAGAAGGCTACATGGACGTGATTTCGCTCCATCAGGCAGGCATCGAGAACGTAGTGGCCTCAAGCGGCACTTCGCTGACGGAAGGGCAGTTGCAACTCATACGCCGCAACACTTCCAACCTGAAAATCCTTTACGACGGCGACCCGGCGGGTATCAAAGCCGCGCTGCGTGGACTTGATTTGGCGTTAGAGCAGGATTTGAATGTGAAAATATGCCTGTTGCCTGACGGCCATGACCCAGATTCGTATGTGCAAGAATTTGGGGGCGAACAATTCACAAAATTCACAACCGAAAACGCAAAGGATTTCATCTTTTTCAAAACAGACCTGCTGCTGGAGGAAACCAAAGGCGACCCCATCAAACGCGCCGGCCTAGTGAAAGACATCGTGGGCAGCATTGCTAAAATACCCGACACGATCAAACGAAGTGTCTATTTGCGGGAATGTTCCAGCTTGCTTGAAGTGCCAGAACAAGCCTTGTACAGCGAAGCCAACAAGCTCATTACCAATATTTTAAAGAAGCGGGAAGATAAGGCGGCCCGCCAACCGAGTGCAGCATCTGATGTGCCGCAGTCTGCACCTCCAACGCGGGGGGGAGATGAGTTTTTTCCCGCTGACATGGGCGGTTATTTCCCGCCGAGCGAAGCCGGAGAAATGCCCCCAGACTGGGAAACCTCACAATCCTCTTCTCCTTCTGCCGATCGGAAGGCCGGGTCTGAGTTTCAGGAACACGACATTGTACGCTTGCTGATCCTTTATGGCCAACAGGTTTTGCCGGAAGAAAACATCACCGTGGGTGAGTATGTGCTTTCAGATATTGAAGATTCATTAGGCGATTTTGACAACCCGCTGTACAGCAAAATTGCCATTGAATGCCATGCGATGCTCAAAGCAGGTAAAATTTTTGACCAGCATTATTTTATCCAGCACGAATCTGGCGAAGTGGCCAATCTGGCCATTGACATCCTCGCCGAGCCTTGGGAATTTTCCCCAAATTGGGAAGCAATGTGGAACTATCCGCTTCAGAACCAGCCCATGCCGGAGCGCAATTTCACGCTCGATATGCGGCAGGCGCTCGACCGTTTCAAACTTAAAAAAGTACAAAAAATGTGCGCATTGAACCTTACTCGTGTACAAACAGCCGCCAAATCCGGCGACCACGAGGCAATGATGCGCTACATGAAGATCCAGCAGAAGCTGAATGAGACGCGGAATGAAATTGCGCTTCGGGCCGGAACTGTGGTGCTGGTGAAATGAGTCCTGTAGCCGCAGAGCGGCGCAACATCTGTAGCAATACAATGATCCATACGAAACCAAGGTGCGTAGCACCGAACCTTTTCTACAGACGTTACGCCGGGATGCGGCTAAAATGCCAACGACATACATCCCTCGAGCTTACTAATTGTAGTAAAACGCGTTAGGCTTTTGACTCATTCTTTTTATTTTCATGTAGTGCTTTGGTCGTTTGCAAAAAAACACTGAACTTTGAAAGTGTTACATCCTAGCCGCAGAGCGGCGCAACGTCTGTAGAAATCCAAGTTCCAATGTGAAACCAAGGTGCGTAGCACCGAACCAACAAACGCCATGGCCAATACGTATTCAAAAATTTACCTCCAAATAGTTTTTGCCGTAAAGTTTCGTGAAGCCCTTATTCAAAAAGAATGGAAGGGACGGCTACATGCCTACATAACAGGAATTGTGCAGGGCGATGGACATAAGATGCTTGCAATTAATTCTATGCCTGATCATATCCATTTATTTATTGGATATAAACCAACACATCTTATTCCTGATTTGGTTGAAGAAATTAAAACTTCTTCCAACGGTTTTGTCAAAGCAAATAAGTTTTCCAAATCTCAATTCGCGTGGCAGAAGGGATACGGGGCATTTTCGTATAGCCGATCCCAGATCCCTGATGTTGCACGATACATAGAAAATCAGGAATTACACCACGCCAAGAAAACCTTCCGAGAAGAGTACATTGATATGTTGCGTAAGTTTGAAGTCGAATACGATGAGAAATACCTTTTTGATTTCTTCGAGTAAAATTGGAAACGAGAACGCTGCGGTGCTACGCACCTAAAAAGCCTATTAGAGCAATCTTGGTGCTAATAGCGAGAATAAATACTGACAGTTTTTACCCAGCCCATTGTTTTGTAAATTCTATAATTTCGCAAATTT
>Ga0209181_10008144_pt1 | contig 14146 bp, 6 predicted proteins | sample MAT05_FD_187208 | JGI IMG/M metagenome (GOLD analysis project Ga0209181, IMG submission 187208) | Freshwater microbial communities from Lake Fryxell liftoff mats and glacier meltwater in Antarctica - MAT-05 (SPAdes) (version 2) | ecosystem: Environmental > Aquatic > Freshwater > Ice > Liftoff... | reverse complement strand
GCAAAAAATACCCTTCTCTATTCAATCTCTAAAAATTACGAACGGGCATGCATCAGGATTTAGCCCAAAAAGTTCGGATGATATGGAAGCAAGCGGTTCGGATGAACAGAGTTGCACCGGGAGCGGCCTTAAATTCTCGTCGGTCGTTGTCGGGTCGTCACTAAAACCGCTTTGGGCGGCCATAGAATCAGGTATACACTATAAATATTTCAAGAACCATCTAACGGGTTCATGCCAAGGCATGGCAAATATAGCAAAGGCCGAATAAGAACCAAGTCTTGTGCGGGAAAATTAACCTTGAATGTCGGATTTAGGCAAAGGTTAAGAGGCCAAAGAAAAATCCCCCTGTTTTCCAGTAGCTATGGAAAACGGGGGGATGGCGAACGAAAAAAGGTTCGCTGGGTTTGCGGGTAATTTACCAGTGCCAGTTCACGCCCGCACTAAGGTAACCAAAGCCTTGCTGGTCCCAATTACCGCCATTATTGTAAAAAAGATTCATCCCGGCTTCAAGGGTAAGTTTGCGCCAAACCCTGTATTCTGCTCCGAAAACAGTGGGGATGTACCAATTGCCAGAACGCTCAAAGTAATATTGCACATCATTACGATTCTCGAAAGCATAATTTCCCATCATAAAGCCGGATTCAAGGAAAATGCCCAATCGGTTGTCTGATTCCCGTCTCGCGGGATGCAGGAAATACCAGCGCGCCCATACCCCTGCCATATAGAAGTTTTGTGCAGGGGTTTCAAAGTTTCGCGCCCGAACCAATCGAGACTGGATCCCTGTGTACAAATGCCGGTTAATCGAAACCCCTGCCCGAAAACCCGTATAATGTGCCACTTCATATTGATTGTCGCGAGTATCAACATAGTCTTCATCGAATCCATAGTGTACGCCTAACAACAAACGATCCCCAAAAGCCCGGTCGGGTTTTTCCTGCGCTTGTAAAACACTGGAAATCAGCAATAATATTGGAAGCAAAACATGGATACATTTCATGGTAGTTGTGTTTATGATAGTGAAATCCGAGTTGCCTAATTCAACGAAAACTGCACGGTCACCCCGGTATTCAAGGTTGTAATCGGGAACGATTGCGAGGTTTTCGGCACCGTTTTGCGATAGTCGGCAAAAAGGCGCAGCTTGAGCCGCTTGTTTAGCGCGTATTCCACCTGTGGGTTCAGACTGATGGTGCGCGCGCCACGCGTGGGTTGGGCCTCGTTCGGGCTGTCGAGAATGTGGGCGATGGTGATGTCGTCGCGTACTTCGAAGTCGAACTTGAAAGTCAGGTCGTTGGCCGTGCTGCCAGCGCCTCCAGCAGGGGGCTTTGTGGGCGGTGTGGCAGCCTTTTTCTTTTTGCTGTTCTTCTTTTTCTTCGATGATTTGCCATTTACATTCTTTTTGCCCGTAAGGAATGGGATATTCACATTCTTGATGCGGTATCCAAAACCAGCCGTATAGCCCGTGCTTTTTGATTCTGAAAGTTGGTAATCAATGAACGACATGGAAAGCGTCCGCGAATTTTTGTAATCCGCCTTGAACGTCATCTCGTTTTTCAACTTAACTTCAATGCCAAACAGCGGCTGGAATTGCTCGTTAATGACCACTTGAGGGATTTCAAAGCGAGCCGTGTAGTTGAAGTTCAGGTTGTAGTTATCGTTATTGGTATCATACGGATTGTCGTCGTCGTAAAAAATATCCGTGTTGTACGAATTCACCGTAAGGGTGTTCTTGTACCCGTGCGAGATTTGAATACTGGAAAAGAAGTTTTTCAAATTGCCCAATTTGGAAAGGCCGTTGTAAGTCAATTTCCAGTTGGGCGCAGGCATGGTCTTGAAAATATTCAGCCCTACAGAATTAGGATCCTTCTCCGTGTACGCTGCCAAAAATGCAGGTATCAACACTTCCTGGTGGATACGCCCGTAGCCTTTTACATACCCTTGGTCAATGGCGTGAACCTCAGCGGTAGACAGACCTTTTTCCATGGCCAAGCGCTCCGAGACAAGCGGACGATACGACGCAAAGCGCGTGAATAAGCCAGCGATATCCTTATTGAACATCGTATTCATCGAAAGGAACGAGATGGTATAACTGCCCAGATCACGCGCCGCACGGTGATCAAACCGAACGGAATCAGGATTTATATTGAAAATCTGATCCTTGAATAATTCCGTGCTGTTTCGGCTGTACTGCTTGTTGGCCGTCAATTCGAGTCTGAAATCAGTGAATGGCTCGATCGTCAAGCCCATATCCAGGTTCTGGGTGTAGTTTTTCATCACCTGTTGGTTGAGCTCTGGGCGATGGGTAATGTTCCCCGCAGCACCCAACCGATCGAGGTAAGCCCGGTCCGCCTCTTGATAGCCCGCCACGAATGCCCAGCCCGGCGAATTAAATCCTTCGCTCAACCCCATGAGCTGGGTTTCGGGCGTAAAGCCGGGTATCACGTTGTTGCGGTTTTCAGAGTAGGTAAAACGGGCCTTGCGCACCAGCATGAGCGGTCGCAGCGCAATGCGCTCAGCCAGTGTTGGTTGGCGATCTTCCTTCTTCTTATTGTCTTTTTCCTTCTTTTCTTTGCTTTTATCGCCAGGAGCGTTCGGGTTGGCAGGATCAGCGCCGCCGGGGCGTGTGCGGGTAGGGCGGCCTGTCACGGGATCAATGCCGCCAATGCCGCCTGGCAGGGGCGAACCCGGAGGGCTCATACTTCCAGGGTTGTTTTTATCGGGTATGGGTGGTGTGCTTGGATCATTGCGGTCTGGTGCGCCGCCGTTGTCTTTACCGCTTCCGGCAGGATTGTTGCCGCCGGGGCGGTTGCCTCCCGCACCTGAGTTTGAACCTCCGTTATCTTTGCCACTGGCACCGCGCCCACCCGATTTGTTGCCACCGCTGCCTCCTCGGTTGCCACCGCTGCCAGGCTTTTTGGGCTTATTGATTTTCGAGAGATATTTGCTCTTGTTGTAGAGCGTCTCCATGTTGAAGTCGCCATTGATTTGGCGTGTGTTGTTGTTTTGGATGGTATTGCCGAGGTGCCGGGAGTTCACCACATTGAGGTATGGATTGTCGGGCTCCATAATCAGGTGCTGAAGTTTCAAAGACTGCGCCGTCCAAGTGTAACCTGCTGTATAGGACGCCTTCATGTTGATAAAATCCATCATAGGGATTTGCTTGAAAGGCAGGGTCCAGTTGAGGCTGGCGTTGTGGGTGTAGCCTTTCGGGCGACCCAGGGCTTTGAGGTTGGTCAAGATACTGTCGCGGCGCTCCTGACGAGTTATTCGAGGGCCTCCTTCCGAGTCGTATTCGAGCGGCTCATCAATGAGGCTCTTCGCATTGGCATCAAAACTAAAGCGGAGGGCTTTGGTAATGTCCCAGCCTAGATCATAATTGCGCTCCCAAGTGAATCTGCGGTTGTAGTAGGTGTTCAGCGAAGCGTCCTCGCCTGCAAAACGGTAAGTGGTAGTGCCTTCAAAACGTTCCAGATTCGTATTGATTCCATAAGTGTTGGGCAATGGGTTAAAGTTGAATTCGCTGATGAATTTCAGGTACTTGTCCTTTTTAATCAACTTTTTGAACGGCATAATAGGCTTCATGCCTGTGCCGTATTGCCAATCAATACCACCTTTGTACTGCCTTTGGCGGTCGCTCAGAATAAACGGCGTTCGTTTTTCCTGCTCATTGTAGGCATAAGTGGCACTAAAATTTTCGATATTCCAAGGGAGTGGGACTTTCCTAGGCTTGCCGCGTCGTTCTTTGCGGACGTTGGTAAAGTTGTAACCTTTCACCACGGTCACGTCTTTCGTGCTGGTGCGAATACTGTCCCGAGCGCCAGCATCGGCGGTCTCGCGGAGTTTGTCTTTCAGTTTGATGTCCAGGTCATAAGGGTCGTATTCCGGGGTACGGGTCACATTGGAGTATTGGGCATAGAACGGGATTTTTAGCCCCGATTTTTCCGGAAGGAGTTTGCCAAGTTCGATATTGGTGGACACATCGTACTGGAGAATTTCCTCCCGTTGGCGTTGTGCCAGTTTTTCCTCAATACTTCCCCAGCCGATGCCCGTATAGTTGCCCGAGACCGAAACACCGCCCAAGTCAGCCAATTTCATATCCACGCGGGCCAAGCCTGCAAAACCGCCTTTCTCGTTGAAGCCGTTGAGCCGCAATTCGTTCAGCCAAACTTCCACACAGTGTTTGGTATTCATGTCTGGATCACTGTTGCGCACCCCGATCATGATGCCTTTGACGTAGCCCAGATTGGGATTGCCAAATATTCTCACGCGAGCCTCAGGATTTTCAGGATCAAAACCAACGAATGGTACATTTGGCGAAAGGTCGGGTAGTGCATTGCGCTGTTTTTTTACTTCGGTAAGTAGTTCAAGCGGGAAATCAAACTCGTTTTTCCATACTTCTTCCTTGTATTGTTCGCTGTCAGGGTTTCCGTTCAAGTTAGTGGGGTCAGAAATTCGCAGTGGAAGTTCGTACTCATAGTAGTTGCGCGTGTAGTCCGAACCCATGCGAATATAAACTTTGAGATCTCCAGTATCCAGCTGCTCTACTGTTTCTTCGGCATGCACGAACATTTTAAGGCGGTTGAACTGGCGCAAATCCATATTCAAGCTTTTGAACACGGCACGAGCGTCGCAGTAACGGAGATCGCAAATGTTCATCGCAAGCGATTGCTCATTCTGCAAAATATCGGGGAACGCACCCACCGACTGTTCGCGCTGGATGCCAAACGGTATGGTGTAGTTGAACGGTTGGCGGGCAGAATTTTCTTCGATATTAACGGCGTTCACGTCGAAAGGGATGGGAGGGGGAATGTCTGCTCCATCAAAACCGCAGCCTTCGAGGTTTTGCTTGAAACGCCGCCATTGGTTGCGCCCAAGTTCAAGGGTCGCGAAGCGGAAAGTGGTGCGCTCGTCAAAACCTCTCCAGAACATGCGGATGAAGCGCACGGAACGGAAGTCTTCAATGCCACCAGCGCTTTTGCGTTTCACGTCATCAAGCGGAATTTTGAAGCGGTACCAGACGTACTCAAGACCGTCTTTATTAAAGTTAACTGTGTTCGTGATATAGTCCGCGATGGCTGGATCATTCTCGTCTATCACTTCCTGGCCATTCACAAAGGTTTTTTTTAGGTCAATCTTGTATCGAAAATATGCCTCGGTCTCGTTCAGCGTACGATCTCGGTTGAGGTCTTCTTGGTCGGGGAGGTTGGTGCTGGACGGGTTTTGGTTGTCCGTTTGATTCACCGGGGAGTTGCCTTGTTGGTTGTTGAATTTGCGGTATCGGTTCAAAAGACCAGGGCCAGTGGGCGCCTGGGGGAAGGAGGCGTCTCGAAAATATACAAAGTCATCGTTGGAGGGATCGGCTTCTACCTCACTTTTGAAATTGGGCGAAAGCACATTGGACGGAGCACTCTGGATTGAATTGTACCAGGCTCCGATTTCGCCAAAAGATTTTTCCAAATCATTGTCAAGCCCGTCAAGGCCCACGTCTTGCTGAACGCGGCTCGCTTCGTTGTTGTCAAAAGCATTCACGATCGGAGCTTCGATCGGCACACGCCCCCAAGGGGAAATATCGGTCGAAACATTGTTCGTACCCGTTGGAAGGCCATTTTCAAAAAACTGCCGTGAATCGCGCATCACATCCTCTGAAATAGAACCAAGGTCAATGTACATCTGGCCGGCATCCGAAACCTCATCTCCATCGGTTTTGTTCATGTACGGGTTGAGCATCCAGAATTCGATGAATTCGATGTTCGAGGCTTCAAAGTCGTTGGTATTCAGCTCCTTCATAAAGCCCCCCCAGCGGGTTTTGGGCAAATTGAGGTCACCGTTGGTATTCAAACCCGCCGAAGTAGCGTAGCCTGTTGGAATCTCATAATTGTACGGGCCGCGCTCACGAGGATAGATTGTTACGTCCAGTGGTCGCAAGCTCGATTGTTCGAAGGGCGTGAGCTGTCGGTTGGGGAAAATATCTTGATACTGGATAAGGCTTGTGTAGGGGTTTCCGCCATCTGCCTGGTCACGCGCGCTCGGGTCAGAGATGTACCAGGAAAGCCCCGCACGATTCGCTCCGAGCGAGAGCGATGTGTTGGATGGTTCAGACTCGGGGAACAACTGATCCTGCGCAGACCAATCTGGATTGTCCCGAGGTACAGAGGCAATAACCCATTGGTTGAATTGGTTCGTAAGCGGGATATTGGCCGTACTGCCCTCAAAATCATCGAGATATACCGTGCCACCCTTGTCGTCTCCTTGGTTGATGGCGCGGTTGTGGCCTGGCTGCAATACCGCCACCTCAGCTTGGGCGGTAATGGAGGAAGGCTCCTTGGTTTCTATCAACGGAAGTTTGTCAATGAGCTTGGTGAGCCAGGGCGCATCTTTCGAGATGCTAAAATCGAGGCCGTACACTTTGTTGTTGATGGGGTCGTCGCCAAAGTTCACTTTTTGGGTAAGTGGACGTTCAAACAAGTTCATAAACGTGGCGCCCACGCTCAGGTCCTTGCTAAATTCATAATCAAAACGCGCCCCGATCATGCTCCGACTTTGAAAGCCAAAAAATGTATTGTCTTCAAAACTGACATTCACGCTCTGGCCAGATTGGAGGATGGCATCGTTCAGGATGCGCACCTTGCCAATATTGTAGTCAATGGAATAGTCAACACCCTCACGCAGCGGCGTACCGCCCGCCGTGACGCGCACCGAACCGGGCGGCAGGTTGAAGGTTCCCAGCGATATTTCAGACGATACACTTGATTTATAAGTGCCCCGCAACATGAAACGGTTCAACTGCTGGTATTCCCGTGCCACAAACGTGGTGCTGTCGTAGAGCTGTTGGTAAATTAAATCCTTGCGCAAGTTCAGCGAGTCCTGAATGGTGAATGGGTCGCCACCCGCTATTTTTGCCTGCTTGATTTTGTTGTACAAATCACTGCCAAAAGGCTCCAGCACCGGGAACATGATCCGACCCGAACGGAGGTTGATGGTGATGCCCGGCACGAAGTCGAAAATCCCGTCAGGCCCGGGATCACCTTGTAAATTGAGGTTGTCTAGGTTTAAAACCTGGAGCAATGGGCGACTTCTCAAGCTAGCGGGAATCAGCGGGCCATCCAGAAAACGTTTTTGACCCTTGCCTGGGTCTTCGTAGTAAATATCAAAGCGGAACTCTTGAGGATCTACGTTGGCGGTACCCACGGCATACACGTTTTTCATCATCAGATCCCAGATGGGATACTTGACATTCGCCGTGGTGCTTTTCAGCATTTTCAAGAAAAGCACGTTGGTTTTCAGGGTGTCTTCCGAACTCTTCTTGGGCACCTCGTCTGAAAATTCACCGATTTTGTACGGCTCTCCATTGTAAGTGTACGACAAGGCCACACCCACAACCTGATCGGGTTGTACATTGAGGTTGATGCTGATAAAGCCCAATTGATCGTGGTAGCTGAATTCTTGTGGGGAAAGCAAGCGGGCGTTCATTTTTTCAAAATCCCTGATCTGCCTGAGGTTGAAAGGGCTGCCGCTGAGTCTGCTTACTACCCGGTCGCTAAAGCGAAGGGTAGAGTCTGAGTTCAACTCTGACAAGATTTCTTTGTAGAGTCCATTGTTTTGGTTGGCGGGCAACCCTTTTCCGTTGATGTCTCGGCCTGGAGGGTTGAGGAGTTTCCAAGCAGCTGAGACAGAATCAGGCTCCGCCAACTCAGTGATCGGAACCACGTCGCGGGTATTTTGGAAATCCTGTTTGTCGTTCGTGATCCACACCTCCATGCGCGTTATGTTGAACAGCGACTGCGGCACGGGGAGGCATCTCATGGCCGGTTCGAATTGGTTCCGGTTCCATTGGCTCACAAAAAAGTGGCGGTTCTCGTCGTATTCGTCAATCGGCTTCTCAAATGTCTGCACCTGCGAGCCGCCTTGTATTTTGAGGGTTTGCTGTTTGGAACGCTGCTGGCTGGCCACGAGGGTGGTGCGCAGGTGACCAAATTTCATTTCCGTCTTGATGCCAAAAAGATTTTGCGCTCCTTTGATGAGGTTGGAGCGGAGGGGCATGGACACGTTGCCCGCCTCTACGTTCTGGATAATCTCGTCTTCTGAAAACCCCTTCGTATCGTAGTTGATCTTCATCTGGTTGTCAAAATCGAAGGTCGCCTGCGTGTTGTAGTTGAAGTTTAGGTTTAGTTTTTCTCCGATTTTGCCCTGGGCGCTCATGTTGATGTCCATGTCAAAATCGAAATTGCCGTTGGTCTGCTGGCGAAGGGTCAGGATGGGGTTCTGGATCTTTTGCCAATCGTAGCCGAAAGTCAGGTTGATGTTGCCCTGTGGCTTGATATCCACGTTGGTGCCGCCAAAAAGGCGATCAATCAGAGAATTTTTGAAGTTGAATTTAGAAACAGGGTCGTTTGTGCCATCGGCGCTTTTGCCATCCGCCGATACGACGCCTTGCAAACGGTCAAAATATTCGCGTTGCTGCTTTTCGTCGCGCCAGCGCACATATTCTTCAAAAGTCATGTAAGTAGGAGCGCGGTAAAAATCTTCGCCGATGCGTTCTGTAACGATGTACATATTGGTAGCTGCATCGTATTCCACCGCTTTATCAATCGCCTTCGGGTCGCGCAAATCCACGGGGTTGCTGCCACCCGAGTTGATAAAATCGTCGTAGCGCTCGTTGAGGGGAGGAAAGGTGTCTACGGGTGACGGGTGACGGGTGACGGTTGACGGTGGACGGTCCACCGTCAACCGTCCACCGTCCACCGTCACCCGTCCACCGTCCACCGTCCACCGTCCACCGTCCACCGTAGACCGTCCAATATTCGCCACAGGCCGTTCGCCGCCGGGGAAAAAGAGGGTAAGCACGTTTTCGCGTACGGCTTCTGGGTAAGCGAAGGCATAGAGCGCGCAAACGGAAAGCAGGGCGAAGGCCGCGAGAAGGTTGTTCTTCTTCGTCATTTTCAAAAAAGCAGGATGGTTTAAATCAATTTACCGGTGTTGGTGCCCGGACTGTGGATTATTAGTGGGCAATGACGCGAGCATGAAAAGAATGGTTGCCTTGCGAAGGCTTGATTTAGAGGCCATTTTTTAGCGACCAGATTTCTTACTTTTGCGCTTCTTTTTTCAAATACACCGATTCGTTTTTAGGAACCGCGGTGTGCTGCGCCAATATTCATTATGAGCAACCGCGACAACCTCCTCGGCGTTTTGGGGACGATTTACCGATGGAGAAAAGCCCTCCGAAATGCCTGCCTCATCGCGCTGGTAGGCAGCATCTGCATCGCGCTGTGGATGGACACTTACTTTAAGGCCACCACCATCTTCTATCCCAGCAATCAGGATCTTTCCAAACCTGAACTGATCTTTGGCGGAATGAGCAAGGTGACCGAGTATTTCGGCAACGACAAGGACGTGGATCGTATTTTGGAAATTGCTGCCAGCAACGAACTGGTGGACTATATGATCGGGCGTTTTGGCCTTTTTCAGCATTATGGCATTGATTCGGCGAGTCACGAAGGGCGTTATTGGGCGCGGTTAAGGTTTCGAGACCTCTATGTGGTGCAGAAAAACCGAAACGATGCCATCGAATTAACCATCGAAGACACTGACCCGAAATTGGCTTCTGACATGGCCAATGCCGCACGCGAAAAGATTGACGAAATTGGTCAACGCCTCACCAAAGATAGCCAGTCCAAACTCCTGGCCTCCTATGATTCAAACCTGAAGCGAAAAACGGGCGAGCTTTCACGGCTCGGTGACAGCGTCCGCATCGTTCAAAACCGCTACAAAATCTACGGCGGGGGCGAACAAGGCAACCAGCTCTCCAGACAACTCACCCGGGCAGAAGAAGACATTACGCGTAACACAGCCCGCCTTGAGGTGCTGGTTGGGAATCCGCTGATACCACTCGATACCATCGAGTACATCAAAGCTAACCTGCGCGGCGCCGTGCGGCAGCGCCAAATGCTGCTCTCCCCCAATGTCAAAAGTGATAATCTCACGATACGAGATTATAATGATGGGATTAGCTCGGTAGCCGTCGCCAATGACTTGCACAACCAGGCGCGCAAGCAGCTAAGCTATGATTTAGAGCGCTACAACCAAATTCTGGCCGCGTACAACACGAATATCCCTTTGGTCCAGATTGTCGAATTGGCCGAGCCGCCCTTGATGAAAACCCGCCCGCGCCGCAGCATAATCGTGCTAGGCGCCGTAGTAGCGGCCTTCTTTTTTACGCTTTTTGCGGCGTTTTTGGCCGATGCTTATCGGGATGTGAACTGGAAGGAGCTGGGGTAGCGCGAAATTTATTTCGCCTATTTGCCATTACAAAGTGGTTCAAAAGCCTGCATATTGTTTCAGACAAAACTCAAACAATGACTTTGAAACAAATCCATCCATACCATTAAAATGCTCCGTCTAGCGTCCAAATTGCTTGCCATTCCCAAAGATCACCCGCAAGGGTTGGTCGTGGCAACCTTTGTACTGCTAAGTCTGGCCGCCATATTTTCAGGACTTTACCTGGAAATGACCTGGTTGAGCTTACTCCCTGCAGGCTTGGCCATGGTTTGGCTTGCGCTGGTGGATGTCCGAAAGGTCTTTTTTCTGATGATGGGTTGTATTCCGCTCTCCACGGAGGTTTCGTTGCCGGGCGGTTTGGCCACGGATCTTCCTTCCGAGCCTTTGATGTGGCTGCTCACGCTGGCAGGCGTGGCCTGGTTTTCTCGAAACTGGCGACAAGTAGATGTGCGATTTTTTCGCCACCCGGTTACACTCGCCCTTTTTGCCCATTTTTTTTGGCTGACGATCTGCGTCGTTACCTCTCAAAATTTCCTCATTTCTTTCAAATCTTTGCTGGCCAAAGGCTGGTATGTCGTGGTCTTTTACTTTTGGGCAGCGCGTTTTCTGAATTCAGAACGCGATTACAAAGCCTTGATGTGGTGGTTTTTTGTGCCGCTTTTTTTAGCCACGCTTACGGTGATCTATAGACATGCGGGCTACGGTTTTTCTTTTGAAAGCATCAATGGGTGTTTGGAGCCGTTCTTCCGAAATCACGTCATGTACGCGTGTTTGTTGGCTATATTTCTGCCGTTCGCATGGTATGGCACCTATTGGTATCGGCGGTTTTCGGGAGCATGGTGGCTTTTGGCATTCGGGGTATTGGTGTTTTTGGTAGGCATCTATTTCGCTTATACCCGGGCAGCTTATGGTGCTCTGGTGCTGGCAATCGGCGTATACTGGGTAGTTCGATGGAGATTGATGAAAGCAGCCTTAGTGGCTTTCGCCTTGTTTTTTGCTTTGTTCTTTACTTTTCTTGGCACCCGCGACAACTGGCTTTTGTTTGCGCCTGAATACGAAAAAACCATCACCCACGAACGTTTCGACCGGCTTTTGGAAGCTACCACCAAGTTGGAAGATATCTCCACCATGGAGCGCGTGTATCGCTGGGTAGCCGCAACGTACATGATCCAGGAGCGACCCTTACTCGGTTTTGGGCCTGCCACTTTTTACACGCATTACAAAAACTACACCGTCACCAGCTTTCGCACCTACGTTTCCGACAACCCGGAGCGTTCGAGCACCCACAACTATTTTCTGATGATGGCCGTGGAACAGGGTTTGCCGGGACTGTTCTTTTTCCTGCTTTTTTGTGTGGTGGTGATGCTGAAGGGAGAATCTACCTACCATCTTACCCAGGAGCGCGATGCCCGTGTTGCACTTCTTTCAGCCCTGCTTTGTTTCGTGCTCATCAATATCCTGATGCTGATGAACGATTTTATTGAGACCGATAAAATTGGTTCGCTGTTTTTTCTTTCGGCAGCGATTTTGGTGAATATTGATTTGAAGAATCGGAAAGGATAAATTACCACCAAATGGTTGTTCCGGTTTCTAGCCGCTTGTTTGGGCAGGGCAGGTATTTTAGGAGAGTGGTGGTATATTTGCCCATCAAATATCCTGTTCTTCTAACCATGATGTGATTTCCACACCCTCAACGCAACCACCAACCTAATGATGAAGCCTCGCCTACCCTTCCCCCTACTCGCCATTTGCGTTTTACAACTCACGCTTTGCGTTTCCCTCGTTGCCCAAACCCCAGACCTCCAAGACCTCAGCGAAGACAGCACTTTTTTTCAGGCACAATCCATTCAGTACCAACGCTGGCTCGACAGCACCGGCCTCGGTCTCCGCTTATATGTGGATGAGGTGCGCCTCAAAAAAAACAGCAAAACTGAACTTGAGCTCCTGCTCAATCTCCGCAACACCGACATTGACTCCGCGGTGAACCAATGGACGCAACTCCGCCGCGATTTCGAAAAAGCCGAGGGCCGCCCTTTGGAAGAAAAACTCTTCCGCGCTTTTGCCCATAAAATGGAAATCCCCGCCGTACAGGGAAACGTCCAGATTTACGTCCGCGACCGCAAACTCATCTACATCCCCTGTTTTTATGTGTGGATTTGGGAGGAAAACGGCCGCATCCTGACAGACGCCAAATTCAACGAATGCAAGGCTAAAACCTTTGATTTTGAGGTAAAGCCCACGCCAATCCGCAACAGCAGCAAAGGCCGTACGGCCGAGGTCAAGCGCGAGGTGCCTGCCTCTGAGGTGTTTTCCCAAATCCTTGCCTATGCCCGCCAACGCTTCGAAACGGCACGCTGTTACGACCGATATCCCCGGGTGGAAGAAGTGGAAAGTACCGAAAGCACGCTCCAATTCGCCGTCACCGACCTCTGCCGGGAGGTGCTGACCGACGAGACTGAATCAAGCTGGTGCGCCACCGCCAAATGGCTCGGCGTGCAATGCAACGACATCAAGCGCGAGCGGCTCGTTTTCCAGTTCACCTATTTACCCACCACCACGGGCTACCGCCTCAACTGCCGCCTGGAAGGCAAGTTTGGTTCCGGGTTTTACAAGCCCCGCAAAGGTGGATACATGGACATGGAACCCGATTTTGAGGATTATCTCGACACCTACGCGAAAAATTTTCGAAATGCGCTACAAGAGCGATTGAGGTAAACGTACCCCGGAACTCTGTTCCGGGGATACACATTTGCCCACGGAACAGCGTTCCGGGGGTACACATTTGCCCGCAGAACAGCGTTCCGGGGGTACATATTTGCCCACGGAACAGAGTTCCGGGGTACATATTTGCCCACGGAACAGAGTTCCGGGGTACATATTTGCCCGCGGAACAGAGTTCCGGGGTACAACTGAACAATCATGACCAAAAAAGACATCCGCGAACTCCTAGCCCAGGGCCAACTTCGCGAAGCCGCCTTAGCCGCCCTGTCCTACGCCGAAATCTGCGGCGCGGCAGAAACCGCCAATACCCTCACGGTGCTGCAAGCCACCCTCGAAGCACACCAGCGACAGTGGACGACCGGGCAAATTGCCTACGAAGAATTCTCCCGTTTACACGCCCGAGTCACGCAGGGCCTCACCGATTGCCTAGACGAACTGCCCGACGAGCCTAAGCCCGGCGCGGCCAAAAAACCGCCTATTGAGGAGGGTGCATTCAAAAAACGCCTGTTCTGGATGCTGATTGCGGCCAAGGCACTGGTGTTCGGCTGGACTTACTACCTCTGGCAAACGGGTGGTTTCCAAAACGAGGAAGCGCTCACGGCATTTAGCGCCCTGACGCCCGCGTTTGTAGCCTACATCTCGCTCATGCTGGCTGATTATCTCCGCGCGCACCGCGAAAATGCCGTTCTGCGGCGTCGGTATGTGTCAGGAACACTCACGAAAGTGGCGTTTTGGTTGTTCCCGCTCTATGCGCTGGCGCAGATGTTCATCGTGGGGCGCAAGGCGCAGGGCGTGCTTTCTTTTGCCCAAATGACCATGGCACTCGCGCTGGTGGAAAGTGTGCTGGGCGGGTATGTGGGGCAGATTGTGCAGGCGTTTTTTAAGAAGGAGGAGTGAGGAGGAGCACTGTCGTTGCCCAATTGAATTGCCAAGCTAGGGCTGAGTTGTCTTCCTGACGGGATCTGTCCGCATCAAGTGCGCTTTGCACGAGTGCTTGCACTTTTGGACTTACGGTATGCACACAAATAGGACTGAAAATCAATTTATTACTGCTGTTTCTTGGTGCTTGCTAGAGCAATCAAGCCCAACGTGAGTTGTCTTCCTGACGGGATCTGTGCACATCAAGTGCGCTTTGCCCGAGTGCTTGCACTTT
>Ga0209181_10008143_pt1 | contig 14146 bp, 9 predicted proteins | sample MAT05_FD_187208 | JGI IMG/M metagenome (GOLD analysis project Ga0209181, IMG submission 187208) | Freshwater microbial communities from Lake Fryxell liftoff mats and glacier meltwater in Antarctica - MAT-05 (SPAdes) (version 2) | ecosystem: Environmental > Aquatic > Freshwater > Ice > Liftoff... | reverse complement strand
GCGCCGCTCGGCCTCGTCCTTGATCTGGCTCAGGTCGTGCTTCTGGTACCAGTGCCGCGTTTTCTCGAAGTGCTCGTAGGAGAGCACCGTCTGATCGGCATTCCCATCCACGCCGACGGTGAGGAAGATGTCGTTGAACCCTTCGCGGAGCCGAGTGTAAAAGGCATCCTCATTCAGGATCGCATCGAGCAGAGCGGGGATCGCTTTCAAACCTCGCTCGACGACCGCGGCCATCTCCTCCTCCGTCGGCAATCGTCCGGCTAGAGAGAGCGTCAATCGCCGCAGCAACCGCCGGTCGTCCACCATCGTCACCCCGGCGAAGAAAGGCGGCGCGTTCGCGTCGATCTTCGCGAAGTCGGTTGGAGATACGGTTGTTGCATTCGCCCGGCGGACGAAGTCCGCGAGGATGCGGTAGCCGGGCGATTCGGGCTTCAAAACTTCTTCGCCGCCGTGGTCGAGCCCGCCGGTCGCTTTGACAAGGATGCGCGATTGGTCCTTCTCCTTGAGCCTCGCCATTTTCGCGAAGGCTTCGCGGTTGTGGAGAAAGACCTCGTCTTGAGCCGGCCCTTGATTCTTCTTCGGATCGAGGAGGAGGAACCGAGACTTCTCGGCATCGCCGCCGCTCTTGTGGCAGTTCAAACACGATTGCGCGGCGACCTTGGCCCAAACTTCGCTGCGGAAGAAATCGTCCGCGACGGCGCCGCAGCCGGGGACGGTCTGGGGCTGCTTCTCTTCACCGCGGATCGTGGATACGCACGCGGTCGAGAGCAGCATTGCGATGCAGAGCTTGAACGATTGCATGAAGTCTTCCAATGCAGAGCGAGGCTCGATTCCAAAATCACCCGAACAGTTGATGGACCGCCTCGCCCGTCTCGACGAGTGCCGTGGGGCGGTCCAGGCCATCGCGGAAGTGGACATTTCTCGCGTCGATGCCCAGGTGTTTGAACACGGTGGCGGTCACGTCTTGCGGAGAAACGGGACGGTCCACGGGGTACTCGCCCTTCGGATTACTTCGCCCAATCGCTTGGCCCATTTTCATGCTGCCGCAGCCCATGAGCACGCTGAAGACGTTGCCCCAGTGGTCGCGGCCGCCCTCGGCGTTCATCCGCGGCGTGCGGCCGAACTCGCCCATCGCGACGACCAGAGTGCGCTCGTAGAGCCCGCGGTCGATCAGGTCGCGGATCAATGCGGCGAGGGCTTTATCGAACGGCGGGATGAGCAGCTTCGCGCCGGGCTCCGTGGCGAGGCGATTCGCGGTGCCGTGATGGTCCCAGGGAACGCAGTTCACTGTGACGAACGTGACCCCGGCTTCAACCAGTCGGCGAGCGAGGAGAGCGCTTTGGCCGAACGTGTGCCGGCCGTATGCGTCACGGACCTTCGGAGACTCGGCGGAAATGTCGAAGGCGTTCGCGGACGCTTTGCTCGTGAGCAGGGAGAACGCCCGCTGCGCGTGCGGGTCGAGTTCGGCACCGTGAGAATCGACCGTGCGCTTTTGCAGGTCGAGCGATTCGAGCAGGTGCTTGCGGTCTTCGAGCCGGGCGATGGGCATGTCTTTGCCGAGTGCGAGATTCCGCACGCGGAACTCGGCGTCGTTCGGATCGCCTTCCGTCACGAAGGGGTTACTCGCGCGACCGAGGTACGCGGCGTAGTGGAAGAAGTTGTCCGTCCCGCCGCGGAGGTGCGGCACGGCGGCATACGACGGCAGGCCGGGGCGGTTCGGCCCGATCAGCTTCGCCGTGGCGGAGCCCATGCAGGGCCGCTTCTGCACGTTGAAGTTCGCTTCGTTGAACGCCGGGCCTTCGAAGCCCGTGAGCATCCAGTGGTTGCCCTTGGTGTGGTCCCCGGAGCCGTGGTTGACGCCGCGGAGGATCGAAACTTTGTCTGCGATCTTGGCTTGTTCGGGCAGCAGTTCCCCGAACTGGATTCCGGGCACGCTCGTCTTGGTCGCGCCGAACGGCCCGCGGAACTGCGACACCGCATCGGGCTTGGGATCCCACGTTTCCATGTGCCCCGGCCCGCCGCTCATCCAGAAAAGGATGACGCTGGCCCCTTCGACGTGCGGCAGGGCGTGGTCCGCAGCGCGAGCGCGGTACAGATCCCCAAGCGCGAGCCCGCCGCCGAGCACGCCGGCCTGGAGGAACGTCCGCCGCGTGACGCCCGTGCAATCCGACCCGCGACCGCCGAAGACTTTGAACATGCCGCGACTCCGAGAATGTCCGTTCGAATCAGTCTACGCGATCGCTTCTTTGATGATCGGCGCGTCTTCCACGATCAGCTTCACCGGCCGGTTGGCGGGGGTGTGGATGATCGTGTCCGCGTCGATGCCGAGCAGGTGGTAGAGCGTGCGACCGAAGCTTTCGACCTTGTAGAACTTGTCGGTCACTTGCTCGCCCTTCTTGTCGGTCGCGCCGACCACGCAGCCCTTCTTGAACCCCCCACCCGCGGCGATGACGAATTGCGCGTAATCCCAGTGGTCCCGCCCGGCCCCGGCGGCCTTGGGGTTATCGATCTTCGGCTTGCGGCCCATTTCGCCGAGGGCGAGCACGATGGTCGATTCCAAGAGCCCCCGCGATTCGAGATCGTCCAACAGGGCCGCCAGGCAGGAGTCGAACATTGGGATCTGCTGCTTGCCCGCAGTGAAGTTGTCACCGTGCCAGTCCCAGTAGCCGAGGTTGAAGTGGACGATTGGCACGCCCGCTTCGATGAGCCGCCGGGCGAGCAAGAAGTGCAGCGGGTCGCCGATGGGGTAGCGAGCCTTCGCGGGCTTGTTCTTGGTGAACCGCTCGACCGACTTGGCCGGTTCTTTGGAAATGTCCAAAGCCTGCCGTAACTTCGGCGAGCGGAGGAGTTCGAATGCGGTCTTTTGGTACTGGTCCAACCCCGCGATCAGTTCGTCTTGCGAGTCGTCGCGGCGGAGCTTGGTATCGAGGCGCTTCAGCAGGTCCGCATTCTTGTCGAAGGCGTTCACTTCCAACTGCGGCGTCAGCATCTTGGTGACGGCGTCCTTGTCCTTCAGCGGCTGCATGATGAACGGGGCGTGCGCGGAACCCATAAAATTGCGGGCCAGCGCGTTGTGCGTGTGCACGTCGATCTCGTCCAAGACCGCGAACGTGGGCAGGTCCGCGGGGCCGGGGCGGAGCTTGTGGACCACGCTGCCGTACATCGGGTATTCGTCCGAGCCCGTCGTCAGCCGCGGGTTGCCGGTGAGCCAGTAGAGAGGCGCCTGGCTGTGGTCGCCGGGCTTGTTCAGCGTGCTCACCGAGCGGATGACGGTGTACTTATCCGCCCGCTTCGCCAACTCCGGCAGCAGTTCGCCGACTTGTAGACCGGTCACGTTCGTTTGAATCGGCTTGAAGATTCCGCGGTACTCTTCGGCGGAGTCCGGCTTCAGATCGAACATGTCCGTGTGCGGCGGCCCGCCACCCAGCCAGCAAACGATCATCTGCTTCGCCTTCGCGCCCTTCGGCGCGGCGTGAGCGCGGAGCACGTCGAGCGCCCCCACGCCGCAGAGGCCGAGCCCGCCGATGCGGAGGAAATCGCGACGTTTCATCGTCTATTCTCCTCGCGTAGCCGCGACGCGCGAGCGGAGCGTTGGCGGCGCTCCGCTCGCGCGTTGCGGCTACGCGTTAATGTTGTACCAAAAACTCCCGCGTATTAATCAGCCCCCACAGCACACCCTGCAACCCTTTCTCAACCGTCTCCGCTTCGCCGACGAACTTCGCGCACGCCTCGCGCTCCGCGTCGCTCGGCAATCGGCTGACAGTCGCGAGGAACAACGCTTCGACCCTCTTCGAGACGTCGTTTGAATCCTTCATCGACTTTGCCACGCGGCCGTTCGGGTCGCGGATCTTTTCCCAGACTCGCGGGTGGTTCGCCAGTGCGAGCACTTGGAAAATGGACGATGCCCCTTCGCGTTCGCAGTCGCACTGCACCGCGGCGTTCCGCTTCGGTCGGCCATAGGTTTCGAGCACGAACGCAACGAACGGGTTCTTCGGGGCGAACGGCACGTCCACCGCTTTCATCGGGTCGGGCCAGTGCTGGTACTTCATGTCCATGGCTTCGGTCGTGCCCGTTGCGGAGTTGAGCGCATCGAGCATCACCTCGGCAGGCAAGCGGCGGAGCGGGAATGCGGCATAGTGCGTGCGGTCGGTCTCGCTGCCCTTCGCGGGCGTGCTGGACTGTTGATACGTGCGACTACTCAAGATCGTGCGGTGCAACCAGCGGAGATCGTAATTGTTCGCGACGAACCCGTCGCAAAGTTCCTTGAGCAGTTCCGGGTGCGTGGCGGGGTTGAACGCGGAGAGGTTGTCCGGCGGGTCGATGAGGCCGCGGCCGAAGTAGTGCGCCCAGACGCGGTTTACGATCGCCTTGGCGAAGTACGGGTTGTCTGGCTTTCGCATCCAGTTCATAACGACTTCGCGGGGGTCGCGGTCGGCCGAAATAGTGATGGGTTCCGCATCGCCCAAGAGCCGGTGGGTGCTCGATTCCTTTGTCCCGAGCGTGCCGCTCACCTTCGCGGTCCGCCCCGGCGGTAAGACTCGCGATTCGGCCTGCATCAGTCGCCGGGCCACTTCGGGCATCTGCTTCGCCAGCTTTTCCATCTCGGCGGTTTGCTGGCGGAACGCCTCGGTTTTCGCAATCACTTCCTTCAACGCGGCGATGCGGTCCGCGTCCCCTTTTTCCTTGGCGAGCTTGTCGAGCTCGGCTTTCGCCTTCTTCGCTTCATCGTCGAGCTTTTTGCCTTCGCCTTCCTTTCGCTGCTTCACGGCCAGTTCGGCCGCTTTGCCTTCGTCGTTGAACTTCTTGAAGTAGACCGCCGCATCGGCGAATTGCTTTTCGTTCTTATCGCTGAACCCGACCGTGCGAACGCGCATGAAGAAGTTGGCGAAGTCGAGGAGGTCTTCCTGCTGCCAGGAATCGTGCGGGTGGCGATGGCACTGGGCGCATTCGAGTCGCAAGCCCAGGAAAGCGTGAGCGACTTGCAGTGTCCCGCTGATGCCGTCGGACCCGCGGCGCTGCCAGAAGAGGTCCAGCGTCTTGCGGTCCGCGTAGAGCGGCAAGTCTTTGCGGCCCGGCGAAAAGCCCTCGAAGAGCGCCTTCACCTCGGCAACGTACTCTTCCATCGTGCGGCCCTCGCGGCTAGTGGCGAGGAGCACTCGCTCGACGAAAACGTCGTACGGCACGTTCTCAATCAATCGGGCACGGACCCACGCCTGGAACCGCGGCGCGTCGGCTTCGAGAGTGAGGGCATCCGCATAGACGCCGAAGTCCGCGGCTTTGAGCAAGTCGCAGAACTTGAGCGTCCAGAGGGCCGCGTGGCCGGGGCGCGTGAGCAGTTCTTCAACTTTCTTCAATCGCTTGTCGGGAGATTGATCGACAATAAAGGCACGCACTTCGTCCGGCGACGGCAGTTCCCCGGTCACGTCCAAACAGGCCCGACGAAGGAACGTGGCATCGTCCGCATCTGCTGCGGGTGGGAGGTTGAGGCGCTTGAGCTTCGCCAGAACGTGGGCGTCGATGAAGTTGTTCGGCTTCAGCTCCGGGAACGCAGTCGAATCCGTCCGGGGAACGAGGACGCGGGCCAGTGCGGGTTGGGCACGATACCGCACCAGGATGGCCGCATCGCCCACGCCCTTCGCAGTCACGCTGCCGCGATTATCGACCGCGGCTATCGCGGGGTCCAGCGATTCGAACGAACAGTAGGCTGTGACCTCCGCCGTCGTACCGTCCGAGAAACGAGCGACGACCTTCAATGGATGCGACGAGCCCTTCGCGGCGACCTGTTCGGCGGGGGTGACGGTCAGTTCCAAGACTTTCGACGGAGCGGCAGAATCGAGCTTGGCCCCGGCGGCGATCCACTGGCGAAGGACTTCGTAGTCAGCACTCTCGGCCGAGAGGCGAACGCCACCGCCGTGCTCGACTTGGCCGGTCGCTTTGCGGAGGAGCAAGCTGGCGGAAGGGTCGCCGAGGTTGATGCGCCGGCCGCCGAACTCGCGGAGCAATCGCGCGTGGTCGCCCGCCGGATCAGCCCCGAAGAGCGAGAGGCGGAAGCCGTTCTGCCCTTTCACCGATCCGTGGCAAGTCCCGCCGTTGCAGCCGAGCTTGCTGAAGAGGGCGACGATGTGCCGGTGGTACGACGGCTCAGCGGCGGGGGCGAACCCCGGAACGAACAATACCAGCACGGAGAGAGGGAGAAATCGGAGCATGAGTCCACATCAAAAGGGCACGAGTCGTGCGCGGCGGGCAGGTTCAAATATTTTCGCACACAGATTCGCGATTTGACAAGCTTTTTTCGTGCTTTCGTGGCGACGGGCCTCTGGCCTGTCGCGCCGAATGAACAGTCGTATTGTCCTACACGCCCCCGCCCGGTATCATTCTGAAATCGAACCCCCGGCAACGAAGGCCGCACCAGCCTTTTTCACTGGGGGTTCATCGTTTCCTCTCACCCCCCGCGTAGAATCGATCGATTCGACACGTTGTCTTCCCAGGATTCCGTCCCCGATGGCTAGCCTCTTACAAATCGTCAAAGCTTCCAAAAGTTACGGCGAACAGATCCTCCTCGACGAGGCGGATTGCACCATCACGGATAACGTGAAAATCGGCTTCGTGGGCCGCAACGGGGCGGGCAAGAGTACGCTCTTGCGCGTGCTCCTGGGCGAAGAAGAACTAGATAGCGGCGAGATCATCCGCCACCCGAGCTTGCGGCTCGGTTACCTCCGGCAGCACGATCCGTTCCTCCCCGGCGAGACTGGCCTCGACTACCTCAAGCGGGATAGCGGCCAGCCCGATTGGAAGTGCGGCGAAGTCGCGGGGCGGTTCGAATTGAAGGGGCTGTACCTCGATGGCCCGGTCGCCAAGCTCTCCGGCGGATGGCAGACTCGCCTCAAGCTCGCGGCCCTGCTCTTGCACGAACCCAACCTGCTGATGCTCGACGAACCGACCAACTTCCTCGACTTGCGGACTCAGATTCTGCTCGAACACTTCCTCGTCGGCTACCGGGCCGGTTGCCTCATCGTCTCGCACGATCGGGCGTTCCTCGGCGCGACCTGTGAACATACCCTCGACCTCTCCCGCGGCAAGCTCACGTCCTTCCCCGGCAAGGTCGAAGCGTATTTGGAATTCGCCAAGGAAAAGCGCACGCACGACGAGCGCTCGAACGAATCGATCCTCGCCAAGCGCCGGCACCTCGAAGACTTCATCGCCCGCAACAAGGCCCGCGCCAGCACCGCGGGACTGGCCCGCTCGAAGGGCAAACTGCTCGAAAAGATGGAGATGGCCGAGATCGTTTACGACGAACCGACGGCCCGCATCCGCGCGCCGAAGGTCGATCCCCGCAAGGGCATCGCCTTGCGGTGCGTCGATCTGTCCATCGGCTACCCCGAACGACAGATCGCTTCGGAAGTCGAAATGGAACTCGACCACGGCTCGCGCGCGGCCATCGTCGGCGACAACGGTCAGGGCAAAACGACCTTCCTCCGCACCCTCGTCGATTCGCTCAAGCCGTTAGCGGGCGAGGTCCGCTGGGGCCACGGCTGTAAGATCGGCGTCTACGCCCAGCACGTTTACACCAGCCTGCCGGAAAAGTGGACGGTCCTCGAGTACCTCCGCCGCCAGGCCGCGATCGGCAAAAAGGAACAGGAAATTCTGGACCTCGCCGGCTCGTTCCTGTTCCGCGGCACGCACGTCCACAAGTCGATCTCCGTCCTCTCCGGGGGCGAACGCGCCCGGCTCTGCTTGGCGGGCTTGCTGCTCAGCGATTACAACGTGCTCATCCTCGACGAACCGGGTAACCACTTGGACGTGGACACGGTCGATTCCCTCGTCGATGCGATGCTCGACTACAAGGGCACACTGATCTTCACCAGTCACGATCGGCACTTCACCAAGCGCGTCGCCACTTGCATCGTCGAAGTCCGCGACGGTCGCGTGACGAACTACAGCGGTCAGTACGACTCCTACGTCTACATGGTCAACAAGGAAATCGAGGCGGGCGAACGCGAACTCGCCTCGCAGAAGGTGAAGCTCCCGACGGAAATCGCCAAGCCCGCAAAGGCCGCCCACCGCCCCGTGCAGATCAACGGCAAAGACCCGAAAAAATTGCTCAAAACCATCGAAAAGACCATCGCCCAACTCGATGCCCAGAAGCGCGAACTCGATTCGCAATTGATGAACTCGTCCGATGCGAAGGAAGCCCTGCGGCTGCACAACGAAGCCTCCACCGTCGCGGCCCAACTCGCGGAGGCCGAGGAACGCTGGGTCGAGTTGCAGGAACTCCTCGAAGCGTAGAATCGAGATTGTCCTTCTGAGCCCGAACGCCCGTGAGTTCTTCTAAAACCTCACTGGCGTTCGGGCTCAGATTGTCGAATGCTCCTTGCGTCTGCCGCGAGCGCCTGTCACATTATCGGCGAAACTTCCTCCTCGGAGTTCGCACGATGTCCCTCTCTCGCTGGTTGATTGCCGCTGCGACCATCGCCACCTCGCTCCCCGCGGTCGCTCAACCGTTCAAGATCACCGAAGACCCCGAGCGGATCACCATCACGGGCTCTGCCCTCGATGCGCAGATCCGCAAAACGAAGTACGTCACCGGCGTCGAAGCCGGTTCGCTGCACGACAAGAAGACCGGATTCCGCGACATCGGCTACGGGCTCGACATCGTCGATTGGCTCATGGAACCCGGCAGCGACGAGGCGTACCGCGACAAGCTCCCGGGCGATTTGCCTTACACCTTCAACAACTCATTCCACGGCAAACGGGCCAAGAAGAGCATCGAAGGCCCGCAGATTTGCACGAAGGCGGGCGTGTTGAAACCGACCGCGTTCGCCGGACCGGGCTTCGTCGCGGTCCAGCAAGATTACACTTACATCCTCGCCGCTCCGGGCAAGAAGGCCGGGTCGAAGTGGGAGCAGACCATCGTCTTCCCCGAAGGCAAACGGTACTTCCTATCATCGGACAAAGTCACCACCGTGAACGCGAGCGACTCGCTGTTCATTCGGCTGGACATGCCGGGCCACATCAAGCACAAGGCGGGCGACAGCTTCAGCGAGGTCTACCTCAGCTATCAAAGCCCGAAGCCGATCCCGTCATCGGAGTTCCTCAAAGACTTCGCCCCAGACGAAAAGTTCCTCTACGTCCGCGAAGCGGGCAAGGAGCCGAAGCGGTTCATCCGAGCGTACCACATCCGCGACCCCAAGACGGGCAAGGACGGCCCCTGGCTCGCGGGCATGACGCTGGACCCCACGGTCGTGAGCGAAGCGTGGTGCCACCAGCGTGGCTACGTGTGCATGATCGAGGAGTTCGGCGGTCGGCCGATCAAGGCCGGCGAGTCGTTCAGCGCCGCGTTCGTGGTCGGGTTCTTCGATTCGATCGACGAGATGAACGCGGTCTACGACCAGCACGCGGGGCACGCCGGGTTGGTCGCGAACGAGAAAGAATGGAAGTTGACCAAATGAAAGCCCAGGAACGGCCGTCCCTGGGCTTGGGGCGTTGTTCAACCGTACTTCTTGTGGCACGCGTCGGAGGACATCTTCGGCGCTTTGATCAACCCACCCGAAAGTTTTTCGCCGTCCGGATCGAGGTAGAGCCGGCTCGCCGCGTCCTTATTGCGGTCGTCGTACGCGCTGACGTGGACGTTGAAAATGTACGCGGTTTCAGTCGTCGCCTTGAACCAGTGGATGTTGTCCCTGTGGTCCGAAACGGTCGAGAGCCCGCCCGGCCCGAATTCCTTGTCGATCGTCGGCTTGATGACGAAGTGATCCTTGAGCGTCTCGACCTTGTCGTAGTGCTTGCCGACCCACTGCCCTTTGAGCACGATGAAACCGGTACACATATTGTTGTGCCCGTGCGGCACGATCGAGCGGCCCTTTTTGCAGGCGAAGATCTGCTTGCCGAAGTTCACCGTGGCGGGGAGCCCCTGCACTTTGGCGAGGTCGATCCCGCGGCTCAGCGCCCCGCTCTCGGGGAGCTTCGCAGTCTTCTCGATCTCGTCCAACTTCACCATCGAGACGAGCGATTGCAAATCGACCCGCTTGTAGAGTTCTTCCATCTTCGTCTGGAACTCGATGTCCGTCAGTTTGCGGCCTCGCAGGTCTTCGGTCATCGTCACGAGGTCGGCGAGCCAAGCCGCAATCGTCGGCTTCACCTCGGCGGCGAAGAGGTCGCGGGACCACAGCGATTCGATCAAGCCGTAGGTGACGATCGAACCGAGGACCTGGGCGGAGAACTCGCGGCGGGTGGGGTTCATGGGCGGCTCCAAAGTTTCGAGGGAGAACCGAAGCATAACCGAACACCGGCTGTGGTCCAAATGGAATCGAACGTTGGCGATCGAGGAAGCCGCGACTGTCTTGCGAACGCGGGGAATGGTAAAGTGATGTGGCCATGCCGAGGAGGAGCGACCGAGATGCCGATACACGATTGGACTCGCGTTCGGGCGAACCGCTTTCACGACTTTCATCAAAGTTGGACGATCGAGATCCGCAACGCCCTGAACCGCGGGATTCTCCCGACGGGCTACTTCGCCATGACCGAGCAGAAAACCGGCGGTCGCGAACCGGATGTAGTGGCTCTCGAATTGACTCCAGATCCCGCTCGACTGCGGGAGTCGCAAGGCGGGCTCGCCGTGCAAGACGCGCCGCCGCAAACGCAGTTCGTGAGCCGATCCGACGAGAGCACCTACGCCCGCAAAGCGAACCGCCTCTCGGTCCGCCATCCGGACGGCGGTGTCGTGGCGATCATCGAAGTCGTGTCTCCCGGAAACAAGTCGAGCGCCGTCGCACTGGACGAGTTCGTTCGCAAGGCAATCGATTTTCTCGACGACGGCGTCAGCTTACTCATCATCGATCTGTTCCCGCCGACGAAGCGGGACCCGCAAGGCATTCACGAGGTCATCTGGAAGCACTTCAAAGAGGAACCGTTCGCGTTGCCCCCCGATCGCTCGCTGACATTCGCATCGTACGCGGCCGGGGCGGCGATCACCGCCTACGTCCAACCCGTCGCAGTCGGGCTGCCGCTCCCACCGATGCCGCTGTTCCTCACGCCAACGCGGTACGTGGACTGCCCGCTCGAATCGACCTATCAGCGCGCCTGGGAAGATTTTCCAGCCCCGCTCAAAGGCCCGCTCGAAGCCTCCCAATCCTGAGGAGTTAACCGTGTCCGCAATTCCGAAGAGGCGAATGTCTCCGGCCCAGTACCTCGATATCGAGCGAACGGCGGCTTTCAAAAGCGAGTACCACAACGGCGAAATGTTCGCGATGGCGGGAGCGAGCCCGGAACATTGCGACGTGAAGGACAACTTGATTTCCGAGTTGGGAGCACGACTTAAAGGTGGCCCCTGTCGAACGAGGTCGAGCGATCAACGGCTCCTCGTGAGTTCGAGCGGACTGTACACTTATCCGGACATCATCATCGTCTGCGGTACGCCGGAATACGCATTTCACGATGCGAACTCACTTGTTAATCCAACGGTCGTCATCGAGGTGCTCTCGCCTTCGACGGCGCTGTACGACTGCACGACGAAGCTCATGTGGTATCAGCAAATCGAATCCCTCAAAGAGTACGTCATGGTCAAGCAAGATCGACCCTGGTGCCAAAGCATCAATCGTCAACCCGACGGCGCCTGGCAATTGAAAATCGTCTCGCAATTGACTGACGACTTCGCATTCGCCTCGTTGCCCATCCGCATTCCTCTCGCGGACATTTACGCGGGCGTGACTTTCCCCGAGAACCCCGACGAGCGAGCCCTACACCCCGGGAGCTAACCGATGCGCCTCTCCGCGTTCCTCGCAGTGCTTTTACTCTCCGGCGCGGCCACCGCGGCCAAGCCCAACGTCGTGGTCATCCTCGCGGATGACCAGGGGTGGGGCGACCTCTCCGTCCACGGAAACACGAACCTCAAGACCCCGAACATCGACTCGCTCGCGAAGGATGGCGTGCTCTTCGAGCGATTCTTCGTCTGCCCAGTTTGCTCGCCGACGAGGGCCGAATTTCTCACGGGCCGCTACCACCCGCGGGGCGGCGTGCGGGACGTTTCCACCGGCGGCGAGCGGCTCAACCTCGAGGAACGGACCATCGCAGACCACTTCAAGGCCGCGGGGTACAAGACCGCGACCTTCGGCAAATGGCACAACGGCACGCAGTACCCGTATCACCCGAACGGCCGCGGGTTCGACGAATACTACGGTTTCACCTCGGGCCACTGGGGCGATTACTTTGGCCCGCCGCTCGACCACAACGGCGAACAAGTTCGCGGCAAGGGCTACATTACCGACGACTTGACGGACCACGCGCGTTCCTTCGCGACCGCGAACAAAGACAAACCGTTCTTCTGCTACCTGGCGCTCAACACGCCGCACTCGCCGATGCAGGTGCCGGACCCATCCTGGGACCGCTTCAAAAACGCGGAGTTGAAACTGCGGGCGACGCCGGGCACGAAGGAAGATTTGCCGCACACCCGGGCCGCGCTGGCGATGTGCGAGAACATCGACGACAACGTTGGCCGGTTGCTCAAAATGCTGGATGAACTCAAGATTGCGGACAACACCATCGTGCTTTACTTCAGCGACAACGGTCCGAACGGCTTCCGCTGGAACGACGGCATGAAGGGCCGCAAGGGCTCGACCGACGAGGGCGGCGTGCGGTCGCCCCTACTGATGCGTTGGCCCGGGCACCTCGCAGCCGGAACGAGGATTCCCCAGATCGCTGGGGTGATCGACCTTCTACCCACGCTCGCCGATTTGGCCGACGTGAAACTCGCGGGTGGCAAACCGCTCGACGGCACGAGCCTCGCCCCCCTGCTCCGCGGAAAGAAAGTCGAGTGGTCGGACCGCACTCTCTTTAGTCACTGGAACGGCCGCGTGAGTGCCCGCACGCAACAGTATCGACTCGACGCCACGGGCAAACTTTTCGATATGGTCCAAGATCCCGGACAGTTGAAAGACGTGACCGCAGAACGCCCCGCTGTGACCAAGCAACTCATCGCAGCAGTCGAAGCCTGGAAGAAGGACGTGCTCCCCAGCATCGCCAAAAAAGACGACCGGCCGTTCCCCGTGGGCTATCATCAGTTCCCGATTGCGACGCTGCCCGCCCGCGACGGCGTGCCGCACGGCAAGGTTCAACGGAGTGCCCGGGCCCCGAACTGTTCGTACTTCACCAACTGGGTTTCGCCGGACGATTCTATGACGTGGGAGATCGAAACCGCGACCGCGGGCCGGTACGAAGCGGTGGTCTACTACACTTGCTCGAAGGCGGATGTCGGTTCGACTGTGGAACTCGGTTTTCAAAATGCCCGGTTCACGGGCACGATCACCGAAGCCCACGACCCGCCGCTGATGGGCGATGAGCACGACCGAACACCGCGGGCCGGCGAATCGTACGTGAAAGACTTCAAACCGCTCTCGCTCGGGATCGTCGAATTGCCCAAGGGCCGCGGCCCGCTGACGCTCAAGGCGACGAAGGTGACGGGTAAGCAAGTGATGGACGTGCGATCGGTCGTGCTGACCCTGCAAAAGTGAATAATGCGCTCGATGTTGGATGTGGTGACAGGCCTCCCGGCCTGTCATGCTTTGACAGGCCGGGAGGCCTGTTACCACATTAAAGACCTGTCCTACCCCTGTGAGGATCGTTGCCGTGAATCGCTTGCTTCGCATCGGTGGGGCTATGGGTGCTTGCATAAGTGCGCTTTCCTTCACCGCCTTCGCAGACGACTTCCCCAAGCCCTACGACAGCGAGAAATCGACCACGAAGGCCCTATCTCCCACGGAAGCTGCAAAAGGCTTTCGCGTGCCAGAAGGCTTCAAGGTCTCCGTCTTCGCCTCCGAACCGGACGTGCAGAACCCCATCGCCATGACCTGGGATGGCCGCGGTCGGTTGTGGGTCGCGGAAAACTACACCTACTCCGAACGCGCGATGAAGTTCGACATGAACTTGCGCGACCGCGTGCTGATCTTCACGGACGACGACGGCGACGGTAAGCCCGAGAAACGCACGGTCTTCATCGACACGGTCCAACGGCTTTCGAGCGTCGAAGTCGGCCGCGGCGGCGTCTGGTTGATGTGCCCGCCCCGCCTCCTGTTCGTGCCGGACCGCAACAACGACGACGTGCCCGACGGCCCGCCCGAGGTCGTGCTCGAAGGCTTCGACGTGCCCGCGGAGA
>Ga0209181_10008141_pt1 | contig 14149 bp, 9 predicted proteins | sample MAT05_FD_187208 | JGI IMG/M metagenome (GOLD analysis project Ga0209181, IMG submission 187208) | Freshwater microbial communities from Lake Fryxell liftoff mats and glacier meltwater in Antarctica - MAT-05 (SPAdes) (version 2) | ecosystem: Environmental > Aquatic > Freshwater > Ice > Liftoff... | reverse complement strand
GAACTCGCCGTTCAACATGCCGAGGGCTTGGGTGGGCACCGTCGTCGTGTAACGCACGGGGCAACTATTGTCCGCGTCGGCTTGATCGTTGTTTGCCAGGATCGGCACCTGCAGCGACCGTTTGACGTGTACGTACACGCTGCGGCGATTGGCCTCGTTCGACCTCGCCGCGTTGTAGTGCCACCCCATCCCTGGCCTCGATTGCCCCGCCAACACTTCCTTGGGGATTTTCGGGTAGATACTCGGTCCGTACATTTGCAGATTCAGGGACCCGCTCGCGGCGAGGATACTGTCTCGCACTTCCTCGGCATTCATCCGGCGCATGTTGTAACGCCAGAGCCAACGGTTTGCGGGGTCGGTCTTGGCATTGGCGGCATCAGCGCGGGAACTTCGCTGGTACGCGGCAGAGGTCATCAGCAGCTTGTGCATCCGCTTCAGCGTCCACGCATCAGCCTTGGCGTCCGACGGGTGCATGAATTCATCGGCCAGCCAATTCAGCAACTCTGGATGGCTCGGCTGTTCTCCGAGTTTGCCGAAGTCGTTGGGTGTAGGCACCAGTCCTTGCCCGAAGTGGTGCAGCCAAACGCGGTTCATCATCACGCGTGCGGTCATCGGGTTCGCCTCCGACGCTAGCCAATTGGCCAGCGCCGTGCGTCGGCCCGACGTCTTCGCCATCGGCGTAATCGTCGGGTCCGGCGCACCGAAGATCGCTGGAAAGCCGGGCTTGACCTCGGTGCCCAGCGCGTGCGGATTGCCACGGATGTTGACGAATGTCGCTGTCGGGTCGGTGATGGCGTTGTTGACCGAAAGGGCGAACTCCTGAGCGGGCATCGGCCGGCTCTTCAACTCGCGGAGCTTGTCCTGCCAGCGAGTGTAGGTGCGCTTGTCGACCTCGCCCAGGAATGCCGGCACCTTCTTCACGATCTGGTCGCGCTCGCCGTCGTCCACCGCCACTTGATCCTTCGGCGACATCTTCTTGATCGCCTCGTCTTCCATCGGCTTCATCGTCGCCAGCAGTGCGTCGATTTGCTTCTGCCGCTCGGCGAGTTCCGCCTCGTACACCTTCCTCTTGGCTGCTGGGGTGATGTCGGTCTGGCTGTTGGTGCTCGTGCCGTTGCGGTTGTCCGAGTAGTTGCGAACGTCCTTCAAGAACGCCACGAGCTTGAAGTAATCGGTTTGCAGGATCGGGTCGCCCTTGTGGTCGTGACAGCGGGCACAATTGAGCGTCATGCCGAGCACCGCCTGCCCGGCGATGGTCACGAGGTCGTCGAGCCCATCGGCGGCGGCCTGCACGCGGTCGGCTGGCTCGTCGTCCCAGAGGCCCAGGCGGTAGAAGCCGGTGGCGATGATCTCGTCCGCGCCGTCGGTGCGGGGCATTTCGTCACCGGCAAACTGCTCCTTCAGGAAGAGCGAGTACGGCTTGTCGGTGTTGAAGCTGCGGATCACATAATCTCGGTAGCGGTAGGCGAACGGCTTAGGGCCATCCCGCTCGTATCCGTTCGTCTCGGCATAGCGCACCACGTCGAGCCAGTGCTTGCCCCACTTTTCGCCGTAGTGCGGCGATGCGAGCAGTTTGTCGATGAGCTTCGGCCACGCAGCCGGGTCGGAGTCGGCGGTGAAAGCGTCGATCTCGGCAGGGGTCGGTGGCAATCCGGTGAGATCGTAATACGCCCGGCGAATGAGTGTGTGTTTCTCGGCCACTCCCACGGGAGCCAGGTGCTTCTCATTCAATTTTGCCAGAAGGAACGCATCGACGGGATGGGACGCGAGCTTGGGAATCTCGGGTCGAACTATCGGTTGGTAGGCCCAATACTTCCGCTGCTCGTCGGTGAACTTCGGTTTCGCTGGTGGGGGCAGTTTGTCACTGCCCAAGAGGTCGGGCGGAAAGGCGAGGCCATTGTCCACCCACTTCACCAGCACTGCGATTTGGTCGTCTTTCAGCTTGCTGTTCGGAGGCATCTCGTAGCCTTCCTTGGCATGCCGTATCGCGATCACCAGAAGGCTTTCCTTCGCTTTGCCAGGGATCGCGGCGGGGCCTGTGTCACCGCCCGCAAGCAGGGAGGCGCGGGTGCGCAGATCGAGGCCGCCGCTGAGCTTCTCCGGCTTGTCGCCGTGGCACTTCATGCAGTTCTCATTGAGAATCGGCACCACTTTCTGCTTGTATAAATCGAGGTTCGCCTTGTCGAAAGCCGTTATTGGCTCGGCGGAGAAGGCGGGCGAAGCGAGGAGGAACAAGACGAAAATTCGATACATAGTGCGGACCTGGTAAGGAGATCGGGGTCGGAGGGCATCTCGATTGAGGTTACTTTGCGAACGCTGATCGGAATAAACGATCCATCGCAAACGGGTTACTCGTCATCCCAGATGAAGACTTCACTCAAGCCGCTGCGGGCTTTGCCTGCGTGGGTGAACACGATGCGGACTTTGCCTGCCGTCACTGGGGCGAACCGGACGACGTTGAAGTTGCTCCCCTGGGGCTTGTCGGGAGATTTCTTCACGTCGTCCACTGGCTTCCAATTGTTGCCGTCCCAGTATTCCACGTCGTACTGGCTCGGTGGCTGGACACCGCCGCGGTCGTCGTAAATGGCGAGTTCGACCCGCCGGAATGACTTGGCTTCGCCGAAATCCACTTCGAGCCAATCGGATTTGTTGGGGGATTCGTAACTCGTCCAGCGATTGGTCGGCGTCGGCAGGAAGTTCACTTTCCCATCGATGGCGAGTGCGGGCTTGCCGCCAAAGCGGTCCATGTGCGACGCGCTCGCCTTCGGGAACGGCTTGGTGCCGGGGTTGTACGCGAGGTTGCCCGCCGGGTGCGGCGCGACCGGGACCGGCCGGCGGCCTTCGCCCCACGCCTCAAACTCCGTTAGACCGGACTTCCCGCCGCTCGCGTGGTGCAGCACGACGCGCAACTTCTCGACCTCCGTCGCCGGGAACCGGACGACGTTGGCGGTGTGCCCCGTCGGCTTCTCGGGGGATCGAGTTTGCCCCGGCACCGCCTTCCATTCCTTGCCGTCCCAGGATTCCAAGTCGAACCGCTCCGGCGCGGCGACGCCCGCACCGTCGTCCAGGACGTAGAGCTTGACCGTGTGCATCTTGCGCTTCATCCCGAAGTCCACGGACACGGAATCGGTCGCGTTCGGCGACCCCTCGCAGGTCCAGCGGTTCGGCGGCGAGACGTGATACCAAGAGTTGCCGTCCACGAGCTTCGCGGGGGAGGTCTTCGGGGCGGAGTACGTCGTCGCCACGCGCGGGAAGTAGGTGCCGTCGTTGTTGACCGCGTAGTTCACCGTCGGCGGCGGAGTCGGGGGCGCTGTCTTCTTCGGGGGGAGTGCCACGGACAGCGGGGCCAGCTTGTCCGAGGAGGCGACCTCCTTCCCGTCGGCGAACAGCCGGAAGCCCTTGCCCTTCTTGTAGCGGGTGCCGTCGCGATCCCAGACGATGCTGACGGCGAAGCCCTTGTACGGCACGTCGGTCAGGGCGAAGTAGGGCCAGTCCGCCGGGGCGAGCGGCCTTACCTCCAGCGTGTCGTCGTCCCGCGGCACCAGCCCGACGAGGCCGCTGATGATCAGGTCGTTGAACGACGAGTGGAAGTAGTGCTCGCTGTGGTTGTGGCCGTCGTGCCCCTCGAACGAGCCGGTGTCCGGGTGGAGCGCCTCGGCGAGGTACGGCTTGCCGTTCTTGCGGTGCGACTTGGCGAAGATCGTGAGCAATTTGACGTAGTCGTCGTTGCCCACCACCTCCTGATTGTAACCCTGGAGCAGGTTCGCCATGGCCTTGAGCGTCTGGCTGGTGGCGTACGGCCAGGACTGCCCGCTCCACCAACAGCACGACTTCTTCAGGAGGTACATCGGGTCTTTGAGCTCGACCGTGGTCGGGCCGAACGGCGCGAAGAACCCCTGGGTGTCCATCAGCTTCTTCCACGCGGCCTCGTACCCCTTGTCGCCGTCCGGCATGCCGAACTGCCATGGGACGTAGCCGATCAGCTCGCGGCCGTACTCGCTGCCGGCGTGTTGTCCGCTCTGGTGGGTGAGCGTCAGGGCCTTCACCTTGAACCCGTTGGCCTCCTCGTCCTGCTTGGACATCGGGAAGAAGAACTGCCGCTTGGAATCCCAGAGCTTCTTCTGCATGACCTCCTTGATGCCGGCGGCCTTGGCACGGTATGCCTCGGCGACGGCCTTGTCCCCGGCAAGGTCGGCGGCGCGGGCGATGGCGTGGGCGTCGGCCCACATGTACGGGTTGATCGTCGGCCGGTAGCCCGGCGCGCCGCGGAGGATGTTGGTCGTCTGCCGGCTGTTGATGTTGAACTCCATGCCGTCGTCGTGGCCGTTCTGCCAGAACAGCCCGACCTCCGGTACGAAGTACTTCTTCTCCCACGCCTCGTAGTTCTTCTTCAGGTCAGGCAGTAGATCCTTGGTGAACGCGTCGTCGGGGTGGACGCGGTGGACGGCCCACACGGCGTCGGCGAGCCAGGTGGTGTAGTTCCGGGGTTGGGCGCCGGAGGTGCGGAACCAGTACCGGGAGTAGTCGCGGGCGTACCGCGGGTCGCGCAGCCACCGCACTTCGTAGAGTTGGTGTCCCGCCGGGCAGGAGATCGCACCGTACGCCCCGGACCAGAACGGGCGGTCGATGAACTCGGTGAACGAGTATCCGGAGTCGGGAGAGCCGTAGGTGAGGTGCTTGGTTATCAGTTCCCACCGGTAGTAGTAGGTCGTCTGGATGTCCGCGTCCGGGCACTCGAAGAATGGGATGTTCGCCTTGTACCAGGCCCAATCCTTGTTGTCCCAGAAGGTCTGCTTCTCAAGCAGGGCTTGGGGATCAAGGAATACCGTTTGCGAATAGGCTGGGGCTGCGAACGACAGCCCGAAGAAAACAATCATGGTGCGGGGAAGTGTCATTGGGTACTCGGAGATAGGGTTACCAGTCGTCGCTGCGGAACGGGGAGGCGGGGAAGCCGTCGCGATTGTAGAGGTTCGCAACGGACGGGTTTGCCGAGAAGGCGTATCGCACGGCCACCGGGGTCGGCACCTGGGAATGCGAGCAGGTCACCGTCGTGCCGTCGATCCTGGCCTCGGCCCAAAACCACTTTTTATCCTTCCCGGCGATGACGAATCTCGCCAAGGGTTTGCCGGTGGCCTCCACGACTGGCTTCAGACCGTCTTTGTGTCCAATCATCAATCCTGCACCGATGTGATCGAACTCGACTATCGCCTTGCTGCCGTCGATGCGAAGAGCGCGGAACAGTGGCCCGCAGGGAACGATCTTCTTGTCCGCGGCAAGTGCAAGTTGGGCCAATCGATTGCCCACATCGAACTTGTTCTTGGGGTGAATATCCGCTGCTTCGCCGATGTCGATGGTGACGGCCATGCCCGTGTGTGGCAACTTGAGGCAAAGGCGTTGCGATTCGCGCAGGTACGCCAACGCCTCGCCGCTTCCGGGTGATTCGTTCGGCTCGCGGTACGCGGGCAATTGGACGATGTAAAACGGCAGCGACTCATTCCCAAAGCGGGTCCGCCAGTCACGGATCAACGTGCGCAATCTCACCTCGTATTCCTGAGCGGTCTTGGGATCGCCGGCGTTGCCTTCCCCCTGATACCAGACGACCCCGCGAGTCCCGTACGGTGCGAGCGGCGCGATCATGCCGTTGTACAGCGTGACGCATCGCGGCCGACGCACCTTCTCTCCGAACGGGTACGGCGGAAACTCCGCTGACCCCGGTTTCGCGCCGCTCTTCAACGCCGCCGACTTGTCGACTTCCCATTGGCTGAGCGACTCCCGCATCGTCTTCGCGTACGGCTCCAACTCTTTCGTGTTCAGCAGCGTCTCCTGAGAGAGCCACGACTCGATTCGGGTGCTGCCCTTGGCGGAGCGGAGGATGCCGATGGGCACACCGGTCTCGGCGAACAACTTTCGGGCGAAGTAGAAGGCGACGGCGGCAAACCTCCCCGCCGTTCGAGGACTGCACGGCAACCACTCGCCCTTCACATCCGTCTGCGGCTCATCGGCGAAATGCTCCATCACGCCGAACTGCCGGATCAGCGGGAGATCCGCGGCTGCGATGTCATCTTTCACACCCGGGGCGGCCAGGAAACCGCCCATCGAGATCGACATGTTCGATTGTCCGCTGCAGAGCCAGACATCGCCAAGAAGCACGTCATTGATGACAATCGTGTTCTTCCCCGCAACAGTCAGCGTCAGGGCCGCTTTCGACAGCGGCTGCGGTTTCAACGTGATCTGCCACCGGCCATCCATCCCAGCGACCGCTTCGCCAGCCTCGCTGCCGAGTTGAACGCTCACCTTCTCAGCGGGATCCGCCCAGCCCCAGACCGGGAGCGGGCGGTCACGCTGGAGCACGGCATGGTCAGTAAACAGGGCCGGCAAACGCACGTCGGCGCGCGACTCTTGAGTCAACGCGAACTGAAAAGTCGCGGCGAAAACGAGCGAGGGCAACAGGCGTGAGATTCGCAGGTGCATAGTGGTCACTCCGAGAATTCGATGGGCGGGGTTCATTCCGTGCGGATCACGCGGCGAATTTCGACGGGCTGTTTCGGGTCGGATGGCCCTGCGGCGGCGGCGATGAGTTTCTTGAGGACCGCGTCTCCCTTCACGACCCGGCCGATCGGCACCACATCGGGGGCCGCCTCCAGAGAGTCCCCGACGAAAATGACGATCGCGGCCGTATCTCGGCGCAGCGCAACCGTGCCGTGGGCGGGCGCTACTCTCGTCGCGGGAATTTCGTCCGCCTTCCAACGCTTGCCGTCGCCCGCCTTCCAGCCCGCGTTGGTCCCAGCGAGCAGCACGCTGCGGTCGGCGTTCCCGGCGGCCGCCTCAATGCGGCCGCCGTGGTAACCCCCTTGGAGGGCGATCTTGAAGAACGCTGCGACCGCATCGGGGGCGGCCTTTGCGTCGGCCTCGACCTCGAAGTCGCCGAGCGAGGTCTGTACCGTGGCGCGGGGCTTGTCGCCGAGCGGAACTTCCTTCCAGACGAACTTGGGGAGTGATTTCGAGTCGTAACCCTTCAGATGCGCGCGATGCTCGGCCAACCTGGCGGCCGGGCGTGTGTAACGCCAGGTGCCGTCACCGAAAACTTCGTTACATAGCTCTGCCAACGCGACATCGTACTCCTTCAGCTTGGCCCGGGTGCGGATGTCGTTGTGCAGCGCGTCCGGTGGGGCGTTGTCGTCGAACCAGCCTTGCACGCCCTCGGCCCAGTATTCGGAGTGATTCGTGGCCGCATAGGTATTCTTCCACAACCCGCGTTCGATGGCGGCCGCATACGCAGCGCGAAGCCGCTTGTCGAAGGTCGGGTCCGTCCTGCTCAATCCAGTGCCGTGGATGGCGTGGGCGAATTCATGCACGAAAATGCTTTCCTTCGGGTAGGGGTCGCCCGAAATGCCGAGGAGGTTTTCCTCGCCGCAGCTCACCGCGGGGTTCGAGAGTGTCGCCCCTAATCCGCGGGCTCGGCGATCCCAATACAGCTTCGGTCTCAACTTGGAATGTTCGGGTAGATCGGTCGTGAACTCCGTCGCGGCCATCACTACCACCCGCACCCGGTTCTCTCGCATCGCTTTGAGAATGTCTTTGCGACCATCCAACATGCGGCCCACGATCCACGCGGCTTCCGCGAGGGCGTTATCCGAAACCTTCCCGGAACCCACGACAAGCAAGCCCTCGGAGTCGTTCTGTTTTTGATAGAAGGGATCGAGCCTCCATTCTTCTCGCAAACGATCCGGAATCGCCGTGGGTTCTGCCGCTCCGCTTAGCGGGACTGCCACCCAGATCAGACCGAACGCCACCGAGGTCGTTCGCAGAATGGCACGGATCAATCGAGCATGACACATGGGTTACTTCCCGGTCGTGAGGGGTTTATCGAGAAGATACTTCCATTCCCATTCGACGTTCTCAAGGAGTTTGGGGTCTTTCTTGATCTGGTAAGCCAGCCGCATTCGCTTGTCTGTGATCTCGACGGCGAAAAACCCCTTTTCGGTTTGGCCGGTGTTGATGCAATCGAGAGGTTTCTCTTCGCCTTCGGGTTTCCACTTGCGAAGGCCGGTGCCGCTGTGGCCGTAGAAATAGGCGATCACGTTGTACGGCTTCACCCCCTTGTAGAACTCGGCCCAGTCTTCGGGGTGCCACCAGTCGGTATCCACGCCGCAGTGCGACATGATGATGACCGGGCGATTGCTATCACCGACGTTGGCCTTCAAATCGTCTTTGATGAATTGCAACGCCATCTGCGGATCGTGCCACGGAAGCGAATACCGAACTTTGGCGTGCTGCTTATCGGCCGGGTAAAGGTTGGCCATGATGAAGTGGATGCCATTCCAATCCCAGGAATAGTGCAACCCGTTCTCAGAAACATTGGAAATACGCCCTGCTTTCTTGCGCTGGGCATTGCGATGCTTCAGCTGCAATTGCAGGCTGAAGCCGAACTTCTCCTTGCCGATTGGCGGGCCATCGTGGTTGCCCCAGCCCTCGTAGAGCGGATACTTCAAGAGACCATCGGTGCCATCGAAGCCGAACTGCGTCTCGAAGTGCCGCCACATCACCGCCGATTCATCCTTGCGATCCCCGAGATCGATCAAGTCGCCGAGGACAAGAACCCCCATCGGCTTGCCTATCGAACCGCCGCCCAGTTTCTCTGGCCAAGGGGTTCCAGGGATCGCGTTCATCCGCTCGATGGTGACCTTGTTGCGGTCGTTGCGGTCGAGATTGCGGGTCGCTTCATAGTGCGAATCCGACGTGACGAAAAAGGTCACCGTTTTGTCGTGGACTACTTTGTCATCGGCGGCGAACATCGACCCGGTGAGACCAAGCACCAGTACCAGTAGAGCCAAGCGAAAGCGAAACATCAGGAGTCTCCGAGGAGCGTGGGAAGAGGTTATTTCTTGGTGGCGGGAATCGGGGCGGTCCAAGTCATCGGGGTCCAAGAGCCGGTTTCCCAGGCATCGGCGGTTTGGAACTCGCGCACCACGAGATTGTCGTTGCGGAGCTCGAAGTAGAAGAAGGCTTGTGCCTTGCTGGCGAAGTGGCTGCTGTTATCGACGTTGAATACGGGGATGCCCTCCTTCGCCGCTTTCGCGGAGCCGTCCCAGCGGAAAACGTTCCGGGCATGGGTGTGGCCGTAGAGCACCGCCGCAATGTTGTAACCGCGGATGGCTTCGTAGAAGCCTTTCACATCGGCGGGATCCCATTCCATGCTCACGGCTTTCGCTTCATCGACCGGCAGTGGTTGCGCGTAGCGGATCATGTCCACATGGTGGGTGATAACCACCGGTTTACCGGAGGCACCGACCTGCTCTTTGAGATCGTTCACCAGGAATTCCAAGCTACCCAGCGGAGCGTAGCGGCGTTTGCGTGCAACCTCGGCCACTTGGCCAACCACGATCCCCAGGGCGATGAAGTGAACGCCTCCCCAATCCCAGGAGTAGTGCACGCCGCTCTTGGAGATGCTGGTGACACCGGGGCGGTTCTTGTTGCGGTCGATGATTTTCTTGACCGCCAGGCCATCGCCCCGCGGGCTGTCGTGGTTGCCATGCACTTCGTAGACGGGCACTTTCAACTTCCCGTCTTTGCCCGTAAGGCCGTAGGTGTCCGCGTAGGCGGCCCATTCAGTCTCCTGCATTTTCACGTTCGCCTTATCGCCGGTATCAATGCAATCCCCGGCATGGATGACGCCGCGCGGGGCGAATACGGTCCCACCACCGGCCGCTTTGGGGATCTCGGTGCCCGGTAGTTTGTTGAGTTGGTCGACTAACCGGGAAGTCACCGCGGCCGAACGCTCGTCGAGCTTCGCGGTGTCTTCCTTGTTGGCGAGGAAGTGCGTATCGCCGACGAGGAAGAAAGCGACTGGATCGCTCTTCGGTTCCGCGGCCCGCAGGAACGCGGGAAGCGTTGCCCCGGCGATGGCCGACGTGGCAAGAAATTGGCGACGGGAGAGATTCTGAGGCATCGGTCCTCGCATGGGTCAGAGGGAGGGAAGCTACTTGATCGACTTTGTAATTACGATCTGATCGATCAATACTCCATTCAAGTCGAGCGCACGCAGTTTGAACGTATCGGGGGTCAGATCGACCATCACATAGGAGTGGCGGTCGGCCACCATCTTGGCTGTGTAGTCGGCGAAGTTGTCGCCGTGCTCTTTCTTGAGCGTTACGGAAGTCTTATCGAGGCCAGGGCCGTACAAGGTCGCCCCGCCGCCACCGGCGACGATGTGAACAATTCCTTTCGCCCGTGTGTTACTGACGCCGTCAAACTCGCGGTCGAAAACGAATTCGCCATCGGCACGACCCCTTTTATCCCGCTTGGGAGAGAGAGGGGTGAACTTCAACGGCACGGTGCGCTGATAGTTGTGGACGTGACCGCTGAAGATTACATCGACGCCGTTCTCCTGGAAGATGGGTTGCCACAAGCGCATCGCCTGTTCGGTGTAATGCTGGCCCGAACTTTGAAATGCGGGAGCGTGATAACAGACGAATTTCCAGCGGGCCTTCGTGGCCTTCAAGTCGCTCTCGACCCACTCACGGAACTTCGGCTGGTCAATGCTGCCGGAAAGGTTGCTGTTCAAAACGATCACATGGGCCGGGCCGTAGTCGAACGAGTAGGCGTCGAGCGACGGGTAGCTTTCCGCGGCGGACGAGCGAAACTTGGCAACGGCCGCCTTGTCCGCACCGAGTGGCGTGGCCCACGGGCCGACGCCGGGGCCGTTCTTCGGGGCGTGGAAGAAGTAATAGATGCCTAACGCATCGGGGATCGCGGGGAATTTTGCCGCGACATCGTGGTTGCCAATAACGGCGTAGAACGGGATCGAGGCCATGAGCGGGGCACCGGTCTTCAGCCCCGGCGTTTCCACATCGTTGTAAGTGTTCCAATAGAACTGCGAGTATTGGTTGACCCGACCGCTAGGGTAGACGAGATCACCGAGGGCCAGGAGGAATTCTGGCTTCTCCTCGCCAATGCGATACGCGACGGTCTTCTGCGGTTCCTTGCCGTTCGCCAAATCACCGACCACCGCGAAGCGGATCGGCTTCTCCCGACTCGCCACGGTGCGGAAACTCGCCTCGCGGACGACCTTGCCCGCCAACAGGACGCGGTAGTTGACTGTGGTGTCGAAAGGAAGATTCGGAAGTGTGGCGATGTAGCGGAAGAAGTGCTGTTCCTTCTCCGCGGGCAAACTGCCGACCTTTTCCGGCGGATCGTTGGGATCGTCCTTCTCCTTCGGAACGGCCTTCTTCGGATCGATCAACTTCTCGAAATCGAGGGCGATCCGCTCCGGTTTCGCAGTCGCGGGTTTACCACCGGCGTATTCGTATTCGATCAAGAATTCGCCCGGCGTCTGATCGGTCAGCCAACAGAGCCGTTTGGCATCGGACTTGTCCGTCGTACTACTGTCGCATGGTTGTACATAAGGTTTCACCAGAACGGTTTGAGCCGAAGCAGTGTTGGCCAGGGCCAGCAGAAACGCAAGCACCGTCACGGTCAGGCGGGATCGCATCATTCGATAATCCAGAGAGGTGATCGGGCGGGGTATCTGCTATCCGCCACGAGGCTGGATAGTTTCATCCGAATTCCATCCGGATTGTGAAAATGCGATCAGGGGCGTGCGGGCGAAGCTGTCCAGACCGTTGCCGAAAATGCACCAAAGTGCACGGCCTTGTGGTTCATTCCGCGGGGATCGGCTGCAAAGATGCCGACCGTGAGATCACTGTGACCATCGAGGAAATCAGGATGGCGGATCGACAGTGAGCTCGTCGCACCGGACGTGCGGTTCTCCACAGACATCGTGTATTTGCCGCCAGTACGGTTGAGTTGAATACGGATATCGTCGCCGGGGTTGCCCAGGCCGACGAAATAGGCGTCTTTGTCGCGCCCGTCGCGGGTGTTCACCGCGAATTGTCGGTACGAAGCCGGTTCGCGTTGGCTGACCAAACCGCCGCGGATGGCCCAGTTGTTCGAGGTGCCCGCGTAGACGCCGAATTGTCCGACGAAATCCATCTTCGGTATGTCTTGCAGCGTGACCGCAACTTCGAAATCTTCTTTGCCCGTGAAACCGAGCTCGCTGAGGCAGATGCCGGGGAACTCCGCTTCCTCCAGTCGGAACCGCGTGTTCAAATCGCTGGCGGTCGCGGTGAGTTCAAACCGTCCGTCCGACGCAGAGAGTTTCCAATTCGGATCGTTCGCAAGGAGGCCACCCCCCGTGCCTGGTAGACGATGGGTGAAGCCAGTGCCTAAGCCGGCTGCGTCCAGCAGGGTGGATGGTCGGGGTGATCGGAAGTCGAGAGCCAGCGTCTTCGGTTGGATCGTCGGCTGCACCTTCGGTGTGGCCGTGGACGCCAACAACCCAACGACCCCGCCACCGAGAACCATTCCAAGGATCAGCGAAGCCGCCATCATCCAGCGAAACGAAGGCCGTGATCCGTAACGTCGGAAAGGTAGGACCACAGGCTCCGTGGGGAGTTCAACAATCTGACTCAATGCCCGTTCTCCGGCATTGCGTGCCGCGAGTTCCAGTGCAAGATCGGTATGAGTCTGCGAGTACCGTGCAAAGTAGCGTCGCGCCGAAGTATCGGTTTTCAGCGCATCCTCCAACTCACGGAGACCGGGTTCGTCCAGCGACCCGTCGAGATAGGCATCGATCAAATTGCGAAGGCGGTCGGATAGAGGGAACATTTCTGACATGATTCATTCCTTCGCCGTGTGAGCGATCTTGCGTTCGATGCACTCGAAAAGCATCCTCCGGATGCGGCGGAGCGTGTTGTGAACACTCGGTGCCGTGCGGCCGAGCCGTTCAGCGACCACCGCAACCGCGGTGCTGCGTTCATAACACTCCGCGATCAATCGGCGATCAGGTTCGTCCAGCTTCTCCAAACAACCCGGCAACGCGGCCTGGCGGACGCTGATTTCTCGGTCGTCAATCTCCGCAAAAGAGTCGATCAGCAATCGGGTGAGGTCGTCGGAAAAGCGGAGTCGATCCCGGCTGCGCTTGCGGAGCCATGTAGCCGCTTCCAGACGGGCCACGCCGCAAGCCCAGGCGAGGAAACTCCGCGAGGCATCATAAGTTTCGAACCGTCGCCAGAGTGCAAGGGTCGTCTGCTGAAAGACATCATCCGTGTCGGCGAGGTTGCGCACGATGGCGTGGAGGAAGCCGAACAGACGGCTACGATTCTCACGGAGAAGCTCCGCAAAATGTTCCCGCCGAGCTGTCTCGGAACCCGCCATCAACTCCTCCACGGCACCCACCCGATATCGATCAACCTACATCCGTCGCCAGTCGCTCGGAATTCATCCGGAATCTGCCGGCGCCGGTAAAATTCAATTGCTCACGGCTGGAGTAAGTGATCCACCGGGTTCAGGCGAAAATGGATGGTTCTCGGGAATGGTCATGGTTTTCGTACTGCACGGAGAAGACCTGGAAAGGCTGGACACCGCCGATTCGCTGGCGCTCCTTGGGAGTGCTTGTAAACTGGCTGCCGTATTTACGCAGACTGTTCAGACGTGAGTTGGCCCCGAAACCACGCGAAAAGTCTCGCCTTCGCAGACCGTCGCTTCCGGGCCGCGTTCGAGAACGGGTTGTTAACTTCTGGCGGTCGTTACCGGAGAGATCGAGAGACTTTTGGCCGAGTTTCGAGCCGTGCGGACGGTTCCTTCCGCACCCCGAACGCGACGGGTTCGGAACCGAGACTTTCGGATGGCGAAGCGAATGAGATAAAGCCTGCAAGGAAAGGCGGAAAACGAAGAAAGCCGAGAGGGTCACTCTCGGCTTGGTCGCGTTAACCCCGCGGTGGACGGGGTTACAGGCAAAATCAAAAAGCTCCCCGAGAGAGATTCGAACCTGCGACCCGCCGGTTAACAGCACCTTATCGTGCGAGCGTCCAGCAATCTTTGGCGATGCTCCCTCTCGTGGCTTTTTATTCTTGTCGCGAAACCCATTTTGGCGATGCGGGATTCACTCTCCCCGGGGTTCGGTGCCGAACCCGATCTCCGACCGCTAAAAAAAGGATCAATCGAATTTGAGTTGAAGGAAACGAGTCGCGGGGTCGTTCGACCCGCGTGGCCCGGAGGGCGAGCAGGACGAACGACCTCGTGACGGCCGCCCGACGAATTACCCTGGCGGCAAAGCGAACCGGTTTCCGCAGGTCTTGCACTTCACCAG
>Ga0209181_10008140_pt1 | contig 14150 bp, 12 predicted proteins | sample MAT05_FD_187208 | JGI IMG/M metagenome (GOLD analysis project Ga0209181, IMG submission 187208) | Freshwater microbial communities from Lake Fryxell liftoff mats and glacier meltwater in Antarctica - MAT-05 (SPAdes) (version 2) | ecosystem: Environmental > Aquatic > Freshwater > Ice > Liftoff... | reverse complement strand
CGTTCAGCCCGCACGCCCGGGGTTAAAACCCCGGGTGGGAGTGCTGTTCGGGAACAAGGGTGGCGCTTGCAATGCACGCAATCTAGTTTTCTGACGATTCCAATGCAAAGCGGTATCTGCCCCCGTAGGACTTGGCGAGTCGACGCTGTATCCGAAGGCGCCCTCGCCGCCCAGCCCTCGCAGTTGGGGCGGGACCGCGGGTGAGCTGGTGTCTGGCCGCTCAGGGCAGCGTCACCGTCTGGGATGCTGTCGCGATCACGTAGTCTCTCGCGTCCCACCCTCGCTGTCGCCCGAGCCGGATCGGGATCGGGCGATAGACCACCACCGCTGAGACTGTCGCGCTCGCGCACCCGGGCGGCACCGCGAACGCGTGCGTCGTCGTCGCCTGGGCCTGGGGGGCCAGGCGGTTGTCGCTCACCATGTCGATGGCCCGGTAGTGCGGTACACCACGCTGGCCGAGCGGATCGATCAGGGTGCGCGCGAAGCTGTAGCCCATCGCGCCGGCGAGGGCGGGCGCCGCCGCGCCGTCCACCGGCGGCCACGCTTCGGCCTCGCCGACGAGCACCACGTCGCCCGTTTGCAAGGGGAGCGCGGCGGAGAGGGTGATCACGCCACCCACGCTCGAGAGCACCTGCGCTTCGCCCACGGGCGTGCGGATTTCGAGCCCTTTTTCGCTCGCTGTCAGGGCTGGATCGGCGAAGAAGCCGATCCCCGTGTAGTCGTTGAACATGCCAGTCGGTCGCACCGCGCGGATCACGTCGCCCGCCTTGGGCGGCACCTTGCCCGCAGGCCAGGTCAGCGTGGCGCCGTTGGCGATCAAGCCTGCTCCCACTGTCGCTTCGGCGAGGGCGCCGCCCCAGTCATCGAGCGTCATGCCGCCGGCCGGCGTCATGACCTTACCGCAGGCGTCGGCGTGGAGCCGGAGCAGGAGTGAGCGCATCGGCTCGCCCGAGGGGATGGCGTGGCCCACGGTGACGTTCTTGATCTTCACGGTGACGCCGAGCAGCCCGGCGCTGACGGCCCCGGCGATACCGACGGTCACTGACTTGTCGATGAGGCGCGGGCTGCCCTCGAGCGGGCCGCGGAAGGTGTGCTTGTGGATCTCCTCGGGCTTGCGGGCGTAGCCGAAGGTGATGCTGGTGTTGGTCAAGTCGGTCACGTCGAGCGAGTTGACGAGCCCGGTGTCGTCATTCGGCATGTGGCAGAACTGGCACGGTGTGCCCACGGTGTTGTAGGAGCTCGCCGCCCACTCGTCGTAGGTCGAGTGCGTGGGGAGCCCCTCGGGCCAGCGCGCTGGATCGAGCTTGGCGCCGGGGAGCATCGCCTCCTGGTTCTGATGATGGCACCCGCCGCAGAGCTCCGAGGTCGCAAACTTGGGCTGGAAGCTCCCGCCCATGAACGAGTTGGGGGCGTCGATCGTCGGCCCGTACATGATCTGCACGAGCGGCGATCCGGGGCTGTCAGTGCGGTGCTCGAGCGGGCGCTGGATCAGGAGCGCGCCGCCGACGCCCGGCGATTTGCCGAGGTCGACGTCACGGATATGGTGGCAGACGTCGCAGTGATTGCCATTCTCGAAGGCGATCCCGGTGGCCTCGTGGAGGCTGCGCCCGCCCGCCTTGCCGTCAATGCCAGGAGCGTGGCAGTCGGCGCAGCGGCCAAAGCTCGTGGGCTTGCTCGCCGGTGCGAGGGCGGGATCATCGCAGGTGAGCTGCCCCTGAGCGCCGCAGCCGGCGTTGAGGTCCGGGAGCACGCCAGAGCCGATATAGCATCTGGAGGACGTCAGTTGCGGTGAGCCGGGGACGAGCCCCGCGCGGAGAACGCCGCCCACCGCGAGGCACGCTGCCGGGGTGGTGAAAGCCGAGGCGACCCCGGCGTAGAGGTCTTGCACGAGGGGATCGCGGGTGGCCTTGGCGTGCGCCGAGGTCTGGAATTGCTTGGCGTACGTAGTGTGGCAGTGGCCGCAGAACTTGGTCGAGTTGTCATGCGCCGTGACCCCGTTCCCCGGCTCGCCGTAGGCATAACCGATGTTGTCGGGCTGCGCCCCGAAGCGAAGAGCGAGGGTGACCGGGCCGTTCGGCAGCTCGTCGAGCTCGATGCCCGCGGAGCGATAACCGAGCTTGGCCGCGACGACGGCTGGGATGGCGGGGATGGCGCTGGAGATCTCGAGGGTGAAGGTGCCGTCCGGGCCGGTGAGGAGCGCCGGTTTGCCGCCGCCTTGCATCACGATGGCACCTTCGAGCGGCGCTTTCCCGTCGGTGACAATCCCGGTCACCATGAACTTGTCGGGGAGCGTCGCCGCGCCGCCGGAGCCGCCGCCCCCCGTTCCCGTGGCGCCCGTGACGCTCGCGGTCGCCGAGGTCGAGGTCGTCGCCGCCGCGCCGCCCGCGCCGCCGCTGCTGCTAGAGGCGCTTGCGGCGGTGGTGGGATCGGACGAGCACGCGGCGACGAGGGCCACGCCGAGGGAAGCGTTGAGGGCAATCGAAGGAAGGGCGCGGGTGATCACGAGGCGAGGATAGCGCGAAAGCGGCGCGGGAGGGGAGGCGTGAGGGGCGACGTTTGCGCCCCAGGTGGGCGGGCGGCCGTGGCGGATACGCATCGGCCCTTGGGCAGGATCAGTGGATGACGAGCGCCTGTGCCCGCTTCAAGACCTCCTGGGCGATGGCCGGATTGTCGGAGCGGATCGCGACCGCGAACAGGCCCCCGGGGGTGGTCGTCACGTTGGCCCTGACGTCCTTGAGGACGAGCGGGCAATACGCCATATCCGGCGTGTTGTTGTCCATGCAGGCGTTGCGCGAGAGCTGACAGGTGATGAGGCGCTCGAGCCGCGGCCCGGTCATCCCCGCGGTGGCGCGGAAGGTGATCAGCGCGCCTTCGGGGCGCACGGGCGGTACTGTTGTTTGCAGGGCCGCGACGGCCTCGATGTCTTCGGGGTGCGAGAACGGGCTCATATCGCGATCGAGCTCGGAGACGTCGGAGCAAGCGCCGCCCTCCGCGTCCCGGAGCTTCTGCGACACGGCCCGCTGCGCTTCGGCCAGCTTCTGATAGCGCTGCGCCTTCTTCAGGTGGTCCGCCGTCGGGTTGACCACCGAGCTCCAGCAGACCTCGATCTCGGCGCCTTCGCGCCCGCCCCTCCCGACGCATTTGCCCCTGTCTTGCCGCGCGGCGGGGTCGTATTTCGCGGCCTGTGCCCCCGCGTGCTGATCGTTCTTCGCCGCGGCCTGGTCGCTCTTCGCGGCGGCGTCGTCGATGGTTTGCGGAGGCGGGGCTCCGGCGCACGCCGTGAGGGTAAGAGCCACGTAGCCAATCATTGGCATCATAAGTCGCATGAGAATCTCCCTGGGTAACTCTTCCCGGGAGGGGCCTTCGCAAGAGTCGGGCCGCGCCTGCGCTACGGGGGGCGGCGCGGGAACAAGACTTCCAGGGGCTCGCGGCGCGGTGTGGCCTCGACGACCTGGGCCTCTGCGTCGAGGGCGACCCGCAGCCGACCGTCAGTGCGCGGAGGGGGCGCCCACTGCTCCCGAGTCTTCGGAGAGGATCAGGATATGAAGATCGAAGGCGGCGTCGCTCACCAGAGACCCTTGGAGAGGAGGATCTCGCTGACATGCTTGACGTCGACCTGGTAGGCGCGGAAGAAGCGTTCAGCGTCATAGGTCGACATATTCGACCAGCTCATGCGCTTGTCGTCCCCGATCCGCTCGGTGCGGCAGGTGATGAACGTCGAGGCGACCTGCTCGGCGGAGTCGAGCTCCAGGTGATCGAGGAGCAGTGGGTTCTGGCTCGCGAGGAAGGCCTGACGGTCGCCAATGGCCTCGATGGCGGCGTCGATCCAGAGGTGGTGGAGGCCGTCCACGAGCTCGTCGGCGATCACGGTCATGGGGCTCGCGGCGAGGTAGTAATAGAAGGCGAGGAGGCGCTTCTGGCCATAGCTCAGATCGTCGTGGCGGATGACGGAGCCATCGTGGCCCTCGAACATGAAGCGGGAGTCGCTGAATTTCAGGCGCTCGATGGCTGCACCCATCTTACTCTCCAGCCTCATCTCCAGACGCGCGGTCTTGAATCCGAACAGCGTCCCGACTTGCTGGAGGAAGCCGAGCGACTCTGCTTGGATCGTCGGACCTTGAATATCGCTGGCCATATTCGTCATATGAATGCCAGTCACGCTCAGACGCTCCATTGGGAGGATGCCGCCAACGTTGAAGCCCAGCACGGCTCTCTTGGATCGATCCACCGTTACTTCGAGCCACGTCGATGGGCTGGTGATACTTCGGAACATATCCAGCGCTTCGTCGAAGCGTCGAGCGAGCTCCCAGTGCCATAGCTCCTCTCCGTAGGCCTTCCTGAGCGACTCGTCACTGTCGATGTCGGCAGCCCAGGACAGCAGTTGCGATCCGCGCTCTCCAAGGTGTGTTGAGAGAGGAAACCTGCGATCCGGCTCATCTTCGGTCCATATCGACCACCTATCCGCGCATACAGCCCATACCTTCGCCGACGTCGTGGAGCGAATTTGCAGCTTGGCCGAAAGGCCGAACCTCTCCACGTCACGACTCTGAAGGACAGGCGCTTGCCATGCTGGCCGTTCCACCCGCTCGTTTCGCATCGACGCGATGACCGTTCCAGTCGAGAACGACAGCTCATACTCGACTGCGAATGCCTCCTCCTTGAACGTCGAAAAGTCGAAGCTCAGCGCCGCCGCGATCAGCTCCAGCAGCGTCGTCTTCCCTGTGGCGTTCAGCCCAAGGAGCACGTTGAACCCGTCTCCGAACCGTAGCTCGCAGGGCTCGACGTTCCGGAAGCTCTCGATCTTGAGCCGCGTGAGCTTCGGTTTCTTCGCCGCGTCCACCGCACGTCGCTGGGCTCGACGTTCCGGAAGCTCTCGATCTTGAGGCTCTACTACAGGCGCGAGATGGGTGTCTCCGCTCGCGCGCCCCCATGAGCCTCCCCGCCTGGCGAGCCGTGGGGGGATCGGCACGCTCACGCTCGAAGATCGCGGGTTCTCCTGGCATCCCAGGCGTGGATGCAGCGTCGGGACCCATGGATGCAGCGTCGGGACCCATGGATGCAGCGTCGGGACCCATGGATGCAGCGTCGGGAACCCATGGATGCAGCGTCGAGACCCGTGGATGCAGCGTCGGCGCCCATGGATCCGCCGTCGGGATCCACGGGCGCCCGGAGACGATCAGGCGGGCTTTTTCTCGTCCACGGCCGCCGGATCAGCCGCGGCGTCGCCCGCGACCGGCGCCTCCGCCGGCGCCTCCGCCGCCCGCTTCCGCGTCGGCGAGAACATCCGCCGCGTGGCGATCGGGAGGAGCTGCGGGACCGACGGATCGCGCTCGTGGGCCCCGTTCCAGACCTTCATGATCCGCTCCAGGTAGGCGAGGCACACGCCGTCCTGGAGGTCGATCTCCGCCTTCGAGAAGGCGCCCTGGGTGCGCGCGCCGGTCGCGTTTGCGCCGCTCGACTTGACCCGGGCCGCGAGCGCCGTCGTCTCGTCGAGCCCAGCCTCGGTGAGACCGCCTTCGACGAGCTGACGCCCGGCGTGAGAGGCCTTGTCGAGCAAGAGCCCGCGCGCGAACTTCACCAGCGCGAGCAGCGAAGTCGTGAGGGTCGGGTGATCCGTCACCCGGCCGCGCGCCGAATCGAAGCGGGTCTCGAGCGTGAGCTCGCCGTCGACCGCGATTTCGAGCGCCGTGGCGAGACGATCTCGCTCGTCCATCCCTTCCCGGTAGGTCGTCGCCGCCGTGGTCATATCGGCGGCGCGGTTGGCTTCGCGCTCGTCGACCGTCGCTCCGCGGTCGCCGACCATCCCACCGAGCTTCACGCCCGAATGGACGGTCACGCTCAACAACGCGCTGGAGAAGCCGAGGAGGAGCCGGCGCTGCGCCTCTGTCGCCTTCAGATAGAACTCGGCGGCTACGCCGCAGAGTCGCACCATATCGGTGAGGATCTTCTCCGAGCGAATATGCGATCCGCGCTCGATCAGCGCCGCGGGCGGGGTGCGAAGCGCAAATAGCTCCAGATGGGCCGGAGTCGGTTCGGGGACGGCCTTCACGAGGGCCTCCCAGGTGTGGGTTGCTCCCGCGATGAGCGGGGTGGGAGGTTCGGGTTTCGGATCCGTCGTTTTGGGTTTGGCCACGCGGTGAGAGTAGAAAGGCGGCCGGGCGGTGATCCACAAAAAAGTGTTCACGATGCGCGGACGCGGCTGCGTGAAGCCCGGCTCCGTAGGCGGCGCCTCGATCCGCTTCGAGCGACTGGGCTCCCGAGCCTCTCGCTGGAGACGCACGCGCCGCCGCTCGGCGGAGCGTTTCGTCGCCTCGAGAACCGGGAGCGTCGGAAACGTCGCACCTTCCTCCCGTTGCTCTGGAAGATCTAGGCGGCGCCGGTGTACGTTCGCACGCCGGCCTTTCGACACATCCCGCGCGAGCCGAGGAAGAGACCTCGTCGATGTATCTTCGCACTCTACAAGTTAACCCCTGAAGCTCCTGCGAGACGTGAAGCTCGACTTCACCGACGTGGATGGCAAATCCATTCGAAAATGGACGGTCATTATCGGGAAGAACGGAACGGGAAAAACATCCCTTCTCCAAGCTGCGGCGCTCGCCGCTGCGGGTAGCCTCCAGGTAAACACGCTCGCTGGACGTTCTGTAGGCCACTTGCGTGATCGACGGACGAGCGAGCCGCTCCACATCACCGCAACCTTCGAGTTCTTGGATCCCGAACAACGGAAGGAGCTTCACCCGCTGATTCGGGAGACAATACCGAACCCCTGCAGTTGAGCTCAGAGACCTCTCTCAAAGAAGGGGAGACTTCGCTCCGCTCGAATTCGCGTTATTCGAATATTCGCAAGAAGGCAAACACTGATCCGCTCGACGATGCCCGGTCTCGCAACATGCCCAGGTGGTTCGTCGCCGGATATGGGGTGGCGAGGACCATGTCCGACATCGGACGCAGTCCGACGCTGGATCGACCATCCATCGAGCGTATGCTGTCACTCTTCGATCCTGACGTTTCGCTCATTGCTACAAATTTCGCGACTTATTTCAGCAACTACCCCGGGACGCTCAAAGCCGAGGTGTTCGATCGGGTCTTGAAGCTCGCGCTGCTCAATGCAACGTCACTGCTTCCCGACATCGTCGGCTTCGAACTGAATGGAAGCATCACTCGCCCGGGGGACTTGCGAGAGCGGCATATGTTCTTGCAACGGGTAGGCACCCAAGGCCCGCTGCCGGTGCCCGCCGCAGCCCTGGCCCACGGTCACCACTCTACCATCGCCTGGCTCGCCGATCTCGTCGGGCATGTGTTGCTCGAAGCGGAAACGCAGATAGAGCCTGACGATATGGAGGGCGTCGTGCTGGTCGACGAGATCGACAGCTACCTGCATCCCCTCTGGCAGGCGACGATCATTCCCGCCCTGCGTGCGACGTTCCCGAAGATGCAATTCATCGCGACGACACACTCTCCCGTGGTGCTGTCCGGAGTCGCGCCGCACGAGATCGTTCGCCTCGCTTCGTGGGGAGCCGAAGGAGATGTACTCGAGGTGGTTCACCACCCGGAAACTGGCGAGCTTGTGCCGGCAAGCGAGTGTCGCGAGAAAGGGATCCGCCCCGACGCCCGCATGATGACCGGCAGCGAAATCTTCCGCGAACACTTCGGGGTAGAGAGCCCCACGCCGAACCCACACGGCGACGAGCTTCGACGATTCACCATGCTTGCCTCCGACCCGTTCCGCACGGTCGAAGAACACGAAGAGATGCTGCGACTTCGGAAGCAGCTCATCTCTTACAAGCTTACGGAGTTGCCCTCACCTGTACGGCGGAAGAAGCAATGATCCAGATCAAGCGCCCGCCAAGGGCACCGCTGAAGCTCGCAAAGCAGCGCCGTGAAGGACTGAAGCGTGCCTTCAGCGCTCTCAATGCTCCTGGAGTCGGCTCCGACGAGCTCAAGAAGGCGCTGACGCGCTATGACGGGGGCAAGGACGTGCTGTTCCGCAGTCAGTACAAGAAGTGTGCGTTTTGCGAACGCCGTGCAGTGCTCAGCGCCAATTCGCTGGAGCACTTTCGTCCGAAAGGGGCTGCGTGGCGCCATTTGCCCGAGGAAGAACCGGCGCGCATAGACCCTGGTTACTGGTGGCTCACGTGGACCTGGAAAAACCATCTCTTCTCCTGCCACTCGTGTAATTCCGGTTTCAAGCAGAACTACTTCCCGCTCGCCTCCGGTTCAACGACGCTATCGGGGCCAGTGGCCCCGTATGCCCGCAAGCGCTTACAGCATGCTCACGAGAGAACGGCTGTCGAAACATCGCTCCTGGTTGATCCTGCTGCGGAGGATCCTCTCGATCATATCGAGTGGAAACCCGTCAATCAATCGGAACGATGCGAAGCGTCTGTGGAAATGATCCCCCGCGGGCCTCACCGTGAAAGGTGACGCGACCATTCGCGCGCTCGGATTGCTCCACCAAGCTGACATCGTTGGCACCCACCTCCGTGATCACGTGCTTGCCCGTGCAAACGATATTTGTGCGCGGGTCGACGGTGGCCAGCACCCAGAGGCGCTCGCGCTGTGGCTGGCTCTCGCAAACGATGTTGTTCGCAGCGACTGCGATCTCGCGGGACCGACCTGGAACGCTCTACACTATCTCGTCGATGACGCGCGCCGCCGTTCCGCGAACCTCCTGATCCCTGCGAAACCATAGCGTCGCTTCGCTGACGACGCTCACCTGAGCGCACTGCTCAGATCACGTGCGGAATACTTGCAAAATCCTTGCGCTGTGTGTCGACCCGCATGAGAGGAGTGAGCGCTCGCGCCCGCACCTGCGCATGAAAGGATGGGAGAGGTGTGGGATTTCGTGTCGAGCTGGGCGTCGGCGTCGAGGGCGGTCCGCAGCGCCCCGATCGTCAGGGTGCGGAGGGGCGCTCTCCGACTCTCTGCCCGGCCGGGGCTTCGGTGCTCGCCAAAAGGGACCCACTTGCGCTCGCGAGAAGGGACCCACCCCGCGATCACAATCTTCCCTCGCCGCCGCCGATGCCTGAGCCCCCGCGCGGGCTGCCGGCGCGGCCCATGCGCGCGCCGGGAGCGAGTCGTCCGCTTAACTGGCAGCGAGCCACGTAGCGGCCCCTCTGCCGCCTACCCGCATCCCTCTGCCTGATGCGCATCGACCTCGCGCCGACGCCCGCTACCGCGTCGTGAAGGCGAGAGTCGGTGACCACGCAACCGGTGGGATCCCCCGGGCCGCCGGCGAGCCGGAGGCGCCGACCATCGGAGCGTGGCGCCGGTCAGGCGTGATGAATGGTGGCGAGGTGGAGGCCGGATCGCGGGTCACGATCGAGGCGAGGCGCGGCGGCGGGCGCGCGCGCCCGGAGACGAGGCGGTCCGGTCATCCGATCAGACGTTGTCGTCGTTCGGCCCGAACGCGAAGCCATCGTTCCGGGATACATCGCGGCTGGCGGCGGCCTGTGCGACCGCGGCACGATAGCGCCGGATAACGAGCGTCAGAGCGTGAGCGCCGTTGAAGAAAGGCGTGGTGAGGTCGGCGCCCGGCTGAGGAGCGCGCGTGAAGGGAGCCTCGGAGTCGAGCAGGTCGACGTGCTGCGCGAGCACAGCGACCCACGCGACCTCGATGGCGTGCTCGAGGAGCACGAGGGCCGCGAGCTCGGGCGCGTCCATCACGTCAAAGGGGGAGAGGATCGCGTGAGGATCCTCGGGCGCGCGGCGTGCAGGGCGCGGCGTGGTCATCGCGGTCCGGCGGGGATCTCGGGGGTTCGGAGCGAAGGGCCCTCGATGCGAAGCGTGTGGCAGTGGTGACAAAGGCGGCTGAGGAGCGCGCCGACCATCTCCTTCTTCCCGAGGAAACCGTACCAGTCGTCGTACTCGAGGTTGGTCGTCACGATCGTCGTGCGCCGCGAGTAACGCTCTTCCATCAGCTTGAAGAAGAGGTTCGACTGCTCCGGCCGCAGCGTCAAATATCCCATCTCGTCGATCAGCAAGACATCCACGGTCATCAATCGATCGAGCAGCTTGCGGGAGGAGCGATCGGCGAGGCTCGCGTACATCTCGTCGAAGAGATCCTGCGCCTTGACGAAGAGCCCGCGGTAGCCGTTCTGGAGGGCCTTCAGCAGGATCGCCGAAGCGAGTCCGGTCTTGCCGACGCCGGTGGGACCGATGAAGACGAGGTTCTCGTGCTTGGCCACGAAGTCGAGCTCGCCATACTGGCGCATGGCCGCCGCGTGAACGCCGGGCTGCTTGTCGAAGGGAAACGACTCCAGCGTCCAGCGCTCCGGAAGCTGAGCGCGCAGGATACGGTATTCGACGCTCCTGGTTTGCACGAGCAGGTAGTGCTCGCGGAGGACGCGGGCGTAAAACTCCGCATAGCTCGGCTTCGCCTTCTGCGCGCGCGTGAGCTCCCTCTCCACGATCTCCCGCAGCGGCTTGAGTCGGAGCTGCGTGAGCAGCTGGTCAATGTCGTCATTCATGGTCGTCGGGCTCCTCGTCGTGGATGATGGGCAATCGGAAGAAGTCCCCCGCGACGTGCCGCAGCACGAGGCTCTCGATGCGAGAGAGATCGAAGAGGCCGTGCGCGAGGGCGAGGGTGAGGGCTTGTTCGAGCGGCTCCTCGGGGTAATCGAGCCACATGCGGCGCAAGCGCTGGAGCACACGGACGGCGCGCCCCGCGTGCCGCTTTTTGAGCGCGTCGACCATCGCGGCCATCGCAGGAGACGACGCCGAGAGCGCGATCTCCTCGGGCCGGAGCGCCGTCTTCGGCGCCTGCTGCCGGGCGAGCTTACGCTCTTGCTTGTGCTCGTCGAGCATGCGCGTCTTGCCCGCGCCCTCCTCCTCGCGCGCGTGCTCGCAGACCAAGCGGTGGCCATCGAAGATACGCAGTCGGTCACGGGTCTCGTGCAGCGATAGGCTGCGATCGAGCAGCCGACTGGGCACGGAGTAACGATTGTTGTGCAGGTTCACGTAGCCCGACTCGTCCACCGAGCGCGTGTGCAACTGATAGACGTCAGGGACGTGGATCGGGAGGGGGTGGAGCGCCGCGGCCTCGGCGACGAAGAGGTCGATGGGGCGAGCGCCGAGGCGCTTCTTGAAGGTGCCGTTGACCTTCGTGCACCAGGCGCGCAGTTGCGCGTTGAGGTCGGGGAGGTCGGCGAAGGTCCGGCCGGCGTAGAAGTTCCTTTCGATGAAGTCAAACCGACGCTCGACGTGGGCCGATCGGTTGGCGTCCCCGAGCTCGTGCGCGATGAAGTGGAAGCCGAAGCGCTTGCCGAAGGCCACCATCTCCGGCGCGATGACGGCGTTCTTGCCCGTGCCGCTCGCGACGACGATGCTCGCGTTGTCGAGCATGCAGGCGTCGGCGGCGCCCTCGAAGGCGACGATGGCCTCCGTCAGAAACACCTTCGCCCAGAAGCGATTCCAGACGGGGTACACCTGCGCGTAGCCCACGGTGGAATGGCACATCACGAGGCTCGCGCACTGGAGCTTCCGGAGCTTCTCGGCCACGAGCACGGTGTGCGGCGAGGTGTCGTGTTGCATCTCCTGACCCGGCGCGAAGTGGTAGGTGCCCGCCGGCTTCTTCGCCTCTTGACCGAGCCCGCGGCGCCGGCAGAAGGCCGTCAGCGTGCTGTAGGAGAGCTCCACGTGGGCCGCTGCGAGCTCCTCGCGGACACGCACCAGGTTGCCTTTGCAGTGGAGAAACAAGGTCCGGATCTGCGCTTCGTGCGGCTCGGCCAGCTCGGCGCGCTCGAGACTCGGCACGTCCGCGCTCCCCGAGCGGAGCACGCGACGGATGGTCTTGCGCGACACCTCGAGGGTGCGCGAGATGATATGCAATCCGTGGCCCTTCTTGTGGAGCTCCAGAATGGCTGTCCGCGTAGCTTGGTCTCGCATCGTCAACTCGCCTCGTCCAGCAGGGCCCGTGCGGCCTCGCGCGCGCGCGTGATCGCCCGGCGGACGGCCGGTGACGCGCTCACGTCGGCATCGTGCGAGCGCGCCGCCTTCAGGCTCGTGTGCGCGCGGCCGAGCGCGCGCGTCGCCGCGTTCACGTCGCGCGTGACGGCGACCTCCAAGGGGCCTCCCGCGAGCGACTCCTTGGCACGCAGCAAGAGCCGTGGTTGCTCGGCGATCCGCGCGCGCTGCTCGGCGTCCCCCGCGCGGTAGGCGATCCACAGCGCGCCGAGCTGCCGTGTCGTCAGCCGCTCGCGCCCGATCGCCGCGACGATCTGCATCGCGTGTCCCTTGTTGGCGCGCGCCAACGGCACGAGCGATCGCATCGCGCCGTGCGGCGAAACGAGCCCGTCGCGCACCGCCTTCTCGATCTCCTCAGGGATCGCCGTCGCGAATCCGAGTCGACGCGATACCCAGCTCGTGCTCCGGCCGAGCGACAGGCCGATATGCGCGAGCGTTCGCCCGAGGCTCTCGCTCAGCTCGCGCACGAGCCAGCCTTCCTCGAGCGCGCTGCGCACTCGGCCCGTCGTGAGTCGATGGCAGTAGGCGAGCGCGTCGGCCTCGCTCGCGCCGAGCACGAGGACGAGGGCGGTGTCACGGCCAAGCTTCTTGAGCGCGCGCACACGTCGGTAGCCGTCGATGACGACGCGCTGTCCGTCGTCGCGGACGACGATGAGCACGGGGTGCTGCTGCCCGCTGACGCCGAGCGAGGTCATCAGCTCTGCCTCGGCCTTCGCGTCGGGCGCGCGGAGGTGCGCGAAATCGAGCGCGAGCAGCCGCAGCTCCATGTCCGTCGTCCCGAGCGCCAGCGGCGTGTCCATCACGCGGTGAGAGAGACCATGCGCGCGGGCGCGGATGCCATCTCGGCGCGTGACACTTCGACGTGGCGTTACCCAGGAATCGCTCACTTCGCAGCCCAATTTGGCTCTCGCGTGCGTCCCACTCGGCGCGTGACAGCGACGCCGTCACGCGCACGCCTTACCCAGGATCTGCACACCTTCCTTCACGATATTCACCACTTGCAGCCCGAACTCGGCGCGTGACAGGGCCGCGGCCTTGTCCACGTTTTCGACGATTACCTTCACGATTGCGTGGACTTGCGCGGCGAACTCGGCGCGTGACACCTCCTCGCGCGGCGGCGATTTCACGACCTGCGCGGGCGCGACCGGCGCCGCCGACGCGGCCTCGCGACGGCGCCGCCGGCATTCCCGCTGACGCTCGAGCTCGGCCTCGCGATAGGTATCGAGGTCCGCGTCCCGCCGCGCCTTCGCCTGAACGCGGCGGTGCTGCGTGCCGCACGCGCGGCTGCACATCGTCTGCCGCGTCGCTGTCCGGCGATCGGGCGTGAACCACTTCCGACACCCTGCACACCGAGCCTTCGCGCACGCCATCGGCGACGAGGATCGCCGGTCCGGCGGCTCCGCCTACGCGCGCGTGGCGCGCGGCGCAGCGACCTCGTCGTGGACGCGACGTCGTCAGGCGACGCGTCCGCTCGCGGACCTCGGCGCCGACGCCGTCAGGTCAGTGGGATCGGCGACGGGACCTCAGGCGATCCGAGCTCCGAGGTGGGTCCCTTTTGGCGAGCAGAGCCGGGTCCCTTCTCGCGAGCACCTAAGAGGAGATGTCGCCCGAGCGCAGGGCGCGTCTCCGAGAGGCCCGCGAGCTCCCCGGCGAGCTGGTTAAACGCGGTCGCAACGTAGCTTCGAATCGGCCTCCACACGCCGCGCCGCAGCCTCGGCGCGCCGCCCGCGGCCCCTTCGTTCGGCGAGAGCGCGCGGAGAATGAGGAGATCCGTAGTCCAGGGCTTCCCGTGGCTGCCGCGCTCTCCCTCGGTCCCCTCCACCCCCGGCCCACCACCACGCGTTCGCGTGATGCGTTTGGCTTTTGCCATATTCCCCCCTCGTGATCTCCGCGTGTCTGCCCACGGCGATCAAGTGCAAGAGGGCGGCCACAGGAGGGTGGCTACTCGGCTCACTCTTATGCTCTCGGCCGTGCATCGCCGCAGCCGAGCTCGCCCGTCGACCCCCGCAGAGCCGTCCAGCACCGGAACCTACGTGCGTGCAGACGCGATCGTCTTCCTCGCTCTGGTTTCTGCATGTTCCAGCAGCGAGCCGTCCGACAGGGAATTCGGCCAGATCCCGACACGGCTTCGCGGTGCGAGCGGCAGCGGCGCAAGTGCGATCGTTTCACTCGATCTGGGCGACCTACCG
>Ga0209181_10008137_pt1 | contig 14152 bp, 15 predicted proteins | sample MAT05_FD_187208 | JGI IMG/M metagenome (GOLD analysis project Ga0209181, IMG submission 187208) | Freshwater microbial communities from Lake Fryxell liftoff mats and glacier meltwater in Antarctica - MAT-05 (SPAdes) (version 2) | ecosystem: Environmental > Aquatic > Freshwater > Ice > Liftoff... | reverse complement strand
CAACGGCACGAACACCAACAACGGCAGGAAAGGCACGAATTAAAACGCAGCTACGATTATCTCAGGCCGATGAAGAATGGGAAAATTGCAGGAATTGGCAATATAGCAAAGTTCATTCGCTTTATGATGAAGTTCCAAGGCCTTGACAGACACTGCTTCGTTTGAAATGGTAACCTTCGGATACAATATCACTTCTGTAAATCTTCCGCCACCGTTAGAAGTTTCGGTCATTGTACCGGTTGCATTGTCCACATATTCTGTAACCACAATACCAGCATCTGCACAAAGATGCAGGTACCAAAGCATGTGACAGGTGGAGATAGATGCTACAAATAATTCTTCGGGATTGTGTTTGGTTATATCGCCCCGAAATGAAGGGTCAGATGATGCTTCGATCGTAGTTTTATTTTCTATGGAAATGGAATGGCTGCGTTCGTAAGACCGGTAATCTTTAGTGCCTTCGCCGGTGTTGCCAGTCCATGTAACCAATAGCGAATAATGATGCGCTTTATTCATGTTGTAAAATTATCGGGTATTTGTAATTGTAAAACCCTTTGCCTCCATCACAATAACAAAAGCGCATCAAATGAAAATTCCATTTACACAATCCGTTGATTGATTGCTTTTGCTACTACCTCTGTAAGTGAAGCCACATGCAGCTTTTCATAAATCTTTTTCACATGGCTTCTGACCGTTTCATAACTGATGTTTAATTTATCTGCAATCATTTTATAACTCAATCCTTCTACAATACAGGCCAGCACTTCTTTTTCACGGGGCGTAAGCTGGTAGTCTACCGGTTCCTGCGGACGAATCGTGGTTGAATGCATTTTCAGTTTGCCCAATACCTTACGGGCAATAGTTGGGCTCATGGGTGATCCCCCAAACTGCAATTCATTGATTGCATCTACCAACCGGGTATTTAAATGATTCTTTAAAATATAACCGGATGCACCGGCGCAAATAGAGTCAAAAACACGGTCATCATCTTCAAATACCGTTTGCATTAATACCTGAATTTGAGGGTAAGCCGTTTTTATTTTTTCAACCGCTTCAATTCCTGTCATACCGGGCATTTCAATGTCCATTAAAATGATATCGGGGTTACTTTCCGCAACATCTTCCAGGCAATCCAGCACATGGCTGTAAGACCCAACCACTTCAAATTCGGATACGATTCCCAATAACATTGAGATGCTTTCCCGTATGTTCTTATTATCATCAAATATAGCAATGCGTAGTGCCATGATTGTTAATTTAATGTAAAGTTCAGGGTTTTGGTAATAAATTCCTATCCCCAAATGCGGTGAGAAATCCGGCAGATTCTCAGGCCATTACTGATACCATTGTTAGTGCCGTTTCCGCCAACTGGTAATCACCTTTAATGGTAATTTTATCTTTTAACTGCACAGGTCGACGGGATTTTGAAAATAATTTCCAGGCATCAGCAGCTTCAATAATTATCTCGCTTGCAGGGGCAGACAATTCCTTTTTATCCAGTCCCATTTTCCCGCCCGGCGAATGAGGTTCCACCGTCCGCCAATATCTGCGGTGATTGAATATTGACTTGCTTACCCACATATCTATCCCGAAGCAGGGAGAGTGTCCTGATATTACCATCCAGTAAATGAGCTACCACATCTTTTACCGTCCACAGTTTCGCCACTGTTGGCTGCTGCCAGTTGTCCGGTGTCAATGATGACAATAACTCCATCAGTTTTCTGTCAAGCACAGGCAGCAAATGCACTACATCAACGGGTGGTGTATTGTAATTGTTTGTCACGTCTCTTATGAATATTTTTATTCCTTACTTTTCAATTTTGGCTACCCGGAGCAATATTGGAAATTGCACTTTTTTTGTTGCACCCACTGGCCATATTTTTTCAAAGCCACTTTTAATTAAATCCACCGGATTTTCATTTTTTGCTTTTATATAATGTTGTACCGCCGACCAGGTTTCAAGATACCCCGCTAATTCCTGCAACGTCCATTCAACTGTATTTTTTAATACCGGGGCATTCATTTCATTGAAGGGAAATGGAATGGTTTTGTAATCCTCATCAATATACTTTCTTTCCGTATCCCAATATGAACCAATCACCTGTTTATAAAAATGATCTATCATTGCATCCGTATGTTCATCTATCCGCATTAAGCCATAACCAATTACCGCCAGTATCCCACCTGCCTTTAGTGTCCTGTTTGCTTCTTTATAAAAATCATCAAAATTAAACCAGTGTATTGCCTGGGCCACTGTTATCAATGTAAAACTATTGTCTGCAAACAAAGTGCGTTCGGCGCTTGCGTTGCTGTAAAAAATATTATCCCGCTGCATCGCATTATTAAGTTGTTGCTTACTGATATCCGTGGCATACACTTTATCAAAAACTTTTGATAACTCCATAGCCACCTGTCCGTTGCCTGTGCCGCAATCCCAGGCTGCCTGCTTGTCTTTAACCAATGAAAATAAAAATGTAAACAGCTCCGGCGGATAGGAAGGCCTGTATTTTGCATAGTTTGCTGATTGATTGCTAAAGTTATTTTTTTGAATTTTCATATTTTAACTGGTGCAGTCGAATCATGAGCAATATTTGTAACTATCCTCCTGTGATAATTTATCTGCCCCAAATGATAATTTACATGGGCCAGCAAGTGCATCAAAAAATACAATTTAGTTATAGGGTATCCCAATACTTCTATGGGATAATTTTCCTGCAACTGAAAATCGTGCAGTTTACCGAAGGTTTCTTTTATCATAACTATCAACCCCTCCAAATCCTGTAACAACGTTGCTTTCGGAACATGCTTCAACGTAAATTCCAACTCCCTGTTGCGTATATATCCTGTATTCCCTAATATCGCTCCCACATAAGTATTTAAATTCCCAACCAGGTGCAGGCAAAGATTTCCGGCAGCATTGTGTATGCCGCCTGTAATCTTCCACAACATTACTTCGTCATTATACGATGCTATTTCCTGTTGAAGTTTTTTGATGTCCCTGATAAAAAGTGCTTCTATTTCTTCTTTAATCATGATACTTTTATTTTAGTTTCAACTATTTTTTGAAACGGTTTAAAACAAATTAAACCCAGGGTTAAATACTATAGAAGCTGATGCAGCTTTGCATACTGTAACAGCATAATTGTTTTGGCATCCTTAATTTCTCCGGTGGCTATCATTTGCAATGCCTCATTCAAATCCAGTTCCAGCACTTCAATGTCTTCCTGCTCATGCTCAATACCGCCTCCTTCGTTTATCTTCATGGCCTTGTTGTATTCCGCTACAAAAAAATAAAGCAGTTCTGTAACCGATCCAGGCGACATATAAGCTTCCATTATTTTTTGAACATGTGATATTTTAAACCCGGTTTCTTCTTCTGTTTCCCGCCTGATACAATCCTCAGGTTTATCATTATCAAGTAAACCTGCGCAGGCTTCAATTAACATACCGGAGGCATTGCCGTTAATAAAGGTCGGTAACCGGAATTGCCTGGTGAGTATCACCGTCTGCTGATCTGTGTTGTACAATAAAATCGTTGCGCCATTTCCCCGGTCGTAGGCTTCCCTGCTTTGCATTTGCCGGGTGCCGTTTTTTTTAACGTATTCATACGTCACTTTTTTGAGTGTATACCAGTTGTTGGAAAGAATGGCGGTATCAAGGATGGTAACATTTTTGTTTGACATCATCTATTTTTTAAAATTGAAATTACATGCATGCTGTGGTCATTTTCTTTCGAGAAGATATATGAATAGTATCGTTTCATTCTCTTTTTAAAGCCATTGCTAATCTACAGGAAATACGAGCCTGATGGTAGTGCCTTTACCGGGAGCACTCTCTATAAAACATTCTCCTTTCATTTCCTTTGCCCTTTTTTTCATATTGTTCAACCCATTGCCCGACATAGATTTTGCCGACAGTAATTTCATGGCTGCCATATCAAAACCAATTCCATCATCTTTGGAAATAAAGGTAACTACATGATGGTTTAAATCGATGCCCACCCGTAGTTGTTTGGCACCCGAATATTTGAGAACATTGTTGATTGCTTCTTTAAAGATGAGATAAAAATTCTTACGCTGCTCCATGGTTAAATTTAAATGCAGTATAGAGGGATCATATTCAAAATTAAACGCAATGTGCTTTGTTTGCAACAGGGGTTTGGCAAATGATTCCATGCGCTGCAATATTTTCTCCATACCATCATTGCGTGGATTAATGGCCCATACAATATCATTCATTTCAGAAATCATATCGGTGGATGTAGTGCTGATTTTTTGTACCACTTCTTTTAATTCTTCCAGGTTGCCTTTCGATTGCTGTATCTTGGCTACCTGGCTGTAAACTGAAATACTGCTGAGCGTAGAGCCCACACTATCATGTAAATCCTGCGCAATTTTATTACGTATTGCCTGCCGCTTTAATAACTCATTGATACGATACCGGTATACCCCATAAATAGCGGCCGCCACTACGATTGCACAGAGCAAATAAAACCACCACCTTTTCCATAATGGCGGGATGATGGTGATTTTTATAGATGCATATTGTTTACTCCAGTTGCCCTTACGATCGGTAGCCCTTACCTTAAAAACATAGTCTCCTCCCGACAGGTTTGAGTAATTGATGAAGTCCCTTTCGCCACATTCAATCCAGTCTTTATCAAACCCCTCCAGCATAAAGGCATACGAAATTTTGCCTTTCAAAAACTCAGGAGAGGAAAATTCAAAAGTAAAATAGTTTTCAAAATAACGGAGCACAATACCTTTTGTAAACAACAGGTGGCTGTAAGAAGTATTAAAAATCCTGAAATCGGTTACGTAAACAGCAGGCTGTGTTGGTAATTCCCTGATCTGCTTTGGTTGAAACTGGATAAAATAATTTTTGCCGGCTACATACATCGTACCCTCATCATCTTTATAAATATTGTTGCTAACACCTCCGGATTTTTCAAGATCAGGCAGTACAAAACTTGTGTTGGTTTTAAGTACGGGATCGTATTGATGAATGTTGCCGTTGCTGATCATCCACACAGCCCCATTGTCGTCCGTTGCAAGCCCTTCCAATAAGTTATTCGTTACTTCCACATGCGTTGACCCATTCCTGGAAGTATTAAAATAGTTGAGCCCTCCCCCATAAGTGCTTACCCATAAATTGCCGGCTTTATCTTCGGCCAGGTCGTACACATTATTGTTACTGATAGAGGAAGCATCCAGCGGGTTGTTTACATAATATCGTAGCAATGGAGCTGGCTTCTTTTCCCATTTACCTAATCCATATTTCGCATTGGCCAGCCATATTTTGCCCAACCTGGTTTTGTATATTTTTTTTACCAGGTTGTCTTTCAGATTGAAGCTTACCAATATTTTTTTAGTAGTATCCATCCTCGACACCCAACGTTTATCGGTGAAATCGTAATAGGCGAGATAATGTCCATAAGGCGAAACGATCAAAACCGGGTGTTTATCAATTGTGTCTTTTACAATGGCAACCACCCTCGAACTAATGATATTGTACATCACTTTATCCTTATTGGTATTGGGCAAAAGCGTGAGCCGGTTTTTTAAGGGATCATAAACAAAAAGTGAAAAGTTGGTGCCGAAAAAAATAGTGCCCTGTTCATCAACAAAAAATTTAGAAATGGCGAGCGGTGTTCCGTTGAAGCTAAATTTCTTACAGGTAAATGATTCCTCACCATGTTTTCTTACGTGCAAACCTTCGCTTGACCCGATCCATAAATCGCCATTGGAACGACGGTAGAAATCGTATATCACCAGATCGTTGCCAAGCCCGGATAAAAATGTTTGCACAAAAGGTTGTTGTGCCGGATTGTAAACACTGATCCCCCTGCTGGTACCCAGCCAAACCATTCCGGCCCGATCAATAAATACACTGCTGATATGATTATCTGCAACTGATCCGTCGAGCGAAACCTCATATTGATAATTATAAAACTTAGCTTCTTTTGGATCATAAATCGTTAGTCCGTTGTATCGGCCACCCATCCATAACCTGCCGGATGAGTCTTCTGCAAAAGCCAGGATATCATCATTGGGAAAACCGCTTTCATCCCTGGTTCCACCAAAAAAAGATTCGTTATTGGTATGAGGATTATATTGATAAAGCAGCCTATCCCATGACCCATACCAGATGTTCCCATTCTTATCATCATGAAGGGAGCTAACCGTGGCATGTGGCAATTTGGCGTACAGGTTATAATAACGCTTATCCATCTCGTGGGTAAGGTTGTGGGTATTTACTTTTAATACCCCACCTCCCTGACGGCCGGCCCAAAGTATACCGTTTTTATCCAGCGCCAGGTCGAGGATATTTTTGGTGCCGGTTTTTACGGGCTCTTCAAAACGTTCTGTTTTTTTATTAAACCGAAGGGTTGATTTCTCCCCGGATGCGAGCCATAAAAACCCGTACTGATCCTGTACCAATGCATTCACTATATTAACAGGGATGGAAGTAGAGTCGCCCGGCAGGTGTTTATATTGTTTGAACTGTTTATCAGGTGGCAGCCTGTAATCAAACCTGGTTAATCCACCATCTGCGGTAGCTATCCAAAGCACCTGCTTTTCATCTTCCAGCAAATCAGTAATGATATTGCCCGAAACTGTTGAGGCATTATTTGGCTGATGGCGATAAATGGTAAAGTTGTGCCCGTCATACCGGTTCAGTCCATCATCGGTACCTATCCAAATAAATCCCCGCCTGTCCTGCATGATACAGTTTACTTTATCATGCGATAATCCATTTTGAATAGTGAGCTTATTAAAATTCAGGTAGGGCTTTTTTGCAAAAATATTGCTATAGAAAATTGTAAGTAGAATAATTATCAGCAGTCTATAATGCATCGGGACGAAAATATTTTGCTTATAAAACTACTAATCTTTTTAAACAAAACATGCGCTGATGTTTGTACGGCGATTCTTAAATGACCAATGGTTGACGCTGTTAAAAAGATCAACCATTTATTTGGCGGTATTTTGTTTGCAACAGATTATGGTTTAATTGCAACCGGCTCGCTATATAACAAATCGTCCAGTATTACCAGGTCGCTTGTGCCGTTGGTTGATATATCTTTTTGCCCGTGCGATAAAATCCCATCATGCTTTATCCTTATGCGGGTGATGCGATCTGATGAGTTGAAATAAACGCCCAGGAAAGAGAAACTGCTTGTTGCATCATGTGGCGGTGCATAGTATAATCCAATACTTTTATTGCCATTAAAAAATTCCAGTGATGTAGACTTTGGCAGGTCGACATCGGAGAAGACTATACCAAAACCCCGTGTGGAAGCCGTCAATTGCTGACCTGATTTTTCAATAATAATTTCCCATGCATTGCTACTGATATTGGCAAAGGTTTTATTGCCACTAAAAGATTTAAATTCACCTGAGGCATTGCTGTTAACATCATGGAACTGGTTGTTGCTTACCCTAAACTGTCCTGCTGCGGCATAAGCCAGTCCTCTTTGTAATGATTGCGGAGAGCCAGGTGCGGTTGGATTAAAAAAATCAAGGGGTAGGTCATTACCCAGCATTGCATCCGGTATGGCATCCCAGTTTATCTCACGCCTGCCGCCGGTAACGCCTGTGGTGGTATTTAGCTGGTCGCCCAGCAAATGACGGAAGGCATCCATTTCCTCTTTGATATCTCCCGTTGCTGAAATAACTGTTACATCCGGCAATGTGCTTTTTTCTTTTTTACAGGAGGTAATAGTAAATAAGGCTATGCAAATAAGGCTTTGTTTTATAATGTTTTTTTTCATGGAGGGTTTGTTTGCGTTTAAATTTTGTACAAAGATGAATGCAACTTGCCGTTAAAACCATCCCCCATTTTACCAGCACGTATCCCCGAATGTGGGGATATGAAATAGAATATTCTATAAAATCAATTGCCTCGTTAACTTCTTCAACACAGAACATGATTTTTAATAGCTGGTAAAATCTACTTTTAAAAAGCCATTTATTATTTTCCCCTCTGTAATTTCAAGTGAGTCCTCTTTGCTGCTTTTTACACTGCCATAAAAACTTCCGTTCACTCTTTGGTATGCTGTATCTACTTCTGTTAAATTGAATGCACCGCTGGTAAAAGAGTACTTATTCTGCGGGGCGCCGGTATAATCGGGATAGTAAGCTCCATAAGCACTATTGTCGCTTTTATTAAACGATAGAAATTTGGCTACCGGATAAATACCGGGTACCGACCCACCAAGGTTTACATTGATGGCCCGTTTATCATCATGCATATCGGTTGTAATATTCAACAGTATATTTGTTAAGTTACTATTGGTTACAAAACGACTGATTGTCCAGACTGTTGTATTTACCAATTCGCCATTTACTTTAAATGTACTAAGGTTATACGCCTCCGGCAAATTGTCGGCATCTTTGGGTTTTACAGATGTATCCTTTTCGGTTGGTATCGAATAATCAGTACTGCAACCGGTAAAAATGGTGAGTGCTGCTATTACCAATATTTTATATACACTGATCATTTCATTCCTATTTTAAATATGTTAAATGATTTGCGGAATCGGTCATTCACCTTTACCGCAAATCACTTGTTCATCATTACTGCTTTATTAATTTGATTGTTTTGGTTCGTCATAAATAAAGTCGTCCATCACCACCAGGTCTTTAGCTCCACCATCAGAAATGTCTTTAATCCCTGTACCCAATACGCCATTTCCAGAGGTTATCTTTACACGGGTAACTTTTTCATCGGGAAAGCTTATCCCCAAAAATGAAAATCCCTGCGGCGCTGTTTTGGCCTTATATACACCCAAACTTTTAGTGCCTGCAAAATATTCTATACTGGTAGAATTGGCGTCGTCCACATCAGAGAAAATAACACCAAACCCTTTTACGAAGGCATTGGTATTGGTACCAGCCACTTTAAAAGTTACTTCGCTACCGTTGTCTCCCATATAGGCAAATAAGCGCTTCCGGCTGAAAGCTTCAAATTGGGAGGAATAGGCTGCGTCAATCTCCGAAAAGTCTGTGCTATCTACCCTAAAGCTGGTGCCGGTGTTGGTGTAAATCAATCCTCGTTTTCTGCCATTGGCAGCAGCAGGATCTGCAGACCCAAAGAAGTCAAAAGGGAAATTGTTGTTGTTTGTCAGGCTGGCAGGCACTCCATCCCAGTTTACTTCCCTTCTACCTAAAACTGCACCAGGCGCAGTATTAATGGGATCGCCCGATAATACACGAAACTCGTTTAATTTAGCAACTATTCCGGTGCTGTCGCCGGATGCTGAAACCACCACTGCATTTACTGTTGGCAGCGGAGTAGGCGTATTACCATAGCCGTTGTCATCTTTGCTGCAACCTATTGCAAATAATGTTACCGCAGCAGCTACTGTCATTTTGTTTAATACTTTCTTCATGTTTTTTTGTTTTTGATTTTTTAAATTTCATTGTCGATTGTGAATGCAAAAATGCTAATTGCAAGGCAGGCATACAATCGCCTAAAATGGTGCAGGATATCACTGAATGTGGGGATAAAGAAAAATACAATGCCCGGCTAATAAGGCAATTGTATAAACTTTGCTTTTACTTTGCGTTCACTCTAACCTAAAAGCAATCAAATGGATGAGACAACTCCGGAACAAAAAAACAATCCGTTGCATGGAAAAACACTTGCGAATATTCTTGAATTCCTGGTAGAGCAATATGGGTGGGAAGACCTGGGCAATATGATACGGATCAATTGCTTCAATGATAATCCGAGCATACAATCGAGTTTAAAGTTTTTACGCAAAACGGAGTGGGCCCGCAAAAAGGTAGAAGATCTGTATATCGAAACGCAAAGCAACCGATCATAAAGGAATTACTTCGCATCATTGCATAAAAAATCCGGAGATGAAGTTCATCCCCGGAGCTGGTTAAATAGATATTATTTTAAAAAAATCACCATTAATAAAGCTGGAACCTGATGGGTAAAGTATATTTTGTTTTCACATTTTTTCCTTTGATTTTGCCCGGCGTCCAGGTGGGCATTTTACCAAATACCCTCATTGCTTCTTCTTCTATGCCATATCCTAATTTGTTACCCGTTACCATCGGCTGGTATATTTTACCATTTTCATCTACAGCAAAAACGAGGTTTACCGTACCCTGTGCATCATTTTCAGTGGCTGCTTCCGGATACTGTATATTTTTTTCAAAAAAACGTTCCAGTTCTTTTTGACCTCCCGGAAAAGCCGGTAATACCTCTGTATTTCTATAAAATCCTTCCTTATCCATATCCATTGCGGTATTGTTAGCCGGAACATTTGTCGCAGGAACGATACTTACTTTTCCTTTTTTGGGCGTTTTTGCCATTTTTACTGTAGTCGCTGAATCTACACGGTTGGGATTGACCATCATAGCCGATCCGGTGTCTGCATTCATTCCCATATTATCACTATGCATCATTGTGTCATGGTTGACCATCATGGTATCTGAAGGCATTGTAGTCGAAGATTCGCCTGCTTTACTATAATCGCTGTTATTACATCCTGCCATAAAAATACCCGACAAGGCTGCGGAAGCTAAAAACACATTTCTTAATAGCTTGTTTACATTTCTTTTCATAAAATTTATTTGTTGTTCAACAGGATGTTTCAAATAAAGTGCCACGCAGGCCGATACGTACTTCATTCGTATTTAACCTGATTTAACTGAAAGAATGCCATTATGGAGATATATACTACTCATATTGAGGAAGATTTTCAACGTATAGGATCACTTTAATACGTCCACTTTTTTAAAACCTGAAATTGTATCTTTGCATCGAAGAATTTCGATATGAGTAAAAAAGGCAAAGTATTAATGGCGATGAGCGGCGGGATTGACAGTACCGTGGCCGCTCTTATGCTACACAAAGAAGGGTATGACGTAATAGGCATAACTATGAAAACATGGGATTATGCTACCAGCGTAGGCACCACCAGTAAAAAAGAAACCGGCTGCTGCAATCTCGATAGTTTTAATGATGCCCGGCAGGCAGCCGTGCAGCATGGATTCCCTCATTTTATACTGGACATCAGGGAAGAATTCGGGGATTTTGTGATTGACAATTTTGTGGAAGAATATATGGCAGGCCGTACGCCTAACCCATGCGTTATGTGCAACACGCATATTAAGTGGCGTGCATTGCTAAAAAGAGCAGATGCATTAGGTTGCGATTTTATTGCTACCGGCCACTATGCACAAATCCATCAGCATACCAACGGAAGATATTTTATCCGGAAAGGAATAGATGAAACCAAGGACCAGAGTTATGTATTATGGGGCCTGCAGCAAGACCTTTTAAGCCGCACCCTGCTTCCGTTGGGCACTTATCATAAAACAGAAATACGACAGATGGCGCACGATTTCGGTTACCCCGAACTGGCAAAAAAAGCAGAAAGCTATGAAATTTGTTTTGTGCCGGACAACGATTACCGTGGCTTTTTAAAGAGAAATGTGGAAGGGTTGGAAGAAAAAGTAGCCGGAGGAAATTTTATTGATAAATCGGGGAAGGTTCTCGGGCAGCATAAAGGGTATCCTTTTTATACCATCGGGCAAAGAAAGGGGCTGGATATTGCATTAGGCAAACCTGCCTTTGTAACCGGTATTGATCCGGAAACCAACACCATTGTACTGGGAGAAGAGGAAGACCTGAAAGGTAGCGAAATGACTGTAGCAAAAATAAACTGGATCAAATACGAAGGGATAACGGAAGGCATGGAATTACTCACTAAAATCCGGTATAAAGATAAAGGTGCAATTAGTAACCTGTACACATACGAAAATGGCATAAAAGTTCGTTTTTATGAGAATGTAAAAGGCATCGCTCCGGGACAAAGTGCGGTTTTTTATGAAGTAGATGATGTAGTAGGCGGGGGAATCATTCAACGGCCTGTTCCAATTCCAGGTATTGCCAGTATGTAAGAATGCAGCCTTTTGATAAAAATTTGGGTCTGATTACGTAACTTTCTGTATTATGAAAAGAATTATTTTTTTTGCTGGTTTACTTGCTGTGTTATCGATGACAGCATGTAAAAAACAAACGGAGGAATTTAAAACAGAAACAATTGATGATTATGCCCCGCTTGCTACCGGTAAATACATTACCTACCAATTGGATACTTTCCGGTACTTACCATTTAGTTTAAAAGATACCACCATTAGCTACCAGGTAAAACATGTAGTGGATGCATTGATCACAGATAACCTTGGAAGGCCTGCTTTCAGAATCATTCGCTATATCCGGAACAAACCCCAGGATAAATGGTTGCCTGACAACAGTTTTATGGCAGTCAATACAGGCAGTTCATTTGAATTTGTTGAAAATAACCTGCGGTACTTAAAGTTGAAATTACCTGTAAAAGATGGTTATTCCTGGAAAGGCAATACCTATATCGATACCTATTCTTTAAACTCCACCGTACGGTATTTGGATGACTGGGATTACATGTATGAAAACATCCATGAGCCCATCAAACTAGGCAGCATACAACTGGATAGTACCATCAGGGTAAACCAACGGGATGAGATTATAGGAAATCCTGCAGATCCAAATTCGTATAGCGAAAAGAATTTTGGAGCTGAAGTTTACGCCAAAGGAATTGGACTGGTTTACCGGAAATTCCTACACACTGAGTACCAGCCGGCCACACCGGGTACGCAAAGCGCTTATGTGGATGGTTCCTACGGCGTTACCCTTACTATGATCGACCATAATTGAGCGTTCGGGTAAATATTAAGGATATGCATACATTTATAACGAGTTGTGCGTCTTTTTAAACAGTCATTGCGTTACATTATATACATATTGACAATAGCCTTCGGGATGACACTTTTTTCTTGTGATAGAATCAAAACAAAAGGGCATGATTTCATCGATAAAACAAAAAATAAATTAAACGAAAAGAAAAACGCAGTGGTTGATAATGTAATTCCAACTTTTGACAGCTTTAAGCCTGACACAAAATTTAATACAAAGAGATTTGAAGAATTTTTTGGATTTGCTCCGACACCAGACGTAAAAGAAATATTTTGTTTTGACGACCAAATAGGCATTGACTCAAAATTCCTCTTTTCATTTAAGTGTGACACGTCAACAAAGAATAAAATTGTAAAGCACTTAAACCTGATCAAGGCTGACAAGCCAGACAATTTTAGTAGTGGACTTTGGCAAAGTTTTCCCTGGTGGGATAGTGCAAAAATTGTAACATTACACCCATACTGGATGAAAGATGACCATGAATATTACAGGTACTTATGGTTTGACAAGTCGAAGCAAATGGTTTATTACATTGACTTTGATATGTAACAAAGAAGAACTTATTGTTCGGCATTTACTTCTAAATTGGAACAAAAAAACGAACGCACAACATTCTATGAATAGTAATCAACTTACGCTATGAAAAAAATGTTGCTTTTTATTTTGCTGGTGTCATCAGGTCATCCTGCAATTTTTGCTCAGTATTCACGCTATATCATTCAGTTAAAAGACAAAACGGGGACTCCATTTTCAATCAATACTCCTTCGCAATTTTTAACACAACGCGCCATCAACAGAAGGGCACGGTATAATATTCCAATTGATCAAAGCGACCTGCCTGTTACGCCCCGGTATTTAGACAGTATTCAATCATCTGGCAAGGTTACTATTTTAAATGTAAGCAAGTGGTTAAACCAGGTATGTATCCTTACAACAGATGCCACAGCACTAACAAAAATAAATAGTCTTCCTTTTGTATTAGCCACGTCTCCCATTGCGGCAAGGGCTCAATCAATAATACTTCCGATAAACAAGCAAATGGATCCCTTAACAGATCCGGTTGGTGCAAAACCGGCTACCCCTCAAACCCCCACCGATGTATACAACTACGGCACATCTTTTCCGCAGTTGCATTTACACAATGCCGAGTTTTTACACAACCAGGGTTTTAGTGGTGAGGGCATGCAGCTGGCAATAATGGATGCCGGATTTTATCATTATCAAACCTTACCTACATTCGATAGCATTCGAATTAACAACCAAATTTTGGGTACCTGGGATTTTGTAGCCAATGAAGCAAGTGTAAATGAAGATAATGTACATGGCATGAGTTGTTTAAGCACCATTGCTGCCAACTTGCCCGGATTGTTTGTTGGCACTGCACCTAAAAGTT
>Ga0209181_10008136_pt1 | contig 14154 bp, 10 predicted proteins | sample MAT05_FD_187208 | JGI IMG/M metagenome (GOLD analysis project Ga0209181, IMG submission 187208) | Freshwater microbial communities from Lake Fryxell liftoff mats and glacier meltwater in Antarctica - MAT-05 (SPAdes) (version 2) | ecosystem: Environmental > Aquatic > Freshwater > Ice > Liftoff... | reverse complement strand
GGCTGTCCAGCAGGGTCCAACACAAAGCCGTCGGCCACGGCCGTTTCAGCGTAGTTGCGCATCTCGTCATCGCACCTTTCCCAGACGTTGCCGTGCATCTGGTGCAACCCCCAGCGGTTGGCGGGCAAGGCCTTGACCGGTACGGTGCGCTCGCGGTACAGCCCCTTGGCTGCATCGCCATACGGGTAGTTGCCGTCGTAGTTGACCTGCTGTGGCGTCACCGTCGCGCCAAAGGCAAAGGCGGTGTCGGTGCCGGCACGGCAGGCGTATTCCCACTCGGCCTCGGTCGGTAAATCGGCCTGGCAGCCTTCGGTGAAGGCGCCCAGCAAGTGCTGCAAAAAGCCTTGAACATCGTCAAAAGACACCTGCTCCACCGGCAGTTCCGGGTCGTCGCTGAAGTGGCTCGGGTTCTGGCCGCCCACCACCGTCAGCCACAGCGCCTGGGTACAGGCGGTGTCGGCGAGCCAGAAGCCTTGCGTCAGTTTCACGCGGTGGCGGGGCGATTCGCGCTGCGCCAAAGCGTCCCACGCCTTGTCGCGCAACAACGCCCGCTCATCGTCGTCCGAGCCCATCCAAAACCACCCCGGCTCGATCCAGCGCATCCGCTGGATCACCGTATTGACCGCCAACTCGGCCCACAGGCCAAAGCGGTCATCGCCCCAGGCCACCGCCCAGGGCGGCGGGAATTCGGGCGGGCGGCGCTGGCGGTCATCAACAGACTCCTCGGCGTCGCGCCGCGACCGCGTCATCGGCCCAATGGCCGCCCACTCAACCATCACGCCAGCCCAGCAATGGGCCAAGCCACTGCAAAAAACGGCGTACCGGGGAGCGTTCGGCCGGGGGCGTCCACCCCCGCAGCTACAACCCCCCCGGGGGCTTTGCAGCTCGGCCGGGTCAGCACAGGCCGGCCCGACACAGGATGCGGCATCTGGTCCATCGGCTTGGCTGCCCGGGCAAACTGGACGCACATCGCCCAGTGTGAGTCGGTGCCAGCGTTGACGAACTGCCGGTCTACGCTGACAACACGGTGCCTCTGGCAAAAGTCGTTCAAGTGGACTTGCTCGGCGGCCGAGTTCAAGGCGGGGATGGCGAAAAAATGGAACGTCATGTCGGGCTCGCGGGTGTCAGCGCTTCTTGCCGGGCTTCTTCGGCGGTTTGGGCTTGCCACCCAACCCCTCGGGCAGCCGGTCGCGCAAACGCGGCGGATCGGCGTCCCGCCGATCCGCAAGCGGGGCATCCTGCCCCTCCGGGTCAAAACCCTGACGGCCCGCTGGGCCTGAAACCAAAACCTGACCCGCCGGGCCTGGCTCCGCCAGGTCTGGGCTGGTGGACCTCAGGGCAAAACGGAAACCCAGGTCGAGGAGGCGGACGCCGCGCTGGAAGCGGAAGCGGCAGGCCGAACGCGCGAGCCCGGCGAGGAAGATCCACGAGCCGCCGCGCACGGCACGGCGGGCCTCCGGACCCGAACCCCGCTGTCCAGCCGGGTCCACCACCACACCGTCGGCCACGGCGGTGTCGGCGTAATTGCGGTCGTAGTCGTCGCACCATTCCCAGACATTGCCGTGCATCTCGAACAAACCCCAAGCATTGGGCGGCAAGCTTTTGACAGGGACCGTGTCTTTGCTCTCTTCGCCGCGCGGTGCCAGCGGGGTGTCGTCGGCGGCATCAAAATTGGCTTGCTCGCGACTGAGCGTGGCGCCGGTGTTGAAAGTGGTGTCGCTGCCGGCGCGGCAGGCGTATTCCCATTGCGCTTCGGTCGGCAAAACAGCTTCGCAGCCTGGCGGCAACAGGGCTTGAAGGCGGGACAAAAATAGTTGCACATCGTCGAAACTGACGGTTTCTACTGGGCGCTGGAAGTCGCCTTCGAATCGGCTGGGGTTGTCGCCCATCACCGCCCGCCACAAGGCCTGGGTACACGCGGTGTCGGCCAGCCAGAAGCCTTGGCTGAGGCGGACACGGTGGCGGGGGGATTCGTCGCTGTCGCGGCCGGGTTCGTCTTCACGACTGCCCATAAAGAAGTCGCCGGGGGGGATGTAGCGGAAGGTTTGGGCAACAAAGTCGCCATCGTCATGCGTGACCTGCAGGTCAGCACGCAGTCCGTGCGGGTCATCGGCCTTGGCAGCCACATGCAGCTGAATGCGAAGTGTGGGCAATGGACGGTCTGTGCCTGACGAGCCTGATCGCTTGACGACCTTGGTTCTGGCGGCACGTTGGTTTGGGTGGCCCCGGTCCGGCATCGGTTCCGGCGAACCCGGCTGATGACCGGGTTCGCGCTGCGCCAAATCGAGCAACACATCACTAAAGAACCAGCCTTCGCCAGGCCCATCTGTCAGCTTGACCGCACCGCCTTGCGGCGACGGTGCCAAGGCATACAAGCCTTGAGGGTCGCGCCCCCACTCGGTGGCCCAGGCCGGCCGCTTTCGCAGCGCCAACACCAACTCACCGTCATCGAGTGTGAGGTTGACGGCGCCGCTCGATGCCAGGGTGTCAAGCAACAGTAGGCCGCCCCGGAGGGCGCTGTCGCTCGCTGCGACCCACCGGGCGCCCGCCGCGCCGCCCCGCAAGATCACCCCCGCCGTGCGCCGATCCGCCTCCACCATCGACGCATAGCGCGGCAAATCCACCGCCGCCGGCCACAACCACAGCGCATCGCCCCGCTGGATCAAATGCCACTGCCGCGCCGGCAGGCGCTGAACCCGTTGCCGGGCCTGCAACAGCAGCGCCGCATCCACCCCGGCCGGCGCTTGGGTCTGGCCGGTGATGGCCCAGAGCGCTGCCACCTCGGCGGCCTGCGCGGCCTGCCAGACGGTGTCGGCCGACTGGCGGCCGAGCAGGTCGCGGGCGTAGCTGGCGGTGGATTCGGCTGGCCCGGCGGCAGCGGCCTGCGGGTGCGCCACGCTGTGTGCCAGCGCCTGCACCCAGGCTTGCGACTGCTGAACCAGATCGGCCAACTCGGGGTTGTGGGCGCGCAGGTCAGCCGCAGACAGGCCGGCGTGGGCGGCAAAGAGGGTGGCCTCCATCGCCTCGGTAGAGCGCCACAGGCCGCCGTGGTGGCGCGCCAGGGTGGTCAGCACCGCCAGACGGTCTGCTACCGGCAGGCTGGCCAATTGGATGCGCTGTGCGGCGGCGGCGGTGGGCAGCAGGGGCCTACTCACCAGACTGCTGCCGACTTGGCCAGCGTCGGACCAGTAGAGCGACTCGAGCGCCGGCTCAGCCCGGATCGATGGCAGGGCCAGGCGCAGGTCGCGCAGCAGGGCGGGCGCCAGCCAGACGCAGCAGGCTGCGGCCGTGCGCAGGCGGGGCAACAACTCGGCCAGACGTTGCAGTTCGGCCAGGTGACGGGCGGCGCTGGTGCGGCGGCCCCGCTGGGGTTTGAGCGCGGCCATGCCGGTGCCAGCGCCCAGGCAGTGCACGGTCGCGGCTTGGGCCAGTGCCTGCGGCACCTGGCCGGGGTTGAGCGGCACCCAGGCCACGGCTGTGCAGCCGGCTTGGCGCAGTTGCCGGGCAAAGCCGACCCAGGCGTCTTGGCTGGGGCTGTCGGGGGGTGCCGGTTCGGTCGGCGCGCCCGCGCCAGTGGCAAGCGCCGCCAAGCCTTGGGCGTAGGGCGACAAAACGCCGCAATCACTCAGCAGCAGCACGGTGGTGCCTGGGGGTGGCACAGGCACGCGGCTGGCATGGGGGTGGCGCGGCCGCATCGCCTCGGGGATGGCCCCAAGCTGGTCGGGCCTGCCAATCACGCCCCAGACCACCAGCCCGGCGCGGCCCCGCAGCCGCGCGACCAGGCGCAGCGCCTGCTTGAAGTCGTCGCGGTAGGGGCGCAGCGGCTCGGCCATGTCCACCACCACCCAGAGCGTGCCACCCCAAAGTTGGCGCTGGATTTGCGGCAGCCGCAGCGGCACCTCGGCCTGGGCGAGTTGGCGTTGCAGCGCCGGCCAGTCAATGCCAGCCGCGCGGGAGACGGTGAGGGCCGATTTAAGCGCGGGCCACAGCCGGGTGGGGCGCACCAACGGCGTCCACGGCGCTATCGCCCCAGGTAGGCGCGGGGACAGGTCCGGCGGCTGCGGCGGCGCGTTGGGGGTGGCAAGGGCATCGGCGCCAGCATCTGATGTAACCGGCGGGCGGCGGGCGATGACGGCCAGCAGCGGTGCGCTCAGCACCGCGCCGGGCGAGGTCAGCGTTGCGCCGGCGATGGCTTCTGCTTGCCCGGCCGGGTCAGCTCGACTTGCGGTGCTGGGGTCATGGGCCCAGTCATACAACGGCTGCGCCGCGGGCGGTTTGGGAGTGAACTGCAACATCGCCGCCATGCGCAACGCGGCGAGCGAATCGGCGCCTGCCGCAGCCAGTGCCAGCAACAGGTCAGCGCGAGAAACCGCAGCGCGGGCAGCAGGCATGGCTGTGCGTGGCCGCGCAGACTCAGGCTGCGTCGCCGGCAGGCGACAGCAACGCCTTGCGCGCTTGGCTGAGCTTGGGCTGCTCACTCGCCGCGCCATGCTTGACAAAGGCATAGGCGCTGAGCCGGACGATCAGGTCGCGTTGCTGCGCGGCATCGCCTGGCGCCAGCCGCAGCAGGGCATAGAGCAAGTCCAGGAATTCAGCCGGCCCCGGTGGGGTCAAGCCGGCGGCTTGGGCGGCATCGCGGTCTTCTACCAACTGCTCGGCGGCGGGACCAATCACCGCATCAAGGTCAAGCAGAGCCGGCCGATCACCCCGCGGGCCAAAGTGGGCCAGCGCGCGCTCGATCAACCAATCGCCATAGCTCATGTCGGGCTTTGGCGCCAGGTTCAGCACCACGCAGCGGCGCACAAACGCGGCGGGCAACTCGCGCTCTTCATTGGTGGTGATGATGACCAGGGGACGCTGTAGCCCCGGGCCGCCGACCGGCAGCCGCAGCGGCGCAATGTAGAAGCTGCGCTGGCCCAGCACCTCCAGCAGGCTGTTGGGCAAATCGCTGTCGGCCTTGTCGATTTCGTCGATCAGGATGACATGGCCGGCGGGCCGGGCTTCGCCGCGACAACTGCCCCAGGCATGGGCGGACTCCCAGCCGTAGGCGCGCCAGAGCGGGCCGGGCTCCCAGTAATCGGCCTCGTCGTGGCCCATTTCCTTGAACTGGCCCGCTTGGGCGTCCGCCAGGCGGCGCACCGCGTCGAAGCGGTAAATCAAGTCTTGGGCCTCAAAGCGCGGGTGCACGGTTTGGGCCAGCAATTGCCAGCCGAGTTGCTGTGCCGCCGCCCGGGCGAGTTGGGTCTTGCCGGTGCCGGGCTCACCCCGCACGAGCAACGGGCGTTGGGCGGCCTCAGCCAGGATCAGGGCGTCAATTTCTTGCTGGGACCATTGGTGGACGGATGGGTCCAGGGTGGGCGGCTCGGTCAGCGGCAGGAGGGCGCCGGGGGTGAGGGAATGGAGGGTGGGCATGGGATGGGTCTGGTTGAGTTGCCAGCGTCAAGGCGCCAGCAGCTTGCGGACTTGTTGGGTGAGTTTCATCAATTCGGTATTGACGTTGTCGCCCTGCTTTTCCAGCGGTACGGATTTGCACTGGATTTGCAGGGCGTCCAACCACGGATGCGCGTCGACGGCGCAGGCCCCGGCCAGAATCGGCAGCAAGGTCAGCGCGCGCGGGCTGCCGGCCAGCCGCTGGAGCAACGCCGGCACCTCTTCGCCCTTGATGAACTTCGAGGCCAAGAACCCGGGCGTCAGGATCAGCACCGCGCAAGCGGCATCGGCCAACGCGCCTTGGATTTCGGCGAGCCAGTCATTGCCTGTCTCCAAGCGTTTGTCGCTCCAGGTGTCCACCGCATCCAGCCCGGCCAGGTGCAATTGCACTTTGACAAGCCAATCACCACCGTCCACGTGGGCGTAGCTGATGAAGACCTTCTTGCGGCCCGCAGGCGGCGGCAACGTCGCCGGACGCCCCACAAACGCTGGATCAAGCGCCACAAAGATGGCGCTGACATAGTCTTGCACGGTCGATTCCAATTCGCGCGCAGCCCTCGCCTGCGCCGCCGCCGACCCTGCGTCATGCACAAAGGCGTGAACCTCGCCAAATTCGGCGTTCAGTTTGGCCAGCAGACCGGCGTTGTGGTCAACCGTGGCAGGTGGTCTGGCCGAGAAGGCGATCAAGGGCCGGGTGTGCTGCTCGCGCTCGACCCGCGCCAGTTGCATGCGGACAAATTGCGGCCCAACCACGCGCGGGTCTGCGCCGATCCGGGTGCGCAGATTTGGCGGATCGGTCCAGCGTTCTGGCGCTTCCAGCGCAGTGCTTGCCCACTCGTGCAGTTCGGCACCCCAAGCGTCAGCGTCGGCGTTTTCTTTGCCGGTGTAGGCCATGGCTGGCGAATCGTGCAGCAGGTTCTGAATCACCGGGCGCCCAGTGCTGGGGTGTGAAACCAATCGCGCGCCACTGCCGCTGCGACCCGCCGCGACCAAACCTGCAGTGGTGGGGTCGTTGACATGGACCGCCAGGATCGACCCACCGGCGGGCTCGGTCACCACGGCGGCAGCGCCCAAGTAGCGTTCACTGGCCGCCAGCAACAGTGCCTTGACCAAATCGACAAGCGGCTTTTTGGCGCTCTTGCGAAGGTCCGCGTTCTTCGCGCCAGTGACCAGGTCGCTGCAGAGTTGAAGCAAGCCCGCAGCACCGTCCGGTTGGTCACAGGCAGCGCGAAAGTCAGCGATGGTGCGGGGCGGGTTGACGCCGCGCTCCTGCCACGCGCCCCAAAACGCCGCGCAGGCGTCTTTGCCATCCGCGTGACTGGTCGCCAACACCGCTTCCAGCGCGCGCTCGGACCGCGTGAACGCCCCACCCTCGCCCGAATCAGTGCTGCCCGGCATGTGCTCCCTCCCCTTCACGTCACCGCCCGTTGCGGCCCTAACCTTGCCGAGTCGCCATGCTTGAACGATATCGCAGGGCGCCAGAACGACAAGACGGGCAACTCATGCCCCGCCGCGCGTAGCGCGGTCAGGTTAAAATTCGGCCGGTTCGGCCGAATAAACTGGCAATCCAACGCTCACAGGTGAATGCAATGACAGCCGCTCAAACCCACTGGCCCCTGCAAGGCGCCAAGGATCACTTCAGTCAACTCATCAAAGCCGCCGCGCTGGCGCCGCAGACGGTGACCGTACACGGCAAGCCGGCGGCGATCGTGTTGTCGCCGCAGGCTTACGCCCAGCTCAAGCAGGCGCCGCGCGGCAAGCTGTCAGAAGCGCTGTACCGGCCTGGCTTGATGGAAGAAGGCGAAGACCTGTTTGCACGCGATGATGACCGCGACCTCGACCGTGCTGTGCCACTGTGACCTGGTTGCTCGACACCTGCGTTTTGTCCGAATGGACCCGGGCCAAGGCAGAGCCCACGGTCATTGCCTGGTTGGACGAGCAGCCGGAGTCTTCACTGTTCATCGGGCAGCTCAGCTTGGCCGAGCTTGAGCGTGGCATCTTCAAAATCCAAGTGTCCAACCCCATTCGCGCTGCAGGGTTGCGGCAGTGGGCCGAATCGCTCGAACTGCGTTTCATCGAGCGCGTTTTGCCGCTGGACAGGGCGACGCTGCGGATATGGGCCGACTTGAGTGCGCAGGCAGACTTGGCCGGCAAGCGAATGGCCACTGCCGACAGCCTGCTGATGGCGACTGCGCAGCGGCATGGGTTGACTGTGGTCACCCGCAACGTCAGTGACTTTGCGCGGTATCCGCGTGTTTTCAATCCGTGGCCGGTCCAGGCTGCATTGGAATGGGTCGGCGATGGGTCTGTTGATCGGGGCTGATCCACCCAATCGTGCGGGCTGGCGACGGGCTGACGGCCAACGCCGCTGAGCCGCTTGACCGCTCACCCTCATCGCGCGCGGTGTGTATACATAAAAGGATATACACCGTGGATCTGCAAGTGGCGAAGTGGGGCAACAGTCTGGCCTTGAGAATCCCGGCCGAGTTGGTGCAGCGGCTCGGCCTGCATGAGGGTGCAACCGTGCAGGCGCAGCTCACCGTTGATGGCGCGCTGTCGATTCGGCCGGCGCATTCGAACCGCGAGGCGTTTGCCCTTGAGCTGACCGGGCAGCGCAACGCCATGCCCATGGCTGGATCTGTGATTCAGGAATGGCGCTGGTTGCGTTGCCCAGCACGCCCTGACAGGCGCAGCCCCTCACCAAAGGCCCGTTTGGCGGTGCCTGAGCCGTTTTGGACAGACCGCCACAAGCGTAGAAACCGGCCGACCAAAATCCCTCCAGGTTCGCACGGTCAGCTGACCGCTTGGAGCCGCCCCCCGCCGCCCCGACAACCCGCGTCCCCGATACTGCAAGCCTATGCCCGCTTACACCTTTGAAGCGCTCGACGCGCAAGGCAAGTCCCGCAGCGGCGTGCTCGAGGCCGAAAACGCCAAGGCTGCGCGCTCGCAGCTGCGCCTGCAGGGCCTGGTGCCGCTGGGCGTGTCTGCCTTGGCCGCCAGCGTGCAGACCGCCGGCGCCTCGCGCTGGTCGCGCCGGGTCTTCGGCACCACCGGCCTGGCGGTCTGGACACGCCAGCTGGCGGGCTTGGTCGGCGCCGGCCTGCCGCTGGAACGTGCCCTGACCGCCTTGTCCGACGAGGCCGACGAGCCGCGCCAGCGCGACCTGGTGGCCCACCTGCGTGCCGAGGTCAACGCCGGCGCGCCGTTTGCCCGGGCGCTGGCCAGCGCGCCGCGCGAGTTCGATGATGTCTACCGCGCCGTTGTCGCCGCCGGCGAACAAAGCGGCGCGCTGGGCGGCGTGCTGGAGCGCCTGGCCGACGACCTGGAAGAACGCCAGGCGCTGCGCGCCAAGCTGCTGGGTGCAGCGCTCTACCCGGCCATCGTCTCGCTGATCGCGTTTGTCATCGTGATCTTTCTCGTCACCTACGTGGTGCCGCAGGTGGCCAGCGTGTTCACCAGCAACAAGCGCGCCCTGCCCTGGCTGACCACCGCGATGCTGGGCTTGAGCGCCTTTGTGCGGCAGTGGGGCTGGCTGGTGGTGCTGGCCGCCATGGGGGGCGGTGTGATGCTGGGCCTGGCGCTGAAAAAAGAGGCCTTCCGCCAACGCTTCGACGCCGCCTGGCTGGGCTTGCCGCTGATCGGCCGGGTCTCGCGCGGCTACAACGCGGCGCGCTTTGCCGGCACGCTGGCGATGCTGGCCAATGCCGGCGTGCCGATCCTCAAGGCGCTGCAGGCCGCGGCCGAAACCCTGGCCAACCGGGCGCTGCGGGCCGATGCGCTGGACGCGCTGGTGCAGGTGCGCGAAGGCGCACCGCTGGCCTCGGCATTGGCGGCCAAGAAGCGCTTCCCCGGCCTGCTGGCGATGTTTGCCCGGCTCGGCGAGCAGACCGGCCAGCTGCCGCAGATGCTGGACCGCGCCGCCAAGCAGCTCAACGGCGAGGTACAGCGCCGGGCCATGGCGCTGGCCACCATCCTGGAGCCGCTGCTGATCGTGGCGATGGGCGGGGTGGTGATGCTGATCGTGCTGGCGGTGCTGCTGCCCATCATCCAGCTCAACACCTGGGTCAAGTAGCCTGCCGTTGGGCTGTGGCCAAACGCCAGCCGCAGCGCAGGGTCAACGACGGGTCAGCGTTCCGCTGCCCGCGATCCGCTGCTTGACGGTGGCGTTGCCGCTGTAAACCACATCGCCAGACCCGGCATTCGAGACGTCCAGCGTGCGCCGGGCCTGGGATGTGCGCATCGCCCGACCCGGCAATCGACACGCTGACATCGTCGGCCCGCAAGGTACCGGCCTTGACGTCGCCGCTGCCGGCAATGCGCAGGACCAGCCGGCCGACCTGCCCGGCAGCGCTGACAGCGCCCGAGCCGGAGCTGGCAATCTGCAACCCGTCGGCCACCAGGTCGGCCGGGCGGATGTCGCCAGAACCGTCGATCCGGGCCGTCAGGCGCGGTGTGCGCGGTGGCTCGGCGGTGATGTCACCCGAGCCGGATACCCCGAGCGCCGTCAGGCGGGTCACCGTGACGGTGACCACCGGCTCGATGCGCGCGCGCCGGGCCGATAGCCGGACTTTGATCACGCCCACATCGATGGCAGACGCTGGTTTGGCGCCACCCCGCAGATGGGCGGGGTCGGCCCGGCCCGGCACTTGCTAGTATTTCTGCCATCAACAAGGGCGCGGCAGCAGCGGCGGCTGAAGGGCTCAACAAGTGCACGATCCGCGGTGTATTTGCCGCATGACCGGCCGCCGATGCTGCTGCAATGGTGATGGTGGACTTTGGAGGTGCGTGCATGACCCGCTCATCGACCGATCTGGTGCCCGCGCAAGCCCGCGCGCCGTTTTCCGTGGCGCAGATGCGCAGCGTCTACCGCTGCGACGAGGTGGAGCGCTTGCTCACCAAGCTGCCGCCCAAAGAGCACGAAAACCTGCGCAGCACCTACGAGCGCATGCTGGAGAAAGGCCCTGACCGGTTCCAGGTCAAGCCCAGCGGGCTGCCGGCGATGGACCACCTGTACGGCGAGATGCCCAACTTCCATGAGGCACTCGACGACATCCGGCGCCAACTGGCGCTGTGCCAGGACAGCCGCGACGCGCTGGAGATCACGCCGATGCTGCTGCTGGGCCCGCCCGGCGTGGGCAAGACCCACTTTGCACGCGAGGTGGCGCGCCTGCTGGGCACTGGCATGGGCTTCATCTCGATGAGCTCACTCACTGCGGGCTGGGTGCTGTCGGGCGCGTCCAGCCAGTGGAAAGGCGCGCGCCCCGGCAAGGTGTTCGAGACCCTGGTGGACGGCCAATACGCCAACCCGGTGATGGTGGTGGACGAGATCGACAAGGCACGCGGCGAGCATGCCTACGACCCGCTGGGCGCGCTCTACAGCCTGCTGGAGCACGACACCGCGCAGCAGTTCACCGACGAGTTCGCCGAGGTTGCGGTGGATGCCAGCCAGCTGATCTGGGTGGCCACCGCCAATGACGAGCGGGCCATCCCCGACCCCATCCTGAACCGGGTCAATGTCTACCAAGTTCAGGTGCCCGACCGTGACGCGGCGCGCGCCATCGCCCGCCGGCTCTACGACAGCATCCGCGGCCAGCACGACTGGGGCCGGCGCTTCGAGCCCGAGCCGACCGACGCGGTGCTGGATTGCCTGGCCGAGATGGCGCCGCGCGAGATGCGCCGCGCCTGGATGACGGCGTTTGGCAACGCCAGGCTGGACGGCCGCGACCGGATTGAAAACGCCGACCTGCCGCCGGCCGGCGGCGCGGGCAAGCGCGGGCCGTTGGGGTTCATGAACTGAGCGGCACCGTGTCGGCGGGGCGGCGGCACCGCACCGCGGGTCGAGCGAGCGTTCAGACGCCGGCCAGGCCCACCGACGCACGACCCCGGCGCACGCAGTGGCGGCCAGCCTGCTTGCCGGCGTACATCGCCGCGTCGGCCCGTTTCAGCAGATCGCCGCCGTCTCGCCCGTCGTGCGGCGCCAGCGCAAAACCGATCGTCAGCCCCACCCGGCAGGTCTGCTCGGCCACGCTGAACGGCAGGTCGAAGGCGCTCAGCAGCTTGGCGCCCAGGCGCTGGGCGTCGGCCTCGCCCACCAGGCCGGCGGCCATGATCACGAACTCGTCGCCGCCCAGCCGGGCGACCACATCGCTGTTGCGCAATTGTTGGCGCAGGCGCTGGCCCACCTGCACCAGCAGTTCGTCGCCGGCATCGTGGCCCAGCCTGTCGTTGATCGGCTTGAAGCCGTCCAGGTCCAGCAGAAACACCGCCAGCACGCTGTCGACCCGGCTCTGCGACAGCGCTGCGGTCATCGCCTGCTGCAGGCCGCGCCGGTTGGGCAGGCCGGTCAGCGCGTCGGTGTGGGCCTGTGCCATCAGGGCCTGGCGCTCGAGTTGCGCGCGCTCGGCCTCGCGCCGTATGTCGGCAATGCGCAGGCCCAGCACCCGCACCCAGGCCGCCATCTCCAGCATCGATGCCAACTGGAAGGCGTGTTGGGTCCAGAAGTTGACCGGCAGCAGGCCCCGCAGCAACGCCGCCAACGTCATGACCCCCAAGCTGTAGGCCGACCAGCCCAGCAGCATGAACAGCGCCACCCGGTCGCCGGTGCGGGCCAACCTGAACGCCACCGGGATCGCCATCAGCATGGGCAGCGGGCCCAGCACCGTGGCCAGGCCCTGGGTTTGCCGGTAGTCCAGCAACCCCGAAATCGATGCCAGCAGCGCCACCGTCGCGACCACGCTCACGCCCTGCAAGCTGCGGTGGCACCAGCGGCTGTGAAGGTGCATTTGCAAGGCACCGGACACAAACTGGCTGCCGGCAATCAGGGCTGTCAGGACTGCCAGGGGCGCAATCTTGTCGATCAGGCCGCCGGGCTCGGGCCACAGGTACTGCTGACCAATGCCGAAGTACGACAGAAAGAAGACGGCCACGCCCAGCAACATCCCCGCGTACTGGCCGAACAGCTTGTCCCGCAGGCTGAGCCAATGCGCCAGGCTGTAGGCCAGCAAACCCAGCACGATGCCGATAGCCAGGCCTTGCAGCAGCTGGCGCGAGGACTCCTGCTCCAGGAAAGCGTCGCTGCGCAGAAAGCTGATGGGCACCAGCATCGAGCTCTGCGTCATCACCCGAAGGTAGATCTCATGCTCGCCGGCGGGCAAGTCCAGCGCCAGCGCATGGGCACGGCTGCGCACCGGGCGCGCATCGAAAGGCTGGGCGTTGCCGAGTGTGGCCTGTTGCACCAGCTGGCCCTGGCTGAGCAGGTAGACATCGACGCGGTTGAGCGGGGGGTAGTCGATCTGCATCGTCCAGCGGCCGTCGCTGCCCTGCACCTGCAGCGGCAGGCGCAGCCACAGGGCATCGCGGTGCACGCCGAAGTTGGCCTCGGGCACCTTCGGCACGGCAAACGCGGCGGCGCGCTGGCGTGCATCGGCCAGGGTCCAGGCGCCTGCCGGGTCGGCCAGCGCGGTCACGGCCGGCCAGGCGTTGACGGTGCTGGCGCCGCCGCCAAGCAGCACACGGGCCTGCGCCAGCACACCGCTGCAGGCCAGCGCCAGAGCCCAGCCCAGCAGGCAACGGCAGATCAAACGGGGAAGGTTCAGGTGTAGAGGCATGGCGCGGCAACTCCGACAGCGGACGCGAGGACAAGCCGGGACGGCGTGAGGCTGCCGCGTCAAACGCCAGCCCGCCCCAGCGTCACCCTCACCCAGCGTTTATCGGCAGCCGGGGCCCCAACTTGAGCGGGCCGCCCAAGCGGGCGGCCGGGCGATTTGCAGCAGGACGGCGTCCGTATCATCCCGGCCATGACCGCCCCCGAAAACGACTGCCTGGTGATTGCGCTCTCGTCGCGTGCGCTGTTCGACTTCGAGGCCGAAAACCAGCTGTTCGAGGCCGCCGACGACCACGCCTACATGCAGCTGCAACTGCAGCGGCTCGACACGCCGGCGCCGCCCGGGGTGGCGTTTTCACTGGCGCGCAAGCTGCTGGCTTTCAACGCAGGCGGCAGCGGCGGGCCGCGGGTCGAGGTGGTGATCCTGTCGCGCAACGACCCGGTGTCGGGGCTGCGGGTGTTCCGGTCCTGCCAGCATTACGGGCTGCCGGTGGAGCGCGGCGTGTTCACCCGCGGCGAGGCGCCCTGGCGCTACCTGCGGCCGCTCAAGGCCCAGCTGTTTTTGTCCGCCAACGCGGCCGACGTGCGCTCTGCGCTGGCAGCCGGTGTGCCGGCGGCTCGGGTCTCACCCCTGGCGCCACAGGCCTCGGCCCTGCATCCGCAGGAGCTGCGCATTGCCTTTGACGGTGACGCGGTGCTGTTCTCGGACGAGGCCGAGCAGGTCTACCAGCGTGACGGCCTGCTGGCGTTTCAGCAGCATGAGCAGGACCAGGTCGCCACGCCGCTGGCGGCCGGTCCGTTCAAGCCCCTGCTGGCTGCGCTCAAGCGCTTGCAACAGGCTGGCAACGCGTCGGGCATGCGGGTGCGCACCGCCTTGGTGACGGCGCGCAGTGCGCCGGCCCACGAGCGGGCGATCCGCACCCTGATGGACTGGCAGATCGAGGTCGACCAGGCGATGTTCCTGGGCGGCCTGCCCAAGGGCGAGTTCCTGCGCGAGTTCGAACCCGACTTTTTCTTCGACGACCACCCGCGCCATGTTGCCAGCGCAGCGCAGCATGTGCCGGCGGGGCATGTGGTGCACGGGGTGAGCAACCCCTGATTCGCGGGGGGGCGCAGCCCCG
>Ga0209181_10008135_pt1 | contig 14155 bp, 13 predicted proteins | sample MAT05_FD_187208 | JGI IMG/M metagenome (GOLD analysis project Ga0209181, IMG submission 187208) | Freshwater microbial communities from Lake Fryxell liftoff mats and glacier meltwater in Antarctica - MAT-05 (SPAdes) (version 2) | ecosystem: Environmental > Aquatic > Freshwater > Ice > Liftoff... | reverse complement strand
ATCCCAGTTCGCTATTGCAGTTTATTGCAGAATTAATCCTAAAAACGGCAGTTGTTAGACGAGCGAAAGGAAGATGAGTGAGGTAAGTAAAGGGGATGGGAGACGAAACAACACTGCTACCGGTTCACCCGCAGGGTGAAGATAAACATCAACTATTGAACACAGCGCTACGGTAATTAATTCTCAATCCATTCGTTACGGATTTACGGTCATGTCTGGCGTCTTGGAGGAAATGAAACAGGCTAGGATGATCAATAGCAACTGACTCGCACAGAACCCCACCAGCGCGTAAAATGCCGCGCCCATGAAGCCGTAGCTGTGCAGGCCGATGCCGAGCATGTTCACTCCAAACCACGACCAGCTCGTGACGATGTTGCCGCCGATGGCGAGACACATCAGTCCGCGTTCTTTCACGATGCCGCCCCAGCGTGCGTGGAGAATCAGTGCATTCCACAGGACAATAATCAGCGCGCCGTTTTCCTTCACATCCCAGCCCCAGAAGCGCCCCCACGATTGATCTGCCCAGATGCCGCCGAGCACGGTGCCGACGAAACTAAAGAGTGTCGCGAAACACAGGACGGCATACACCATCTTGCCCATAATTCTGCTGACCTCGGGAGTGAGAGAGTTCCCGGAGAGCCGTCGGATGATATAAATTGCACCGATGAAGCCTGCGAGGAATGTCGCCGCGTAACCGAGTGTGATGATCACCACATGGGTGGCGAGCCAGAAATTGGTGTCGAGGACAGCTTGCAGCATCACCATCGTGTCGCCGTCGCGCGAGAGATGATGTGCGATCAGCAACGAGATGAAATCCATCGCTGCGGCAACTACGACGCCGATGGAAAACGGAAATATCTTTTCCAGGACGAGCCCGAAAATTGCAGCCGCCCAGCCGATGAAAATCGCCGAGGAGTAGAGATTGGTTACTGGCGGACGTCCCTCCTGCACGTAACGGAAGATCAACCCTGCTGTGTGAAACAAAAGCGCTGCGAGCACCAGATATACGGCGGTTTTACGAGCCCACTCAAAGCGTGTGGGCGAAAACCAGTAAAGCACGCCGAGCAAAAATGCAGCGACACACAAATACATCCCGTAGAAAAACGGAGCGGCATAATTGAAGCGTTGTTCACGCGACGCTTTTTTCAAATCCGTCTCGTATTCTAGGGCGAGAGCGAGCGACTGGAGGTACCCATCGGCAGCCGTCTTGAACTTCGTCTTGTCTTGAGCGCGGTAAGCTGCCGCGATGTCCGCAAATGCCTTTATCGAAAAATGGGGCGTTGCACCGCGCTCCACCTCAATGACTTCTTGAATGGGACGCTGCCATTCGTTTTTGTCTCCGAGTTCAGGGCGGTGAGCGGGAATGATCAGAGGCGCGTTGAGTTGCTCGTTCAACCAGTCGAGCGCGACATCATCAAACGGCTCGCCTTCGGATTGCGCCTTGAACGCCTTCCGGCTTGTAGCGAGTTTCGCAAGGTAATCCTTCATGCCCGCGTCGAGATCGCCGCCAGCCGCCGGACCGAACGCGATTTTCACCTGACGATACGAGCTGACTGCTTTCCATAACTGAGCGAGTCCCCGCTGGTAGGGGGTGCGTTTGGCGTCTTCCAGACGAAGCGCGTTGGCGACTTCTTCCTTGAAGGTCGTCCACTTCGGCTGGAGATGGTTCCATGAAAAATGTTTGCCATCAGTCAGCTTTGTCGCGTCTGGCTCGAGCGGCAGGCCGAAGAGTCCTTTGACGTCCGGATTATCAATGCGGAAAACCGGGCGGGTGTCGCCAAGCTCGGGATTGATCATGAGCTCCAGTGCCCATTCCGTCGCGTCCATGATCTGCGGTTTGTCGAAATTCCCCTTCCACGGTTCCAAATTCGCCGTCTGTTTGTCGCGAATCTGCATGAGCGAATTGCGCGCAAACGTATCCATGGGCTGATGGCGTCCGTTGATGACCATCGGGATGCGCCCAAACTCGTTGGTTGGCCAGGCCTGCATGCTTTCATTGGGGAGCCGCAGCTTGCCTGCAAGCCAGCCGACAAAAAGCAGGGTGATAATTAATGGGAGCCAGCGTTTCATGCGGAGATTTTTTTAGGGAAGGAGACGGCTATGATGATGGAGGCGACACAAAACAACTGGGCGATGGTGAGAGGCCAGAGCAAGCTGCCGAGCGTCTCACGAAAGGCGATGGCGAAGGGCACGGTTAGTAAAGTGGCGACCAGCAGCAGCAGCATGATGAAAAAGGCAAAGCGTCCACGCCAGAGCTCGCGGGCAATGACGAGACGGACAAATAAACTCACGATTGCCGAGGTGAGCAGCATCCCGCTTCCGTTTTTAATCGCTGCAACCAGCAGCCAAGCATCGGCAGCGAGCATGAGGATGACGCCAAATTTCAGTGCGGGACTCTCTGCGCCCATCTCCGGTCTTGGCAGTCCGGTGCGTTTTGCGATGAAGCCGGACAAATGCCAGAGGAACTGCCACATCATGCCCAGCGCAACGACGAGACACCCCGCATAAGGTGCGAGCCAGCTTGGGTTTTGCACGACTTGCAACGTGCTGGTCTTTATGGAGGTGTTCCGTTGATCCGTCCCCATTTGATACTGATAGAAAGTAAGTCCGGCGTAGCGCAGAGGGTTATTCATATAGATATCGGTCTCGCGATTCTCGCCGGTCGCGGGATTTTGAATCAGGATGCGGCTTTGGAAGTTTTTTGGAATTTCCGTCCCTTGATACACCTCATGTTTTGTCTCCAGCAGCTTGAGGCTGTAAGGGAGATAAAAGCGCTCGGGACGCATCACAGCGCGCAGCACTTTGCCGCCCGTCTCGATTTTCTGCTCCCGCAGCAGTGGCGAGAATAACCACGAGCCGGTACTTTCGCCCCCCTGAAGTAGCTCGACGATGACGTAAGGATTGTTGCGGCCATCCATGGATTTGTCTTCCGTCATTGGCACTGCGAAGAAACGGCTTCCTGCGCCGTCACTGGTTACTGGCTTCAAGATCTCTTCGCTCACCGTGCGACCGGCTTCTGTCTCGCGTGCAACGTAGGCGAGCTCGCTGCCCTGGCGCTTCCAGGCGTCGAGCATCTGCGCTTTGAAACGCGATTTGATCTCCTCGCGCAGACGGCTTTCGGTTGCGGGATTTCCCAGCGCTGATTTTACCGCTGCGTTTAAATCGTCCGTGTTCTTTTCGCCGAGCACCTTGAGTGCCTCGCGCCAGACAGTCGCGCGTCCCGGCATTTCCTTGATCCGCTCGAGCTGGGCCAGCGTGCTGTCGGCTGTCGCATACTGACCGTCGATCGTCGCGTAAGCTGCGGTCAGTCGCGCTGCGGCTTCGGTGGTTTCTTTGATGGAAATGATGTCTCCATTGTGCTGAAACTCTTTTACGCGGACGACAAACGGGAGCTTTGCATTCTGCGCACCCGCTTTGCTCTTCAGGATTTGTTCCGGGATGGAGACGACTTCTTCGCGGGTGTCGTCGAGATCGGAGATAAAAACGAGTTCACTATCGCGATGATGCTCGGTGTAGCTTTTCGTTTCGCCTTCTCGAAAGCTGAGGTGGCTTTCTACCGCGAGCTTGTCAGTGAGCAACTGGCCGACCAGCAGCATGATGATTCCCAGATGCGTGAGCTGGATGCCAAATTTCTGGAAGCTCCAGTGAAAGCGTTTGGCGTGTGCGGCGATAAGATTGATCAGGAGCAGGATTCCGAGGAGATGTCCGCCGGGAAAAATGTAGGGGATGCTGGGAATCTGTATCCCATGTTTGAAAAAGGGGATAATCAAATTAAAGGAAGGTGATGAGCCGGTAACGATCAGACTCTTGAACCAGCGTTCCTGTGCGTTCCAAAGCCCTTCACTCACCTGCGCGAGGGAGCCGAAAAAGACCAGCGCTACGGAAAATGCCAGCAGAATGATAGTCAGCCGGAGCGACGTTAAAATTTTCCAGATCCTCATGGTGCAGTGTTTACGAAGTTAACGAATGTGTCGCGTGAAGTGGAGACTGCGGCGGTGTCACCTGTCATTTTAAAGAACCACCATTTGCCGTCTTTCGGAACGATCGCGCCTGTGATGCTGCGGGCTTCGTTCACGAGTTCGATCAAAACCGCGCCATCTTTGCCTCCGGGTAATGGCTTCACCGTTTTCATGACTTCCTCATCGGAGGCGTCTGTCAGGTCGAGCTGACCACGCCAGCGTTTCACGTTCGATAAAGTGCCGCCCGTGTCGCTCGGGAAAACGCTGATGGCGACTTCAGCTTTCGCGTCTGCCGCTTTGATCGCAAATTTTGCGACCTGCATGGAGCCGGGTTCGAGTTGCGTCCAGCCTTCAGGAAGAGCAGGGGAGGCGGATGGCTTTTTGTCGTTGGAGTGATCGTGTCCGTCGTGCTCATGATGTTCGAGATCTGCAACGGGCTTGCTCGCTGCTAATGTCGGTTCCTCGATTTTAATACTTTTTGCAAACTCCAGAAACGCGGGTTTTTCGCCGAGCACTGCCGCGTCATCTCCTGTGATCTTAAAGAACAAGCTACCTTCGCTTTTGTGAACAAAGGCGACCAGGAAACGCTGCGTCTTGCCTTCCTGGCTGTCGGCTACTTCGAGCAGCTTTCCTGTTGTGCCGGCGACCGTAATGGTTTGAAGTTGCTTTGCCGCTTCCTCATCGCTCAACGGCTCCTCACCTTTCATTTGTCGGTACATGTTCACTAGCATGCCATCCTGTCCTGCGAGCGAGGCCAGCGCGGTGACTGCCACTTGCGGGCCGCTTGAAGTGGTGATGCGGGCGAGATTCGCGCTGTCAGGCCCGGCTTCCGTCCAGCCCGCAGGCAGTACCCAGGTGAGTTTAGGCTGCCATTGGGCGTCCCGACGTGACGGGCTTTCCTGAGTTGGAGTCTGTGTAGAAGCGGCGTCTGGTTGTGTTTCCTCCAGTGGCTTGTCCTTCGGTGCGATGTAAGTCTTCACTTCTTTGCGTTCGCAGGCGCTGATGAATGGCAGCAATGCGAGTGGAAAAATCCGGAGAGCTTTTGGAATGAATGTCATGAATAGAAAAAGAAGAGAGCGGTTTAGTAACCCGGTAGTGAAGAAACTTTTAGGCACGGAATAGGAAGGAACAAGGAATCGGGATAAAGGAAAAAGTGAGGCGAGGTGATTTGGAGGATCTTAAATCCTGAACGGTAAGCCTTGCGGCGGCGGTGGTGTTTGCCTATGTCCAGAAGCTATGTTTAGCCATATCGTTATCTTTTGGACCAAGCCTGAAGTTCCCTCTGCAACCGAATTGCTCCTTGAAGGGGCGGAAAAATATCTGCGTCCGATCCCCAATGTAAAAACTTTTCATATCGGAAAAATGGTCAGCAGCGAACGCCCGGTGGTGGATCAGAGCTACCAGGTTGCACTCAATTTGATTTTTGATTCCAAGCAGGCGCAGGATGATTATCAGGTGCATCCGTTGCACCTCGAGTTTGTGGAAAAAGTATTCAAACAGGTTTGCGCACGTGCCGTGATTTACGATTTTGAATAGCGGAGTGAGTTGCTGATTGAATGAGCCAGCCGAAGCCACCCCCGCCTCCGCCTGTTCCTGTCGAGGAGGTGTTAGATCCGATTTCTGCGGATCTACGCGGCCTGCTTGAGGCGGCGGACTTCAAGTCGATGACCATTGGTCAGATCGAGACGCATCTGAAAAGTCGGGGTTATGCGTTGCTGGTGCTTTTTCTCGCCGCGCCGTTTCCGATTCCGAACATTCCGGGGCTTTCCACTCCGTTTGGGATCGCGATCATGATGATCGGGTTTGCTTTCTTGACTCGACGGCGTCCGCTGCTCCCTGATTTTATCCTGAAGAAAGAGGTGGAGTATCCGACGCTTTTGCGGGTGATTCCCTTTGTGGCCAGATTCATGGAGAGGCTGGAGCGCTACATGAAGCCGCGTTACAAAATGCTCGTAGGCGGCCCGATCAATAAGAGCTTCATCGGTCTGGCGATCACTTCGGGCGGTCTTTTCCTAGCGTTGCCTTTGCCTATTCCGCTGACGAATGGTCCCCCCGCGCTCTCGATTATATTTCTAGTGGTTGGGATGCTATGCAGGGACGGGCTTGTCGTGGTGCTGGGTTATATCCTCGGGATATTTTCCTGGGTTTACCTCTGGCTATGGGTCAAGTTTGGCTATTTTTTATGGCCCTGGTTCCAGGAATTCTGGGAGTACATCAAAAGCTGGTTTTGAAAACCGTTGAAAAAGCCGTTTGCCAAACCTGTGAAATTCTGGTTTTGAAGGTGCACGCATGAAAACCCTCCTCACCGCCACTCTCCTAGCCGTGCTGTCCTGCGCTGCTTTCGCAGACATTCAAGACCCGCCCATGAACGATCAGGGGCCGACCCGCAAGCTGGGTCGCGCGATCTCAAACATTCTCTACGGTTCCACCGAGTTCGTGGAAACCATGGTTCAGATTAATGAACGTGAAGGAAGTGCCGCTGCATTCAGCTACGGTATAATCAAGGGCTCTGGCCGCACTTTCTTCCGCATGGGCGCTGGTGTGTATGAGTTCTTCACCTTTCCTTTCCCAACCTACAAAGGCAGCTTCCGCCCTCCGTATAAGTCCAACATCCCTTGGATTCACGGTGGATATGAAGAGTTCCCGCCGGAGATCGGGTTCCAGTCACGCTTCCGCTACGGGCGCGTGAACTACGGCTGGTAAAAGACCGGCGATCAATTTTGAAAGGCTTCCACGGAAACGTGGAAGCCTTTCTTGTTTTTCATGACACGCGATGGCGCGCGCTGCCCATCGTCGCAGAGTTTTTTTCTCCAGCTGGTGTTTTACCGGGTGCGATTAAAAGCGGGTGCGGTTGAGGGAGGTGTTGGCGAAGCCAGAGGAGCGAAGCAATGTAGCGTAAGCTTCCAGCTTGCGCCGCGCATCGCTGCCAATTGGAAACAAATGCTTATGATTTCCGTGGAATGCCCACCTGCAACGCTAGACGTAGTATTGCGGGTAGGCGCAAGCTGGAAGCATGCGCACCATTGGGAGGCATCGCCGCCGCTCGCGCGTCAACCGCACCCACTTTTAATCACACCCTGTTTTACCGCGACACCGCGTTCAGGCCAATCGTGTGAGAAATGTAGAGATAACTACTTTCTTTTGTTTCTTTTGTCCTGAGTTGATTTTTGGGCTTGGTGCGGGTGGCTGCTCATCCCTAGGGTGTGAGAATATGACCGAAGATATCCAAAAAGCTGTCGAAGCCGGAAAAATCACCAATACAGCAGGTGGTGCACTTGAAAAACTTCCGCCAGGCACTTTTGTTCTGCATAAGAGCTGGGGATACGGTCAGATCGCCGGACACGATTTCCTCCTCTGCCAAACGACCATTGATTTCAAATCGAAGAAAGGTCACTCCATGCAGTTCCAATACGCAGCGGAGTCGCTGGTGATACTGGAACCCACCCACATTGCAGCGCGCAAGCTGATGGATATGGAGACGCTGAAACAAATGGCGCAGAAGGATCATGGAGCGCTGGTGCGTATCGTTCTGGAAAGTCTCGGCGGCAGGGCGACACAGGATCAGATCACTCAGAACCTCGTTCCTGATCTTTTCACGGAAGCCACTTTTAAGAAGTGGTGGGAGAATGCCAAAAAGGCGCTTAAGGCCGATCCTCTCGTCGGTGTTCCTGCAAAGAAGACCGATCCTTTCATTCTTCGCGAAGAGGCGCTTTCCCATAAGGATGAGTCGCTTTCGGCCTTCAAGGCGGCTCGCACGTTGAAGGATCAGATTTCTGCGCTCGATACGATCACCAAGAATCTTGCCGACTTTAAAGATCCGGCTCCTATGCAGGCGATTGTGGATGCGCTGGAGGAAACGGCTCGTAAGAACGCGAAGCTAAAGACGGCGGAGACACTTTCGATTCTTGTTTCTCGTGACGAGATCGCCGCGAAGGTTCCCGGTGTAACCAAAGGTGAGCAGGCGCTGACGATTGCGCGCATGGTCATCGAGGAGGAAAAGCAGCTTTCGCTTTTGCTCGCAGATCTCCCGGTTTCCAAGCTGAAGCGCATCGCACAAGCTTTGCCCGGGGCATTTGAAGACCGTTGGGTTGCCAAGGCGGTGGAGCTTTTCCTGCGTGGGAATTCCAAAGTAGCTCCTGAACTTGCCCGTCTTTTGGTCGAGCATAATCAGACCAAGGCGCTGGCCACTGCGATCGACAAGGCCATCCGCGAACACAGCCTGAGCTCGGAAGCTCTGCACTGGCTTTGCTCGGAGCGCGTCGGTGACTTTGCAGAAATCGCCCAGTCGCCGCGCACCGTAGGCGCAATTCTGTCGGCTATGGAACGCGATCAGTTTAAGGAAAAGCGCGACCGTAAGCTGCACGACCTTTTGATGAACGATCAGGAATTGATCACGGATATGATCAATTCCGCCGACGAAGAAGAGCTGCGGGAGGTCATGCAAAAGTTGCTGAAGACCCCTGTATTGGAGGAACTCGACAAGCGTTCGCTGCTCGGCCGGATCGTCCGGGTTTATCCCGAGATGGAATCGCTGATCACCGGTGGAGATGAGGTGAAGCAGGAGGCGCTGATCGTTTCGTGGGACAGTCTCTCGCGTCGCAAGGATGAATACGACGATCTCGTCACCAAAAAGATTCCTCAGAACATCAAGGACATCCAGATTGCGAAAGAATACGGCGATCTCCGTGAGAACTTTGAATACAAGAGTGCGAAAGATCAGCAGCGTGTTTTGCAACGCCGCAAGACCGATTTTCAGCGCGATCTCGCCCGTGCACGCGGGACGGACTTTGCAAACGTCGGCTCGGAAACGGTCGCCATCGGTACAATCGTTAGCATCAAGCGCATGTCGGACGGCGGCGAGGAAACCTACTCCCTCCTGGGAGCTTGGGACACCGATCCGGATAAGCATGTCATCAGCTATCTTTCACAAATGGCGCAGTCGTTGATCGGCAAGAAGGTTGGGGATCGTGTGAGCGCCCCGACAGAGAACGGCGAGCACGAAGTGGAGATCCTCAAAATCACGTCTTACAAGCCTGCGTAAATAAGCGGGCGTTTCATCCGCTCTATCCAGCCATGACCAGCGTTACGCCCGACCGCCGCATCGAACACGACTGGTCGAACCGTCGCATCCCGGAAAATATTACCTGGGGCGATGGCTTTTACTGCGAGAGCGCACAATGCTTTTTGCATTTCAAAGGCACGCGTCAGCCTGCGATTGAATTTGGCCAGCACGTCAGTGTTTACGCCGCGTGCCAGTTTGCTGTGGGAAAGGATGCGCATGTGACTGTGGGCGATTTCACCCTGCTTGTGGGCGCACTCGTGACTTGCGAGACACGGGTCGAGATCGGGTCGCATTGTTTGATTTCGTGGGGTGTGGGAATTGCCGACAGCGATTTTCATCCCGTGGGAATTGCGCAACGGAAAATCGATGCCGAGGCACTCGCTCCGTTTTACGAAAACAAACCCACCCGTCCGCTGGAGGCGATCAAGTCGCGCCCGGTAAAAATCGGCAACAATGTCTGGATCGGGATGAATGCGATCGTTTTGAAAGGCGTGACGATTGGAGACAACTCAGTCATCGCCGCCGGAGCTGTCGTCACTAAAGACGTTCCGCCCGATACCGTCGTGGCTGGGAATCCCGCGCGTTTCGCCAAAAGACTTTCCTGATGTATGCAGCGTAAACGTGTTGTCGTCATGGGATTCATGGGAGGGTGTCCGATCTCAGGCGTGGTCTGGCAGCACATCCATTACATCGTCGGGCTTCAGCGTCTTGGACATGATGTGTATTACGTCGAGGATTCGGCACGCTATCCTTACAATCCGGTGACTTACGAGGAGAACGAAGACTACGTTTATGCTGCGGAGGTTTTGAACAAGCTGGCTGATGAATTTGGCTTTCAGGATCGCTGGTCGTATTGCGCCCGGTTTCTGCCGGACAATCCCACCGCTGGCATGCCGTTAAACCAGATCCGCGATCTTTATAAAACGGCTGATGCCATTCTAAACGTCTGTGGTGCGCAGGAGTTTAATGACGACCTGCTCGTCTCGCACAATCTGCTGTATGTGGAGAGCGATCCGGGCGTGGAGCAAATCCGCGTAGATAACGGCGAGGAAAAGACGAAAGAATATCTGGGACGTCATCGCGCGCTTTTTACCTTCGGTGAAAACATCGGGACGGAGCGCTTTCCGGTGCCGTTGCACAACGCGCGCTGGCTGCCGACGCGCCAGCCTGTAGTGACGGATTTTTGGAAGAGCGAAGGGATGCCGCCAGCGGGTGCGATTTTCACGACCATCGCAAACTGGAACACGAGCGGACGGAAGGACATCGAGTGGCGCGGTGAAAAGTATCTCTGGAGCAAGTCACTCGAGTTTTTGAAGTTTGTGGAAGCGCCTGTGCAGTCGGGAGAGATGTTTGAGATGGCGACAAACATTGGACAGTCGGAGACGCGGGAGCTTTTCCAAAAGAACCAATGGCGATTGAGTGCGCCAGATGAAATCAGCATTTATTGGAATCAGTATCGCGACTATATTCGGAGTTCCAAAGGTGAGTTCACGGCAGCCAAGGATCAATATGTCCGCCTCGAGACGGGATGGTTTAGCGATCGCACGGCCTGCTATCTTGCCGCCGGACGTCCGGCGATCACGCAGGACACGGGATTCGCGCGGCTATACGGAGGAGAAGGAGGGTTGTTTGCATTTACCACAGTGGAGGAAATCGTCGCCCATATTGAGATGATCAATGCCGACTACGCGAAACACTCGCGGATCGCTCGCGAGATCGCTCGTGAGCACTTCGAAGCGACAACTGTTTTGAAATCGCTGCTAGAGCGTGCCGGGGTGTAAGGGGCGCTTGGACGAACTTTAATCTACGCGCGCCGAGCGCGCGCCCCTTTTTCTTTCCTTCTTTTTCCTTTTTCCTTAATTCCCCTTTTTCCTTCTGATTATCCCGGCTTGTTATTTCCCCACCCGGCCCCAGTGTCAGGTTTTAACCATTAACCATAGGAGGAAACAGAGTGCCCACACCCAATTACCAATTCGAAAAACGTAAGCGCGACATGGACAAGAGAGCCAAGAAGGAAGAGAAGAAAAAGCGCAAGCTCGCCAATAAAAATAACCCGTCTTCTGAAAACGAAGATACTCCTGAAAACCCGGAAGCTCCGGAAACTCCCGTTGTGACAACGGAGTCATGAAGGCAGGCAAGGAATCAGCCACCAATGTAGCGAGGGTGTTGATTCTGGTGGATGAATCAAACGTGGTCAGTTCCTTACGCCCGCACGGCGGCAATCTGGACTGGCTCAAACTGCGGGATTATCTCGTGGAGTTCCATAAGGGACGGACACTGATCGAAATCGTGATCTATGCCGGGCTCCCTCCCGCCATGCCCGACTGGCAGGTGGAGCGGGATAAGAAAAACGGCTTTTTACACTGGCTGCGCTCCAATGGATTCATGGTCGTCTCGAAGGACGGCTCGCCCAGTGAGGAAAATCATTACAAGGCAAACGTCGATGTGCTCATGGCGATCGACGCAATGGAGCTGGCTTCTCAGATGTCGCCGGATGTCGTGATTCTGGTCACCGGTGATGCGGATTTTGCGCCTCTGGCGCTCTCACTCAGACGACACGGTATCCGCGTCGAGGTCGCAGCCACCCCGCCCACGCTCGGGAGCGCACTCAAAGGAGCAGCCAATGAGGTGATTGATCTCACCCCGCTCTTCAAGAGCTTCAAAGCGGTCAGTCCGCGCGAGTAACGGAAAACTCCCGGCGGAGCCGATACAGCCCCGCGACCCACAACACGCACAACGGCATCAGGCTCTTGCGGGATTGTGGCCAGAGCAGTTCCCCGACATTAAATGACGCCCAGTTGGCCTGCTGGGAATGTGCGGCGAACATCTGGAAAAACGATCCTTCCCATACGCCCATCACATTGACTGAAACCGGTCCGGGCATGGCGGCAATCCAGAGTGGCTCCTCCTCACCGCGCTCCACTTTTGCAAGAGCGTCCGCTTTGATCGCCTCAAACTGCTTCTGCCTTTCAGGCGGATCTGCGATCTCCTTTTCGAGCTTCTTCTGAATTCCTTCGATGTGCTGGGCAAATTTCCGATCAATAATCGGCTCAGCACGTCCCTTCCAAAAGAGCGGCCACGCGTAGTCTCCCACCAGACTGTAATTCCAGAGCTTATCCACCCACTCGCCCGGATGATCCACCCACGCATGCGAACCCACGGCGAGCGGGTTTTGCGCGTCGGTAATCGTGAGCAGGCTCTGTTGCACCACGCTGATCATTCCCAACACACAGGCGCCAATCTTCCACCGCGAAAACGCCTCCACCAGCGGCAGGCATAGAAATGGAAGCGTCGGAATGAGATAACGCGGCCCGGCGGCAAATCCACCGTGGAAGCCGTTGAAACAAATATTCACCAGAAAGAAAAACAGCGCGATCCCGACAATCACCCATCGCTCCGCACGAAACGTTTTCCGCAAACACCAGAAACAGAGGATCACCAACGACAAGATCAATATCGGCGACAGCCAGAACAGACCGCGCCACGGCGTGACCGTAATGACCACTGTAGAAAACCAGGACGGCAGCGTGAACATTCCCAGGAAAGCAGGTGCCGTCTCCTTGAAGATCGGGTTTTGGAAACTGGTATTCACGGTGAAGAGCGACCCAAACGCCGCGTAGTTGTAAGCCATGAGACCGATAAAACACGGCAACACTCCCAGGCTGAACCGCGCAAAACGCTTCCAGCTCCACTTTCCGTCCTTGAGCAAAATATAGAGCGCAATAATCGCCCCAGGGATCGCCGACAGATAATTGGTAACCGCCCCAAACCCAGCCAGCAGTCCTCCGGAAAATGGCCGGTCACTCCGCGCCGAGGAAAATGCCATGAGCAGCAAGACCGCTGTGAGGTTGTGATCGAACATGAGCGTGCCGAACGGAAAATACGTCGTGCCAAAACCAAACACCAATGTAGCCGCAATACATGCGCCCGGCTTCCCTGGGAACATCTGCCAGCAAAGCCGGAGGAACACCACCACGCCCAACGCCGAGAGCAAGCCCACGGTAAGCGCCGACACCAGCCAGGCGTTGACCGTCATCACCCGCCAGTCGTCAGCATTGACTCCACACAACCATTCAAAATTATACAGCGCCCAATACACCGGCACCCCCAGCAACGACGCCCCCGGCGGTTTGTTCGGATGAAAATGTCCATCAGGCGCCACGCCGACATCTCCCGACATCGTGTTCCAGCCAATCACCACCGGGATGGCTCCATCGTCCAGAGTCCGCCCATTCACCGGCTGAATGTCGTAATCCCACTCATCCCGTCCCCAGCACAAACGATGCAGCTTTCCTGCATAGACAAACTCTCCATTCGTCACATCTGGACGCACCAACTCTCTAGAGTTTACGGGCCTGTAAACCATATAATCGTCCACCGCGAAAGTCCCCTGCTCCACAATCGCCCGCACCTCGGCAAACCGCGCGTTCTGATTCCATCCCCCTCCTTGGTGGAACCATCCGAAGGTCACGAAGGATAAGCAGAAGATAACGATTTGAAGCCGGAGGGATGGCATGGGCGCACAGGTGATGCCGCATTCTCCGACTTACGGCAATGCGTCAATTTACGATTTGTTCACTATCCGTTAGAGCGACACTTGACTACACAGTGAAACGCTCCGATGAGAAAAATCACGTTTAAGGAAAAGAACTTCTGGATGCTTGTAGCGGGTTCATCCGTCGTCATGGAAATCATCACGGTGCTGTGTCGGATCATGATCGGAAATTCCGCTGAAGAGCTTAACGCCACCCAGAATCCCCCGTTCCTGCTCAAAATTCACCACATGTTCTGGGCACTCCCTTAATCCTGTGCGGACTGGCCGTGACTGCTTTTCATTTCTTGCTTCCGCTTTCCGACCCGAACTCCCCGGTTGCTTGAATCACAACGTATCTATATCCAATGTGTCTTCATGAGGTTTCCTTTCTCGCTCACCGCTAAAATTGCAGGACACATCTTGGGCAACAAACTGCGCGGAGTGAAAAAATTCGCCACCGTCCTGCAGCTCGAACCACTTCACACCTGCAATCTCACCTGCACGGGCTGCGGAAGGATTCGCGAATACTCGACTTCCCTCAAAGACGTCCTGCCATTGGAAGACTGCCTTGCAGCGGCAAACGAATGCGATGCCCCCATG
>Ga0209181_10008133_pt1 | contig 14158 bp, 12 predicted proteins | sample MAT05_FD_187208 | JGI IMG/M metagenome (GOLD analysis project Ga0209181, IMG submission 187208) | Freshwater microbial communities from Lake Fryxell liftoff mats and glacier meltwater in Antarctica - MAT-05 (SPAdes) (version 2) | ecosystem: Environmental > Aquatic > Freshwater > Ice > Liftoff... | reverse complement strand
TAAACAAAAAAGGCAGTGGATTTTCCACTGCCTTTTTTAAATCACTTTCCGACCGAACAGAAACACTAGGTTCCCGGCGTGGATCCTCCGATAGTCATGGCCTTGCCGAGGACTTCGGTAACGTTCGTCTTGATCTTCCCTCCCACTTCAGCGCTGTTGAAGAACTTATTCAAGCCCATCAAAAGCAGGGCTCCGATGGCCATGATGAGGATGGTTTGCATGGATTCGTTACCCTTACGATCACCGTTCAAACCACGAATGCGATTGGTCATAGCTAGACTCCCTATTGGATAGTGCGTGGAACTCACGCAAGACTGTTGGTTGCTCGCATCTAGTAGAAGTCCGCGTTGAACCCCTTAATTTTACCATCTTCGAGCACCGTTTCACCAACCACTCGTGGGTTGGTACATCTCATGGATAGGAGAATCGAACCAGTCGCGGACAAATTCAGAAAAACTTTTCCGGTTTTATTAAAGATGACGGCGGAAGCCGTACGGTCGGACGGTTCTAGCGTGGACTTAACGTTGCGAAACTCGTCAGCAGTTTCGGCCTGCTTAGCAATTCGCCGAAATCCTAGGCCGCTATTCCATACCAGCCCGAGGCACTAGCTCGCTAGACAGGGAGTTCCCAGGCAACAAGATATGGGAAGAACGGCGAGATCATTTCGTATCGAATCCATTTGTCGCGCTACGGACAATTACGGAAAAGTTTCGGCTGTCCGCGCTTGCGACAGGAATACTATCCATTCTTAGAACGAAGTTTTGATCCCAAGTCCCTTAAACCGTCAAACAGCAGAAATACCATGTCAACAACCAAAGCCGCAGGACAAGTCATTCATGATAAACGCGCAAACGAATCCATGCAGACCATTCTAATTGTTGCGTTTGGTGCCCTTTTGCTATTGGGGCTCAATCGTTTCTGGAATGAAAACTCGCATCGCGTTCAAAAACCGGTTGAGACGGCATTGTCACAATCATGGAAGATCGACTCCGAAGCTACAAACTCTTCGGATAACGATCCCTCAATTGATAATCCCATTGATTTGCACGATGCAGCCAAAGTCGCCGCAGATTTGGCTTCAGAATTTCGCGACGCGGCCATTAGTAAGTTAGAAAATGAGCTTGGTGTAACACTTCCCAAAAGAGCGGAAATGTTGGACGATGCGATCGAAAACATTCGAAGGAAGCTTTCCGAGTTGGGCGGCGAGGAAAGTCCAATCGCCAAAAAATTAGAGGATTTACTCGCAAAGCTGAAGAAGGAACGGTTCGTTGACCTCGTGGACCAGGGTATCGGGTTGGGTGACCGAGTAAAGATGCAGGGGCAGTTGAACGACATCCTGGGTTCTGTCGGGCGAATGATCGGAATGGACGAGATGTTCGCACAGGACCGGACAAATCACGCGATCAATCGCGACCCGAATTCTACCTTACAGGATCGGTACCAAGCGTTTGAAGCCACCTTTGGAATCGCCGGCGATCAACTGGTATCGGGAGTAGTGGATTTGGCATCATCCAAACTCAAGAACCCGAATTCGAAACCGGGAACGTTAACCAATCTTGGCATATCGATCGCGGCCAACGAGATCGGAAAAGAGATCGCGGCGGCATCGTTCAAACCGTTCAACAATTTTTCCTATTGGCTCTGGGACAACGGCTACTCACCACGCCCGCCAGCTTTTCCAAGAGATTTTGATCCCGAGCGGGATTTGAAACCGTAAGCAACGAAACGTTCGGTCGTTGTCTTATAAGATTGGTTCGCGAACAACGAGCAATTAGCATTGGTGGTCCTGTTGCTAGACAACGGCAACGTTTAGAATGTTTTGTGCAGGTCCAAGCTGTTGCCAGTAAAGGTGCAGCTTTTACTTGATTGGGATTACAATGATCATCGGAAGCAAAGCCTTGGGGTACTGGCTAGGGAAAGAGTACGGAGGAGATTCGGATATCATCACGGATATCGAATTCAACAAACCACGGGTAGAGCTCCATCACCCTTCGTCTCTCAATAACTCAGATTGCTTGCAGTTTTCCACCTCGGACTCGATTTTTGTTCAAGGCGTTTCTTGGCCCGTTTGCAGTCTTCGGGGGCTGGCCCTGATAAAGCGAAGCCACATGCACCGACTCTGGAAATGGGATCGCAATATGCGTATGCTACTCGAGATGAATTGGCCATTGCATCGAGATAGCCTTTCGGAGTGGGAACGCAGATTTCTGACCGCGAGAACCGACCTAACGGTGCAGGAGTTCAAAAACCCATCTTTGGACAAATCGAATGAGGAATTCTTCGACGACTACGTCACCAAGCATTTTGATCACGACAGTATTCACGAGTTTGTAGCCTACGGAGACGAGCCCTTGTATAAGACGCTGAAGCGAAATCCGGCACTTGCTCAATGCGAAAGGGACCTTTGGGATCAACTCCCGATCCGCCAGAAGATAGAATGCGTCCTTGAGGAATGCTATGTCATTGGGCTAGAACGTTGGATGGTACCGGCGGTACTTGAAGCACAGCCAGTCATGCCCGCCAAGCTTGCGGTGTTTCAGGCCCTTAAGAAAGTCTGTACCACGTTGAGTAGCGGTTGGTTTCGCGATTTCGCGATCGATTATTTTGAAGTAATTTTGAAAGAGATGAACACGTCCGCGATGCGGAGGTTCATAAAGGAGAGACTAGATGTCGATGTTTCTTGATTTGGCGACTTCGTACAAAAAGAAACTTTGCGTGCCAACCGATTTGGAGAAGATGACAGAATCCCTCTCCCATTGGATGGGAGCAAGCGAATTCGAGATTTTGAAAGCTCAAGTTCTGAATAAAGTACAAGGAAGATGTGTTGACAAGGAATTTCGAAGTGAGCACGACGGTGCTGGCGAGGTTTGGTGCGTTTGGGAAATTTCGGAGAACGGAGTAACTTCTTTCCTAATGTTCACGGGCTATTACCAATCATGCCAAGGCTACGAGGGAGACGACGTATTCGAAGTTGAGCGAATCACCTGTCTTGGTAAAGAGTGGGTAATGAAGCAACCAATTGAGAGATCGATATTCGCCGAACTTGTCAAGATTCCAAAACGTCCGCTACCTTTTTCGGTCTTCGGCTTTGAATCAAAAAGTTGGATGAAACAACTTCGAAAAGACTATGACGACCCGGACATCGGTTGGATTTCGGATGAGCTAGTATTGCTTGACGTTCGTCTTATCGAACGGTGTTGTAGCTACGATTCGAGTGGACGCGACAACGCATGCGGATGCGATACTCCTTGGTCGATTATCGTAAGCAGCGAACCAGATGGTCGGCGATTCACGAAGGTTACTGGTTGGGGTAACTGGATGTATGGAACTCATTTCAAGGATGCATTCGAAGTAGAGCTTCAGGATGTCGAGTTTATTGAATGGAGGCGGGAACAGGACAACGTTCGCAGAAGTTCAGCGAAGTATGCGAAACGTCATTTATGAGAGCTTCGACGGGGTTGCACAACTTGATCCAAACATCGTCCATCTATTGTCTTCGTCGATCGACCATTGGCATGCTTGCGAATTGGACCTCTACGAGCTTGACTCGCAGGTGAACGAGTTTTGAAGTTACCGTGAATTAGTCCCGCCCCTCCCTCTACCAGTTTGCCGTCGAATGCAGCAATCTGTTAGGGGGAGGGGCAATAGTGCCAGAAAAGCTGGCAAGGGGCCAAAACAATTGAAGATGTGCATTACCGCATTACCCCGAGAGGTAAATCCACTGACAAAGGGGTGACAGTGCATTGGGTTTAATGCCCTTTCAAGCTATTACTTGGACTTTCGTCTAATGTGTTAAGAAACCTTACCCCATCCTAATCGCCCTTGAATCGCGAACAATTGTGCGGGTGTCACGCGTACCAAACCATCGTTAACACCGTCCCAACCAGCACCATCCCGTCCCCATGGATTTCGGAGAACAATCTCCGTGACAACTCCCTTAGAGTTGGTGATAACTTTGGCGACGGTATACTCGTGCCTAGTAAGCAAAGGCAACCCGTTGGTAGAGTTGCCGGTGCCGATGGTCAACGCTTCTTTGTTCAAGAACCGCTTCAATACCTCGGCACCAAGCTTAATCGCACTGGAAAAACTGGTAAAGGCTCGATCATCGGCTTTGGCACCTAACGCGGCATTAGCCTCTTTTCCAAACCCCCACTCGATGGACGCATAGCTGTTGGCACCGTGTCGGAACATAGCGAACGCCTTCTCGAAAATGGCAACCCATATGCTCTTCTCTGCCCCGAGCTTTGCGTATGCCGGTTCTGTAGTTGTGCGACTTGCAACAGGAAGATCATTATCGACCCGATAGAACTTGTCTCCAAGCTTGACCCCATACGTTCCATCTTGGAAATCCACCATGCGCTCTCGAATGGCATTTGGACTGTCCGCGGCAACCGAAGCAACTCCTGCCAAAACGTAGCAGTTGTTGAGATTACCTTGAACAACGTCTTCCATTACCGGTCCTCGGCTACTGAAAAGCGGGCTGTTCTCAAAAGCCCGATAGGTGTACCCGCCGGTCGTCATCGGATCCGCGATGCGATCTCCATTGAGAGTTCGATCCGCACCGTTTGCAAACCGACCAACAGCATGAATTGCATCGGACGCTTCTTTCCCGGCGACTCGGTCTCGACCAGAATCCGTTGCATCGATCCAATACATATCCGCTCCATCTCCGCCGTCGACCATATCTGCGAAAGCATTATCCAAGCTAACGAGAGTATCATTGCCTGCTTCGCCATAGAGTCGGTCTGTTCCAGTCTGGCCATTCAAGCTGTCGCCGCCAGCGCCACCCCAGAGTTGGTCGTTGCCATCGCCACCGAGCAAGGTGTCGTTGCCGACACCTCCGCGAAGAATGTCATCTCCACTGCCTCCGACGAGATAGTCGTTCCCTCCACCTCCGTTAGCTTGGACGGGCTTGGTACCAGCTGCGTTGACGAATCGGTCGACGCCGTTCCCGCCGGTGAAATCAATCTTCGTGACACTGGATGCAGCCCCTTCCCATGTGCGAGAGTTCGCAGAATCAACGACTCGAATCCTGTTACCCACAAGACTCACGCGAACATCGCTCGCAGTGTTGTCGGATCGAATGGAAAGCACTCCGCCGACAACGCGAATGGAGTCTACCGCCATCAACGTGCGGTCCTCGAGCGTCTCGAAAAGAATAGAGCGAGTCTTGTTTTTACTAGCTTTGTTCTTGGCGTTGCTTCGAAAAGTGTTCCAATTGATCCAGCTTGGATTGTTGCGTTCGGATTTCATGATTTCTCGCTTTCGCATAAGTTGACTTGATTGCATACAAGTCAAAGATACGAAACGAACGTCCAAGGTGGACATTCGTGCGGAACGGTCTCGCAGTAGGTGTGTTTGCACCCGCATAAAGTTCTCCCGAACCCCCCGCCGCGGTTATTGGTCTTCACACAATCGCCACGCGATCTTCTACAATCTAAAGCGTCAATCCACTTCATCCAGGTTCCACAATGCCCAGTACAACTGCACAGCTCACTCAGCGTGGTGTTATTCGACCACCTCACTTCTTGCCCTCCAATGTCATGTACGAAACGATCATGGGCTCAATCGCCTACGGCGTTTCATCGGAACTGTCCGATCGTGACATCTATGGTTTTTGCATTCCGCCGAAAGAAGAAGTCTTTCCTCATCTCGATGGCGAAATCCCTGGATTCGGTGAACCTAAAAAGCGCTTCGAACGCTTTGCATGGAATGCAACCCAAACATGATCGATTCGCTTTTTACGCCTCATGAATGCGTTCTCCACATCACACAAGTTGGTACTATGGTTCGCGAGGCTCGCCATCTCTTTTTGCATAAGGGTTGTTGGCCTAAATTCAAAGGGTATGCGTACGCGCAACTTCACAAAATGCGGGGGAAAAAACCAATAGGCAAGCGGCTCGGAAATACGGGAAGAGTTGGGTACGATGTCAAATTCGCTTACCATGTCGTCCGGCTACTTGGTGAATGCGAACAGATCCTGATGGACGGTACGATCGACTTGCGACGTGATCGGGAGCATCTCAAGGCCATTCGCCGAGGCGAAGTGCCCGAAGAAGATATTTTCCATTGGGCTTCCGAAAAGGAAAAGTTCCTGGAGGGGCTGTATCACTCGTCGAAGCTTCCCGACCAGCCAGATGTAGCCAAGATTCGACAACTGCTTCTCGATTGCCTCGAGCATCACTGCGGCTCGCTCGATGCATGCGTCGTTCAAGTCGATCCGGCCGTTGCCGCACTGCGTGAAATTCGAGACATCGTAAGTCGCGTTTCAAACGTTCTATAATGAGATGGACGGAGGTTTCATGTTAATCGCGATCCTAAAAGACATTGTTGCGGCTGGCGGTCGCCCCTACGAAGTCGGCGGCTGCGTGCGAGATCGAATTGTCGGCGTGGCCTGCAAAGATGTCGACATCGAAGTGTTCCAGATGAAACCCGATGTTCTTACCGCAATCTTAAGCAAGTTCGGAAAAGTGGATTGCGTAGGTGTTTCGTTTGGTGTGATCAAGCTTAACACGAGCGACGGCATGGAATACGACTTCACAGTACCTCGACGTGAATCGAAATCGGGCAGCGGGCACCGAGGATTCATCGTAGAAGTAGACCATTCGATGACCATCGAGGAAGCGGCTGCTCGACGCGACTTTACCATCAACGCCATTTACCGTTGCCCACTCACGGACCAGTTGCATGACCCTTTCCGTGGTGCAACGCATCTCGCGGACAAGTCACTGCATGCGACCAGCCATCACTTTGGCGAAGATCCATTGCGAGTCCTTCGAGGAATGCAATTCGCGGCTAGATTCGGTTTGTCTGCCACTGAGCAAACCATCCAAATGTCGAGAGATCTCTTGCCAGAAGCACCGGCTTTGGCGAGGGATCGCATCTGGCACGAATGGGAGAAATGGGCGTTACGCGGCACGTATCCTAGCTTGGGACTTGCGTTTTTGCGTGAAACACACTGGTTGAGTCTCTATCCCGAGCTCGAGGCCTTGGTCGGAGTCCAGCAAGATCCGGAGTGGCATCCCGAAGGGGATGTCTGGATGCATACCTTGCACGTATGCGACGCTGCGGCCGTGGTTGCCGACCGCGAACAGCTTGCGGGCAGAGATCGAATCGTTGTGCTGCTGGCTGCCCTTTGCCACGACCTGGGTAAGGCAACGCATACTCGGTTCGAGAATGGCCGCTGGCACGCATACGGACACGAGGTCGGAGGCGTTGCGCCGACGAAGGCGTTGCTTGAGAGAATCGGGTGTCCGATTGCGCTCCAGGATTTGGTAGTACCGCTGGTAGCGGATCATCTCATTCACGCGGTGGACAAAGTTAATCCAAGATTGGTTCGGCGTTTAGCGTTTCGGCTTGGCGAGGCTTCCGTTAAACACTTGATCCATCTCATCGAAGCCGATGTTTCGGGTCGACCGCCACTTCCACCAAGATTACCGGACAACGCAAAAAAGATTTTAGAGCTCGCTTCGGGGCTGAAGATCGATCGCAACGCCCCCAAACCGATCCTACTCGGCAGGCATCTAATCGAACTAGGCCACGAGCCAGCGCCGTGGTTCGGCAAGGTATTAAAACAGTGTTTCGAAGCACAATTGGACGGAGTCTTCGAGACAGAGGAAGATGGCTTTGAATATCTGAAAAGCCTGATGCGATCGCAACTTTGAATCAATCGTGTACTTGGTCTTTGAGAAGACCGAGTCGTTGGGAGTTACCTTTGAGATAGGGAATAGTTTGATGACGATGGGAAAAGAAGAAGCGTTTTTGATGGCGATGGATTTACTCAGGAGCGGCCGGGGAAAAGCGGAAACGATCCAAAATCTCGTATCGGAAGGCATTTCGAAAGAACTTGCCGAGAAAACGTACTTTGATGCTGCCGAGGAGTTTAGCGTTGATGCGAATGAGTCAGCACGATCGGATATGGCTTTAAAAAAGGCGGAATCCAGTATGGCAAAAGCTGCCGCACTTCTAGCCGCAACTCTCGCAGGCTTGACTGCTGTTGTCCTTACATTCTCACGAATCGCGGATGCGAATTCCTCTTATTGGATTCCGTGCATTCATCTCATTGGATGGGCGATTGGTCTTTACGGTGCGTTCGGCCTGTTGAGGAGTATTGTGCGATAGTTTCTTTTGAACATCTCATGTCCGGCGAATTCGTAGTAAGCGTATCTTTGTTGTGTTATCGATGAGCAGTTACGCTAAGTTATGGTCCCAGATCCGAGAACCCAAGACGAGAATATTGATGAAACCAACAGAAAACTCAAATAGCCTCGCAAGTTTGCGAAGTTTCGATCACGACGCACACCCCGATTTCGATGCTATCGCACGTTAAATCGAAGCTGGGTACATCTATGTGCAGCGGCACCCTTTTGCCCCTCTTCGCATCTATAACTATTCGTCCAGAACGCAATACGATGGCACGAGGTAGCTTCTCCGGCAAACAAGCTCAGCGCGCAACAGAAATCTATCATCGGAAATACGGACACGTACAAGTTGACGATCGGATGACTTATTTGTTTGAGGTCCTATACCCTGAGAACCGGATCGTCGTCGATTATGGTGATCGAGAGGATTTGGTCCTGCTGGCGGTCATCGAGACGAAATCGGGGATCGAGCAACCTTTGCCCGAGATCGGGTTTCCGATCGTCAAGCGTTACGACGGAATCGAAGATTTTGCCGAGCTGCTATCGCATCAAGAAAAGAATCGCGAGGGATTCGTCGTCCGCTTTCAATCTGGCCAACGGGTCAAACTGAAATTTGAAGAGTACACTCGGTTGCACAAATTGCTAACTGGAATCAGTCCCTTGCGAATTTGGGATGTGCTTCGCGATAACCACAACCTCGAGCAAATTTTGGACTGCGTCCCGGACGAATACTACACCTTGGTTCGCAAGATCGAAACCGACCTGCGATCGAAATTCGCCGAAATAGAACAGGAAACAAAAAGCCATATGGCATCAATGCCGGATTTCGAGAACCGCAAGGATCAAGCAAGCTACGTATCCCAGTCGAAGTATCCAGGCATCGCATTCGCCATGTTGGACGGCAAAGCCTACGCAGACAGGATCTGGCGTATGCTCCGCCCAACCGACACAGGAACGTTCTTGACGGCAGAGTAGTTTGCTACCAGAACGTATCCTGTTAACTTGGTGGTTCGGGATCGAACAAACTGAAGAGCAGTCGGAAAACGCCACGATTCAACAAAATTGGAGGCCGCTGAAGTTGCATGAGTTGAGAACAAAGAGCATTCAGCGTCGTTGAGTTTGTTGCCACGCAACGTGCCTTATAGTATATCTTGGGTCCGTCCGTGCTTAAATCATTGCCGTGCCCACTGAATTTGTCGATCGTTCATGGGACTTACTATTTCACCCGTTTCCATCGCATTCAACGAGCCGCGAGTACGAACGAAAAATCCGAGCCAAAGCGGTCGAATTTTAAGCAGATTAAAGAGGGGGATGATGGTCCCTTCGGGAGACGGGTTTGTTGAATCGATCATTATTGCAGAGGTATTGCGGCTTGGAGGTTCGCTAAATGATGCACGACGGCTCATCCGAGATCGGTCTTTCGTTATTGATTTCACTGAACAAAAACATGAGGATCTTTTCATAAAATTTTGGCGAGATACGATCATGTGGATTATTAAGCATCGCGACGCAATCAATGACGAACAATCGGTCATGATATTAGGGTGGGCTCAACACTGCTACACCGAGGGGAGTCTACTACGTCAACAAGCATTCAGTTGGAAACGGCGATCGCCCAGAGCGGTCATTGAGGCTAGCCGAGCTTACTACGAGCAAATTCATCACGGCTACCGGAACCCAAGCATTCATTTGCGATGGAGTAGTCATGGCTGGGACTGGGATTACATCGCTGATGATGAGCAAAATTGGAAATTTCGTGAACTGACATCAGGACTTGAGCTTTTCGACGAGGGGTCAGCCATGAAGCACTGCGTGGGTGGATATTATGAGTATTGTATAAGCAACCGATCGGCCATTTTTTCGGTGAGTTGCAATGGAGCAAGAGCGATTACATTGGAGCTAGCCTCCGATTCTCGACAGATTCCGCAAGCCCGCGGCAAATACAACCAGTCCCCCACTTCAAGCCAGCAGCAAATCATTGAACTTTGGCTGCAGTACGTTGAATCGATGGAAGCGTCGAGAAGGTGAATCGGATGAAGCAATTTCAATTTGGACAGAAAGTTCAAAATTGGCATCGGCCTCCTAAGTTGCAAGTTTGACCCGTCTACGCCACGACCATTCGTGCCGAGCAAGGCTTCGACTTTTCCACGTAATCCACAAGATCACAACCCTCACATATGCTTAACGCAAAAACCAATCACGACCTACGCGACATACTTCGAACCGATGCAGCTTTGCGAGACGCTGCCGGCCAAATGCTCTTGGATGGCGATCCAACTCGGCTTGATTTGCGGTACGTAATCGAGTTTGTCGACTCATTGCGTGACGAAGCTTGGTGTAGTCTTTGCAATTTACAGCCAACCAAGTTCGAGCTGGTTTATGTTGCTGCCCATGTCAAAGAATTGAGACAATCCGCATGGGAACGACTGCAAGTCTTCGAATTGACAATAGACGAACTTCGAGACATCGTCGATCGCAACGAATCTTTGCGAGATTTTGGATGGACTGCGATTTTGGAAAGGCATATTGCAGGTGATGAACTTCCTTGGGCCGAGTTGCCGCAAGATCCCATCCTTCTGGAATCAATTTGGAGTCGCGTAGTTCAGTTTTATGGAACCGCTCAATTGGCTGAGAACGTATGTGACCTTCTAATCTTTCATGAATACGTGCTGAAAAACGAGAAGTACGTAGATTGGACGCCTATCGAGTGTTTTCGTTTGCTGTGTCTTGCTAATTGTTTTTTCGCGGAAAGTGAACAACCGAGTGTGTCCATTCACGCTGATGATGTTGCCGAAATGATCGAACTTAGAAAGCCTGGGGTTTGGCAAGAAGTGCTAGGATCCATGTCGGAGCCAGGGTACATAGGAGTGCTGATTCAGCACGCAAAATCGGTTCGCGAGGCTGCCTGCAAAAAACTATTGACCCTTGATTGCAAACTGTATGAGTTAGATCCAATCATTCGATACAGTGACGAAATCGCAACTCAACATGAAGCCTGGCAACGACACCTTGCTCAGGCAGATCCACTCTGCTGTTCTGGGATTCCATTTGATGAAGAAATAGGTGTCTTTCGTGACCAAATATGGGATGACTTCGTTACAAGAAGACCGGGAGGCTTTTTGAGTCTTTGCAATCCCGTTGCATTTTTGTACTACGTCGACCGCGACTGGGAAGCGATTCAGCCGAAGTTGAAGTGTTGGGAAAAACTTGAAATGATTGAGCGGGTTCGAAACAATGACGAATTCCGATTTTGCTTTGCGGAACGCTTCTCTCAGATGGTAAAGACTGCAATTGAGGAAAGCCAATCAATCCAAGATTCGATCGATCTACTTAGGGCGATGACCAAGAAACGGCCATCAATCTGGATCGAACATGGTTTTACCTTTGAAGACGTGCACAATTCGAAAACGATTCAGGATCTAGTTAACGGTTTGATTTTACAATACGATTCATCCACATTGCTCTCGGTCGCGGATGGTACGGAACATAGCCAACTATTCTGGCTTCTTGTAAATTGCTGTCGAGAATTGCCGAACGATGTTGAGGCACGCTTGTGTGTGCGGGCGACTTCAATCGAGGACTTGGTATTAATCGCGTGCCATGCAAAATCAGAAACAAATCTTCAGCTTTTGTTCGAAAAGATCACGGCAATCAGTCCACCTGCTAATATCTTGATTCAACTTCTTAACTCCAAATTGCCCCCTGGACCGACTTGGGAGAGGTTTAGCCAATTCGCTGAACCGACAGAGTTGGCACGAATTGCAAAACTGCATCCGAATTTGGCAACCGATGCATTTTTGATTGCGTGTGCGAAATCGATGACTGACGACGAACTTTGGGAATTTGTGTGTAGAGTACCCAGTGTTCGAAATCAAGCCGTCCTGGACTATTTGGAACGCAACGCTCATGAACCCAAAGATAGGAATCGGATCACTTGGATTTGGAAGTACGTTCCGGAGCACTCCGAAACCGCTAAGTCGCGAATGTCGTTTCATTGGGAGGACCGGTACAGACACGATAAACGTGACTTGAGTTTCGTGGACTATGAATTAATCTTCGTTGACATAGAATCGCAATCGAATGCCAGGGAAGTCGGCTTTACTGCACCTGATCAATATGACGATTATTGCGTAGGCTAGGCCTTTATATTGGCATTTTCAAAACACAAGTTCTTTGATCCGGCTTGGTGGTACTATGGAGACGGCGCAGGAGAAACGCCAGACTGGGAACCCGACGTGACTCAAGATCCGTTAATTGCCCCTGAACCGAATGCCATTGATTTTGAGTTGATGCTAGAAGCAGCGATCAATCGATCGTACCTAAATCCGCTTTTCAAATCGGTCCAAGTTGTCGAATTTTGTCGCGAAGCCAAATTGTTTGTTGAAGTCGAATGCTTAGACGGCAAAATCCGAAAAGGCTGGGTCACGTGGGCGAATTAAGATTGATCGGACAAGATCTTGAGCTAGATCACATGGGCCAATGGGAACCGGGCGAAGCCGTATTCTAATTTGGTCCTGCAAAACTTAGGAGGACCACTTTCCTTGTTTCTGGATACGCCAAAGCAGGTTGCCGCCGGACTTGCAAATCATTGGGGAAAGCCGAAGACATCGAAACGATATCCACCGAGGCTTCGTTCGAGCGGCATCCAATAGCCGTCCACTTCGTACCTATCCAGTTCCCCGAGCAGACTTCGCGCGGTCGTAGATTGTTGATGATGTCTTTCGCATCATTCTAGAAGTTCGCTAGTGAAACTTAACAATCAACCAATTAAAGTTCGCACGATTGGAATCGAACCAACGACTACCTGGTTGTAGGCCAGTAACTCTACCGCTGAGTTACGCGCGAGTGTGCAGGGTTGGAATCGAACCAACAGCCTCTGATACGTCAGATCAGCGCTCTACCATTGAACTACATGCACATTAATTTGTGATTTCGAGCTCTTGTTCGATCGCGTTCACACTGATTTGTCGGCCCGCCGCAACGAGAGAGAGGTTTTCAAGATTACCGTCAAACTTGTAGCGAACGAAATCCTGGAGTTGGATCTCGGACAATCTATAGCTGCTCTGGATAAAACTCCACCTTCGCCACGTCAGCGTGACATATTCCCCCAGAAAACCGATTCTTCCTCCACTTCAGCAACAACGGTGGCTGGCTCGACGGTCACCCCCAAGGAGTCTAACATGCCTGCCGTTGCGCCGCTCGATATCTCCGAATCTGATGCTTCAAAAACCATGGCGAACCCAACGATATTGGGTGAAGAAGTCGTCTTGGGGAAACGATTCGTCGTACAGCAAAAACTAGTTGGACACAACAGCCCGGTTTTTCGAGTTTCGCACCTTAGCGATGGGAAATTGATTTCGGCGGAACGCATTGGTAAACCAATCCAACTGCCAAGCAAAGCAAAGTCCGGCGCTCCTCAGTCATTAAGTCAGATCCGTCTATGGGGTAGAGACGGAAACTTTCAGAGTCTTCCGAACGAAGGTACGTTGGAAGATTTTTTGGCCGCTCCTAATGGAACATCCATTTGTCATATCGGTCGAGTTTTTGGTGCTGGCCTCACGGTACAACTGTACAAGGAGGGACGTAGCATTTGGAGCTCCAATGTGACGACGGTTGGAAAAGCTAAATCGGAAATGCCGTACTTCGCTTTTTCGGGGGATTCAGACGAACTACTCATGGTTTTACCGCAGGGCACATTCACCCGATTGAATTTACGCACCGGCAAAATACAGCCTCCCGTTGCATCTCTGGTTACGATCGACAAATCGACGGTCGAATCCTTGTCGGTTTCGCAGAAATTAGATCACGCTCTGTTCGGGCTATCGAGTGGTGAATTGCTGGTCATACGCACGAGAGACGGAAAACAGGTATCTAAAGAGACGTTAGAGACGCCTGACACGCCCAAGGAGGTCTCCAAGCCAGTCGTTGCAACCCAATTCAATTCCAAGGACAACCGCATTGCGACCGTCCATTCAGATGGAACAATTCAGTTAATTGAGTTTCCGACTTTGAATCGC
>Ga0209181_10008130_pt1 | contig 14167 bp, 13 predicted proteins | sample MAT05_FD_187208 | JGI IMG/M metagenome (GOLD analysis project Ga0209181, IMG submission 187208) | Freshwater microbial communities from Lake Fryxell liftoff mats and glacier meltwater in Antarctica - MAT-05 (SPAdes) (version 2) | ecosystem: Environmental > Aquatic > Freshwater > Ice > Liftoff... | reverse complement strand
CAGACGGTGTTGTCGTGCAAATTGGCGCGATATTGGGCCCACCATTCAGGGCCCACTGAAACGCAAAACTCTCATTGGCCGCCAGCGCCAGCGAGGCACCGACTGTGGTGTTGAGCAACTTGTCGAACGTGTCGGTCAACGTCGCGTCGACCGAGGGCACGCCCGCAGTCACGTTGCGCACCTCAAAACTATATGTGAGGATATCGCCCATGTTCACGGTACCAGAGGCGCTCTTGGTGACCGAAATATCAGCCGAGACACCCCCAACTTGCGCGTCCGAACTCAAGGTCACCTGATTGTTGCCGGTGCAGGTGGCGTTGCCGTCAGGGTCAGCCGGGGTGCCGGTGGTTTTGACGCAAAGCGTATTGATTTTGGTGCCATTCGTGGTCGCCCTACCGGTGTAGACCACCGAGACGCTGGCTTGATTCGCAAACGGGCCACCACCTGGATAGATTCGAGTGCAATCGAAACTCGCCGGACCAATGATTGGTACGGCAGGGCAGGTGAACCCGTTCAGTGTGTCAAACGAATCAACTTGGAATCCAGCCGGGATGGTGTCTGTCAGGGTAACAGTACCGACATGACCACTGGGGCCGTTGTTGCGGACCGATATCGTGAATTGGACTGGTTCATTCACCACGATCGACTGCACAATATTGCGCGACTTGGATGCCTGTAGGTCCGAGGCAGGTGGCACGATGGTGACGCCGACCGTCGACGACGTGTTGTTCAGTGGATTCGCTTCAGGTGTGGTGGTGGTACTGATCGTCGCCGTGTTGACCACACCGGCTCCCACCGCAACGACTTGAACCGGGAAGACGATGTTGCCGAGCGGTTGGTCAAGCCCTGCCGCGCCAATGCCGGCCTGGGTACACGAGACCGCTTGGCCGCTGACGGAGCAGGTCCAGGAACCCTGCGTGAACGGTGTTGCGCCTACGTAGCTGTAGTTGACCGGCAGATCGTCTGTTATCAGCAATCCGGCCGGGAAGTCGCCCGAATAGCGGGGATTCAGGGTAAAAGTTACTGTCTCGCCAACAATCACGTTCGTCGTCGGCACTTGCGTTTTGGTGATCGAGACATCAGTGCCGGCCAACACGAGGTTGTTGAGCGTAAACGTGTTGTTGGTCGAAATCGGATCACGCGGTGCCGTGGGCGGGGCTGCCGGGTCAAGGGCGACATCCACGGCGTTGGTCAAGGTCGCGCCCGACCCGACCCCGACAATTCCAGTGATCGGCCCAATAATTACCGTGCCGCTCGCCGCGATCGGGCCGGCAATGCTGCAGGTAATCTGTTGCCCCGCTTGGGAGCAGCCCGCTGGTAGTGCTGCCGTAACGCTAAATCCTGGTAGCGCCGGTAGGTTATCCACCACGCGCAGATTGGTCGCCGGGTCCGGGCCCGCATTGGCAACCGTGAGGTTGTATGAAAACGTACCGCCAGCCCGCACCGGGGTTGGCATTGCTGCCTTGGTGACACTGACATCGGCCCCGGCATTGACGGTCGTGGCTTGGGGGATGTTGACGTTATTGACGGGGTTTGCATCGGCGGCGTCGTGCGTGACGGTCGCGCTGTTGGTGATCGTACCTTGCAACGTTGTGCGAACGGTTACGTCGATGGTCCAGAAACTTGGTTGCGTCAGCGTCGGATTGGTACACGTCAATACGCCTGCCGAGGGCGCGCCGCAGCTGCCGGCGCCATTGATCACAACGGCACTGACGAAGGTTGTCGTTAATGGCAACGTGTCGGTCAAAACAAGATTATTGGCGGTTACAGCAATGTCGTTGATCGCGACAACGATGCGGTAGGTAACGATGCCGCCCGCGGGAACGGGGTCAAAGCCGGTGTCGGAATGGTTGATGACCAAGTCGGCGGGTGCCGCATGCGCGATCAGCGAGAACAGCGCGAAAGTTGCGATGAGCAGTTGCTGCCGGCAGCGCCCGAGAAAGCCCCCCACCAGTATTTTTCGGCTGGTGGCCCTACCATTCAATGATTTCATCGTCGTCGCTCGGCAACCAGACTTTAGCGGGGTGGTGTTGATGGAAGGTAATGTCATTATTTTTGGTGGTATTGGTTGCTAGGCTGCAAGACTTGCATTGCGAACTAGGGAAAAAGACTAACAACACTTTACGCTGCTTTGCTTGACGTATCGCTGTCCGAATGTGAACTCTTGCAACGAATCTGGACTATCAAATCGCCGCGTCTGGACGATGTGCGCAGCCATCAGCCGCGGACAGCGCCGCCCACCGAACACGGCGCGGACAGAGCGCCCGTACGCGGGCTTCCGACCAGCAAAAAAGTGGCTTGCATGAAGGCTCCCGATTGGCGTAAAGTGCAGTTAACAAATAGTTACTTTCCCGGTGTGACGCAGTAGCGGGACATACCGGCCAAAAAATTCAGTCGCTCGCAGCAACAATGAGAAGCGGCCAGATTGCGAAAGGACCGCACCGTGCATCAAGGCAGCGCTGTTTGGGAAGGGTCGACTTTCCTGAACGCCACCTGTTCACCCGGCTCGGCGGCTGGATACCATGGCTAAACCGATCCGCCATGTCGTCAGCGCAACCTCAGCAGCAGACTTCGCATCCATGCTTGGCGAGACTGCCCCTACCGCGTTCGACGACCCCATATTTTTGGCTGAGGGCGATAGTTGGTTCAACAAGTTCTATCCGGTGGGGGCCAACCTGCTCGATCAACTCGACCTGCCCAAGGGCTGTCGGATTATCGATCACTCATGGTCGGGCGACAAAACGGACGATATGTTTGGCCGCGCGCGGATAGCGGAAGTGGCACAGTATCTCGACGCGTTTTCATTCAAGGCGATTCTGTTGAGCGCGGGCGGTAATGATTTGATCAGCCAGATCGGAAATCTACTTACCGCCACCGGAAACAACGCCAGGCTCGACGACGCCAAGCTGGAAGACGCATTCAGAAAAATAGAAACGCTGCTGCGCACGTTCGCCTATGCACGCAGCGGCACTCGCAACGCCGAAACGCGAATCTTCATTCATGCCTATGATTTCGTGACGCCGCGCAACGCACCGGTGCGCAGCAAGATCGCCGGACCATGGGTGTATCCGCGCTTGAAGGCGGCTGGCGTGACGGACAAGGCCGCGCAGCTGCGATTGGTCACCGAGTTACTCACACGCTGGCTGGATCGCCTCACTCTACTAGCGTTGCCTGATTCGCCGAAGTACATTCCGGGTTTTCACGTGCTGCTTACTCAGGGCTTGCTTGAGCCTGCGAACGCGAATGACACCGGACGCTCGGGTGATTGGGAGGATGAAATTCATCCGACCAACGCGGGCTATCGCTTGATTGCCGAGCGGCTATATAACCCGGTCATGCGGGCGGTGTTGGCAGGCGGCTAAGCTTCCCGAATGGCTATTCTTCCTTAGCCAGACGTTCGGGCATGTCCGTCCAGTAGCGTTGATGCGCCGCGCGGTAGCTCTGAACGGTTGGCTTGCCGTTGGCGTCGGGCGCGAATTTCAGGGTGATCGCGCCCTCCCAGTCCGTGCGGCGAATCGGGATATCGCGTGTGTCGTAGCGCGCTTGGACGTCCGCGTGTGGATGCCGAAAGCGATTGCGATAGCCAACCGGCAGCAGCGCGAGTTTCGGCGCCACGGCATCAATGAATTCCTCCGTTGAAGATGTCTTGCTGCCATGATGCGGCACGATCAACACGTCAGATTTCAATTCGGAAGCACTGGTTGCAAGCAATTCTCCTTCAACCAGTTTCTCAATGTCGGCCGTCATCAATAGCGTGCCACCGGGCGCGGTGATTTTAATGACGCAACCGAGATTATTAGTTTTTCGTGCTTCGTCGTACGCAATGGCGGTCGGATGCAACACATCGAATTCCACGCCGTCCCAGCGCCAGCCATCGCCGACTTCACAGCGCATCGTCTCTGCCGCGTTTGCGAGGTAGTCGCGATCACGCGGCGCCGAGGTCAGCACCCATTTCGGATTACGCGCGTCGATGACCGAGCGCGCCCCGCCGGAGTGGTCTTCGTCGTCGTGTGTCACCACCAGCGCATCGAGCGTGCGGATACCTTGTCCGCGCAGATACGGCACGATAATCCGGTTGCCCGAGTCGGCGTCCGGATTCCATTTTGGACCGGTGTCGTACACCAAGGTATGCGTGGCGGTGCGCACCACGGTGGCCAAGCCCTGCCCTACGTCGAGCAGCGTCACCCACAATTCACCCGGCTTGGGCGTCGGCGGCAACACCAGAAACATCGGCAACAAGGCCAGCACACCGAGCCCACGTAGCGGCAAACCACGCGGCATCATGATGACCACCACACCCAACATGGCGATCACCACCGTCCAAGTTGCCGGCGCATGCGATTGCCACACTGCATTCGGTAGCGCTGCCAGCCAAAGCAGCAACTCGTAGGTCACACTCATCACCAAATGCGCAAGGTGTAGCAGCAAATCGGCGAGGCCCGTTGGCAACAGTGCCCCGAGTAACGTGATCGGCACGACCACCCAACTGATAACGGGAATGGCAATTGCGTTGGCGATGGGCGAGATCACCGAGACTTCCTGAAACAAGGCGAGCGTCATCGGCAGCAGCCCCAGCGTGACCGCGAGCTGCGTTTTAACCGCTGTCGAAAGCACGCTGGGCCGCCCGGTTCGATTGGCGGTGACGTAGAAGATCATCGCGACCGCGCCGAACGAGAGCCAAAAGCCCGGTGCCAGCACGCACCACGGATCGAGCAGCACCACGGCAAACAGCGCAAAGGCCAGAATGCGCGAAGCCGACAGCCCGCGCCCCAATGCCAAGGCAATCGCCACTACCAGCAACATGAAGAAGGTGCGCTGCGTCGGCACCGAAAAGCCGGCAATCAGCGAATAGGCCAACGCGGTCAACGCGCCAACCAGTGCCGCGATGCGTTGCGCGGGCATGCGCGCGGTGAGTTGCGGCAATCTCGCCCAGATGCGAAAAGCCAGCCAATACATCAGTGCAGCGACCATGGTGATGTGAAGGCCCGAGATAGACATGAGATGGCCAGTGCCGGTGCGCCAGAACGTTTTCCATTGCGCCGCCGGAATCGCGTTCTGCTCGCCGATGGCCAGTGCTACCAGCACGCCGGCATATGGCTGATCGCCGAGCGCGGTTTGCATACGTTGCCGGATACCCAAGCGCATGCGATCGATGGCAACCATCGCACCGCTCGCCGCCAGCTTTTGCTTCTCGTTGACGCCCTTGGTGCGAATGTAGCCGGTCGCGCGAATGTTGCGTTCCAATGCCCACGCTTCGAAATCGAACCCGTGCGGATTCGCGCTGCCGTGCGGCCGGCGCAGGCGTACCGTCAGTTGCCATCGCTCACCCGGTGCAATGGCCGGCGGTGGCTTGGCGTCTTCACCGCGTCGCCCCTGCTCGACGTACCAAGTCAGACTGATATTGCCTGGCACCACGGCTTGCGGCGTGAGGATTCGCTCCACTTCGAACTGAAAACGCGTACCGCGTTCGGTGATGGTGGGCAGCGAGGTCACCGCACCGACAAGTTCAATGTCGCGACCCTGCCATTGGCGCGGTAACTCTTCAGCTAGGCGGACTTCGGCACGGTGCTGCGCATAGCCAGCGCCTAACAGCCAACCCGCCAGTAGCCATGCGGAACTTGCCAGCCCGGCGGCAATCCATCCTTTGCGCAACATCAGCAGCAGCGCCACCGTCGCGAGCGTCAGCGACCCTGCCACCTGCCACCAAGCCGGTTCTGGAGGCAGCAGGGTGCGCGATTGCAGGTAGAGGCTGCCAAGAACAAGACCGAGAACGAAGGAGCGCACGAAAAAGAGAGAGAATGTTGGTTGTTGTTGTCGGGACGCTGACGCCGGTCTATATCGGAAGCCGTACGCTTTCCACCTAACGCACGCCAACGCTGCATCGCCGACAAGCCAACACGACTCGTTGGTGAACTATCGAAAGCTGCATGAAACGCTATCTTCGCGACCGACTTCCGAAGCCGGAAGTCATCCTTGAAAACAGATACCTGCTGTGGATGAAGCCGTGGTTGGGGCACCCGCGCCTGTGGCATATGCACCGCGGCAGTGTCTCGCTGGGCGTGGCGATTGGCGCGGTCACGGGGTTGATCCCCGGCCCGGTGCAAATCCTGCTGGCAATTCTTATCTCCATCCCGCTGCGTGCCAATGTGCTGGCGGCTGCGGCGGGTACGTTTGTCACCAACCCCTTTACCTTTATCCCGCTTTACATGCTGGCGTTTTCAATGGGCACGGTCGTGACTGGGGAAACGTTATCCGCCGTGACCCTGCCGGATTTTTCTTTCTCGTGGGCGCAGCCGTGGCTGCTGGTTCCCGCCATGTGGAATTGGGTGGTCTCGCTCGGGCCGACACTTTTAATCGGGCTCGGCATCCTGGCCGTGATCCTCGCGCTGCTCGGCTATTTCGGCACCCGTATCGTTTGGCGCGTGGTCGTCACCAAAGCGTGGCGCACCAGACATCGTCGAACACGTTGGTAACCCGCTAGATCACATGACGCCCGAATATTGGACCGACGCCACCCGCCACCTGTCCAAACGCTGCAAGGTCATGCGCGGTTTGATCAAGGCCTATCCTGAAGCGACGTTGCGAACACGCGGCAACGCGTTCTCCACTTTGGCGCGCGCCATCGTCGGACAGCAAATCTCGGTCAAGGCTGCACAGGCAGTGTGGGATCGCCTCGTCATCGCAGCAGGTGACGTCAAACCTCCACGCATGCTGGAGATGTCAGTCGGCGAGATGCGCGCCTGCGGGCTGTCCGGCAGCAAGGTGGTTTATATCAAAGATCTCGCCAGGCACTTCGACGACAAGCTGGTGAATCCGCGCCGCTGGCCACACATGAGTGACGACGAAGTCATCGGTGACTTGGTGCAAGTCAAAGGCATCGGCCGCTGGAGTGCGGAGATGTTTTTGATCTTCTATTTAATGCGCCCGAACGTGTTTCCAGTTGACGACATTGGCCTGATTCGCGCCATCGAGAAATTTTTTCATGACGGCGATCGCTTGGGTAAAGCCGACGTGTTGGCGTATGCTGAACGCTGGGCACCGTGGAATACGGTCGCCACTTGGTATCTGTGGCGCTCGCTCGATCCCATTCCTGTGGAGTACTAGCCCTTGTTGAAGTCAACGCTCGATCCTGCAGCCCTCTATGCACTGGTGCGCGACATTCCGCGCGGACGGGTCGCGACCTACGGCCAACTCGCGCACATGCTCGGATTTCCCCGCCACGCACGGCACGTCGGCAATGCGCTCGCCAATCTGCCGGAAGGCATCACCACGCCTTGGCATCGCGTTGTCAATGCGGACGGGCAAATCAGCATGCGGCTGACCAACTGGCGCAGCGGATCGGATGCATTGCAACGCATTCTGTTGGAGGCCGAGGACGTGCAATTTTCCAGCGAAGGCAAGATTGACTTGAAGCGGTTTGGCTGGATGCCGACCGCGACCTCGGAGAAACGACCGTGAGCCACCAGCAACGTTTGTCAAAGAAGACAGGCACCACATGAATTTGCCCATTCGCACACATTTACGTTTGGCCCGCCCTGTCACCCTTCTCAGTCGCGCAGTGAACATGTATTGCGAGGGGCTGGGGTTGAGGGTTCTGGGCAGTTTTGAAGACCACGATGGATTCGACGGCGTGATGCTAGGCCATGAAGGGGCCGATTACCACTTTGAATTCACGGTGTGCCAACAGCATCCTGTCGAACCGGCATCTACTGCGGAAGACCTCACGGTGTTCTACATCCCCGAGGCCAACGAATGGCCCAAGCGTATCGAAAGCATGCACGCCGCTGGCTTCGTCGAGGTGAAATCATTCAATCCCTACTGGGACAAGCTCGGTAAAACCTTCGCCGATCCGGACGGCTATTTGGTCGTGTTGCAAAACGCCGCTTGGACAAATACGGAACAAGGTGTGAAGTCCTAGGCACCGCATTTCGCGCAAGGCTGGTGCGCGAATTCCAAAAACACCAATCACCTGCCCCCGCGCAGGCGTGGGCCCAATCATCAGGCGACGCGCATCACGATTGCATTGGGCTCCCATCTGCGCTGGAGCGGGGTTTTTATGGCGCTCCGCCCTCAGGGATGTGACGGGTGCGTAATTAAAACTCTATATTCCGCGGGCGTTTCGAAGCAAAAACACCTGAAAACCCCCGCCAATAAACGACTTTCTAGCTTAGATTTGCAACCACACCATCGCTGATGGTCAGTGTCCGTTGCATTTTCGCGGCCAGTGTCGCGTCATGCGTGACCATTACCAGCGCCGTACCAATCTTGGCATTGAGCTGCAGGATGAGATCAAACACTTGATCCGCGGTCGCGCGGTCAAGATTACCCGTCGGTTCATCCGCCAGCACGCAGGCCGGGCGCGTGACCAAGGCGCGTGCCACCGCCACCCGCTGACGTTCACCGCCGGATAACTCGCCGGGCTTGTGGGTCAGCCGATGCGACAGCCCTACTTCGTGCAACATTTCGCTCGCCTGCTGGCGAATCTCGGTATCTGTCAGCTTTCGTGTACCCAACTGCGCGCCAATCCAGAGCGGCATGGCGACGTTTTCGAGCGCGGTGAATTCCGACAGCAAATGATGAAACTGATAGACAAACCCGAGCGCGACGTTACGCAACGCGCCCTGCGCAATCGCGGAAAGTTGATCCATACGCTGCCCCAGCAGTGCAACTTCGCCGCTGCTTGGCGCATCGAGCCCACCCAGAATGTGCAGCAGCGTTGATTTTCCAGAGCCGGAGGCGCCGACAATCGCCACCGTCTCACCCTGCTGAATATCGAGCGAGATGCCGCGCAGCACCGTCACTTCGGTGTCGCCCTGCGCAAACGATTTGCGTAAATCATGGCACTGCAATACGGCGCTCATCAGTCGTACCTCAAGGCTTCGACCGGATTGACTTTCGAGGCGCGCCAGCTTGGGTACAGTGTGGCGACCAGCGACAACACCAGCGCGATGACCGCCGTAACCCAGACATCCGGCCAGCGCAGGTCGCTCGGCAGTGAACTTAGGAAGTAAATCTCCGGCGACAACACGCGAAAGCCGAATGCGGATTCAACCGCAGAGACAATCGCACCAATATTCTGTGCCAGCACAATGCCGCCGACCACGCCGATCAGGGTGCCGATGATGCCAACCAACGCGCCCTGCACCACAAACACGCGCATGATCATGCCGGGCGAAGCGCCGAGGGTACGCAGAATGGCGATGTCCGGATGTTTATCGCGAACCACCATCACCAGCGTCGAGACGAGGTTGAAAGCCGCCACCGCGATGATCAGCGTGAGAATGATGAACATCATGCGTTTTTCGATTTCGACGGCACGAAAATAGGTGGCGTTCTCGACGGTCCAATCCTGCACAAAGCCATCGACCTTGAGCGTATCTTGCAGACGCCGCGCAATTTGTCGCGCCTGATTGACGTCATCGACCTTCACGCGCAGGCCGCTGACGTTTTCATCGAGCCGGAACAACACCTGCGCATCACGCAGATGAATGAACGCAAGATTGGCGTCGTACTCGTGGTGGCCGGACGAAAACACGCCGACCACGGTGAAGCTGCGAAGCCGCGGCTGCATACCGGCCGGCGTGATGCTGCCCTGCGGCGTGATCAACTGGATGCGATCACCAACGTTGACGCCAAGCGCGCGCGCCAGGTAGGTGCCGACCACAATGCCGTACTCACCCGGCCTTAGATCGGTCGTCTTGCCGATGCGCATCTGACGGCCGGTGTCGGCAACCGTGCCTTCAAGTTCAGGGTCAATTCCGCGAATCATCACGCCACGCACACTTTGGCCGATCGACAGCAGCCCCTGGCCGTTCACAAACGGCGCAACGCCGATCACGTTCTTCGCCGCCTTGGTTTCGGCCATCAGCTTTTGCCATTCTGACAAGCCTTTTTCAAAACCGAGGATCTGGATGTGCGCCGTCACGCTGATCATATTGGCGCGCACCTCTTTCTGAAAGCCGTTCATCACCGACATGACGGTGATCAGCGCGGTAATACCGAGCGCGATGCCGAGCATGGACGCGAGCGAGATAAACGACACAAAGCCGTTGCGTCGCTTGGCGCGCGTGTAGCGCAGGCCGATAAAAAATGGGAGTGATCGCAAAATGACCCTGCGGTTGGAGATTGGAGGCTACAGTTTGAGACTGGAGCTGGAGATAAGCGTAGCGCGAAACTGGCAGAATTGGGGCCGCGTAGGAGTCTGCCACAAATGACCGGATAATTCGGTATGCCGTCGCCCCGATCCACCAAACATCTGACCCTGCTGGCTGCAGACGTATTGCCGCCGGCCGGTTTCGCCCTGCCGGCTAACACCCCGGTGCTCGATGCCCTGCTGCGCCGTAGCCGCACATTGGTGGGGCAGCCGCAAAGCCTTGAAGAGGCGTTGTTGCACGCCTTTGGCCTCGACCCGGCCGCCAATATCGTCGCACCGCTCACCAAGTTAGCTGATGTTGACACGCCCGGGGGCACGCCGGGCGGCACACTTCGCGAGCAAGCATGGTTGCGCGCTGACCCGGTGCATCTGGCCATCAGCCGCGACAACGCGCAACTGTTCGACAGCCACGTGGTCAACCCCACCGCTGATGAAATGGCGGCCGTTGCAGAAACCATCAATCAACACTTTGCGCGCGATGGCATCGTCGTCACCTTTCCCGACCCCGCGCGCGGCTACATCGCCACCGACGCCAACAACCTTCCGCAATCCACGCCGCTTTGGAAAATGGGCGGCGCAAATGTGTTCGACAACCTGCCGCTGTCCAAAACGCGTACCAATTGGCGGGCGGTGAGTAACGAAATTCAAATGCTGCTACACGAGCATCCGGTGAACGTGCGCCGTGCCGAAGTCGGCACGCCGGCAATCAACGCGCTGTGGATTTGGGGTGGCGGCACGCTCAACCAAGCCATTGAGGCGAACGACTCCGCGTTGGAGCCGCCCATGTTTACCAATGTCGTAGCACGCTTGGTGCTGGCACGCGGACTCGGCATCGCGCACCAACTACCGGTCGCTGCGCTGCCACCCGCGTTGGATGTCAATGCGCTCGGTGAACGTAGCTTGGTGGTGCTGCACACCGCCACCCGCGAAGTGCGTGCGCAATCGCGCGAGACGTGGCCCAACGAAGTGGCAGCCATCGAGCGCGATTGGATCGCCCCTGCGGTTGTTGCGTTTGATGCAGGCCAACTCGACCGCTTGACGATTTTGTTGCCCGGGGAATCGGCGTCACTGGTGCTTGAGGTCTATCGGGAGGGCGTGATCGCCAAACTCATGTCGCTGGTGCGTGCCAAGAAGCGGCTGGCGGAGTATGCGTGAGCTCGGGAAATATCTACCGTCCAGAGGGTAGTCCAGACACTACTCCCCTTTTCTACCTACGGCAGCGAATCAGGCCGAACACCCTTGGCGCCACCCTAAGCATGTCTCCCCGGCGTAGGCCGGGGCCCAAGTTTCCGCAGTTCAACGGAGCGAGCAACTTGGATCCCGGCTTACGCCGGGATGAGACACAAAATGGGCTCAGTCCAGTCTGCCCCGTTTATTCTTTTTGCCCTTACATTCAGCCGCCGCTTAGTTCGTCATAGGGGGGCAGGTTGATGACGGTACGTGCTGCCACGTCGTACGCGCGCTCCAGATCGTCTGCGGCCGCCAACCAAGCTTCAAGCAAAACCAGTTCTTCAGGCTTAGCGCCGTCCGCGGCCGCCGCCCAGCGCAGCGCTTTCACTTGCGAAGCAACGGCTTGTATGGCGACGACCAGAGTCTTGTTGTTGATTTCAGGCACAGCGAGACTCCGGTTGGGGAATAAAGGAAAAAATGAGATCAGACACCATTTTCCACCTCTTCTACAACCTTCTTGGGCCGCCCCTTCTGCCCGCGCGTCGCCCGACGGTCTGAAACCGCTTCAATCTCACGCCTGAACTTCTCACCACCCAACGCCCAGCCACCATGGGTGCAATCACGAATTGCCGAGAGCGTATCTGCGTCAATGTTCGCTTTGAACAGCGCCCGGTAGCCGACTTGTCTTGCCTCGTCCGTCCGCGCCAGCCGTTGATACTCGTCGTGCGCGATCAGCCAACTTAGATTAAGACTCGTGTCGCCATAAGCGTAGCGCCGATGGCTCGACCACAAATAGTCACGCGGATGAGCGACCATGCCGGCGCGCACCGGATTCATCTCGATGTAGCGCATCACACTGAGCAAATATTGTTCGCTATCCACTACCGTGGCGCGGTAGCGGCCTTCCCAAAGTGTGCCGCTGCGTTTGTAGGTGAAATTGAAATACTGAACATACTTCCGCCCCGCCGACTGGAACGTCTTGCTGACGCTGTCTTCATACGCGGGCGTGGCCAGCAGATGGATGTGGTTGGTCATCCAGACATAAGCATGGATCGCAAGACCAAAGCGCCCCGCTGCCTCAACAACCGCATCACGAAAAAATTGATAATCCGCATCTGCGGCAAAGATCACCTGCCGGTTGTTGCCGCGCTGGATGATGTGTTGCGGCAATCCGGGGATGACGTAGCGGGGCAGGCGTGCCATCGTGCTTTAGCTGCCCGTCAATCCAACAATGTCATTCAGTCCCTCACACGCCGCCGCAAGCTGCGCATTCGTCAAGCTCTTCCATGGATGCGGGCTTGCGCGGCGCTGTCGCCAATCAACTGATTTTGGCTGGTGGCAGAGGACGAAACTCGGTTCACGCGTGCCCTTTGATGTTTCGCGCGGAACTTCAAGCGCAAATGGATTGCCGAGATTGGACAGACTCGATGTCATCGGTAGGCCAATCACAATGCTGGTACGCGCATTGAACGCCTTCGGCGACAGAACCAGCATCGGGCGCATGTCGCGCATCTGGCGACCGACCTGTGGATTGCAATCTATCCAGATCACATCACCGCGTTCGGGCACCCAAGTACGGGATGTCGGTGGAGTCTTCGGTGTGCGTGCTGATGTTGTAGGCTTGGCTGGCTTGGATTGTGGCTTGGGCTGCCTCAGACACCATTTATGAATCGCTTAATTTGTGTCTCAACCCATTCTCCGTCGCGCAGTTTGGCGATGGTCTGTGCGCTGTCACGTCCCCACATCCCTTTGCCCGAGCCGGCCAGTTTCAGCACCGAGTCTCGAGCCAAGCATGATTTCGCGCCCACACCCACATTGCGAGAATTCGTTTTCATTTGCCAACGCTACAGTCCCCGCACTTAGGTTGTCAAACAATTTGATTCGTCGTTGCGCGATGGCCGCGTCGTCAGTCCCGCCGACCGTCAGCCGCGCCTATACAATCTCCACCTATGCCCGACATCATCACGCGCCCCGTCAACCCCAACGCCTTTCAATCACTGATCGATCAATCCATCGATCCGAGAATGGCGAAACTCTATGCGGGGCGCGGCGTTTCAGGCATTTTTGACCTGAACACCAAGCTGGATGCGCTGCTTGCGCCCGGACTGCTGGCGCACATTGAAGACGCGGCGCGCTTTCTGGCTGACGCGATCGCCGCAAAACGCCGCCTGTTGATTGTTGCCGACTACGACGCGGATGGTGCGACGGCTTGTGCGGTCGGTATTCGCGCGTTGCGTCAGATGGGCGCGGTGGTGGATTTCATCGTGCCGAATCGCTTCACGCTCGGCTACGGCTTGACGCCTGAGGTGGTGGCGCTCGCGGTGACGCATCATGCGGGCAAGCCGGATGTGATCATCACGGTCGATAACGGTATTGCCAGTGTCGAGGGCGTGGCGCGCGCCAATCAACACGGCATTGATGTGGTGGTGACAGACCATCATCTGCCCGGCCAGTCGCTGCCCGATGCGGCGGTGATCGTGAACCCCAACCAGCCGGGCGATACGTTTCCGTCCAAGAGTTTGGCCGGCGTCGGAGTCATGTTCTACACGATGCTCGCACTTCGGGCGGAGCTGCGCAAACGCGGCGCATTCGCCGATGCAAATAGCGGTGGCTTCGAGCCAAACCTCGCCGATCTGCTCGATCTGGTGGCACTCGGCACCGTGGCAGATGTGGTCAAGCTTGAACACAACAACCGTATTTTGGTGGAACAAGGTTTACAACGCATCCGTGCGGGGCGCGCGTGCAAAGGCATTCAAGCACTGCTGTCGGTCGGCGGGCGCGATGCCAGTCGTGCCTCGACCTACGACCTGGGCTTTGTGCTGGGGCCGCGCATCAACGCCGCAG